>Ga0315914_1010242_pt1 | contig 11724 bp, 5 predicted proteins | sample MpolenodulesMG_FD_203920 | JGI IMG/M metagenome (GOLD analysis project Ga0315914, IMG submission 203920) | Medicago polymorpha root nodule microbial communities from Los Angeles, California, United States - elongated nodules | ecosystem: Host-associated > Plants > Roots > Nodule | place: USA... | reverse complement strand
GTAGATCCAATGCCGGTGATGGTATGCACGACCTTCACGGCGGCATCACCATCACGTTTCAGCTTGGTGGTTGCTCGTCGCCGATTCGTTGCTGTTTGTTCATCTTCGTCGCCGGATTTTGTCGAATTCCGCCATTGTTAGCTGCTGTTTCTAGCTGTGGTTTGTTCGAATCTGCCTTTTTCCATTCGATGTGGTAGAGAAGACTGAGGAGGACGCGACACTACTCAAAGTTGGAGCCTTCCTCGTTGGTCTCGGCTCCAGATCTGTTTCAGGTTGCTGTTGATTTTATGGGTGGCGCTCTGGTAGTTTCGCGTTTGGTCTGGCAGCTGTAGGTGGTTGTGGCCTCTCCCTCTCCCATGATTAATCCTCCTTCAACGCATCTTTCTTTAGATCTTCGTCGCAAGGTCGTGGTGGTTGGTAGTAGCTCGTACCAGTGGTCGTGGTTTGTGTCGGTGGCCGTGTTGGTGCCATTTTTCAGATTCGGTGGTGGTTGTTTGTAAGTTTTGGTGGCAGACTCCATCCAGGGTCTTTTTGTTTTTCTTGTTGCTGTGTTGGTTGTTTGGATTGGGACGATGGAGGTGTTAGTGGGTGGCTGATTTCGTCGCCAAAGTGTTGTTCGTGGTTTGGGTCTACGCCAGTTTGGTCACGGCTATACTAATTTTGGAGGCTGCAAGTGTGGTGGCATCTCTTTAATCCACGATTAATCCTCCTTCAACGTAACTCCCAGATCGTTCATCGTCGTAAGGATCGTGGTGGGCGTCGGTGGCTGTGTAGCTTCCTTTTTAGATTCAGTTTGGTTGTTTTGCTTGATTTGGTGGCAGAACCCCTCAGTGTTGGTGTTCGTTTTTTGGCTAGGTCGAGGGTGGTGTTTTTATTGTTTTCGTTCATGTTTGTTGTTGTGTGTTGGTGCTGTGGTGGTGGTGGTGATGGTGGCGATGCGTGGTGGTGGTGTTGATTCGATTAAAGTGGTGGTGGTGGCTTTGTGGGGTTGTCAGGATTTTTTGGACTCGATTTTGGTGTAGGAACAATATGCGGATGTGCGCTATATAAGGGGGTGGTTGGTGTTGTTTAGGTGAGGAGGTTGGTGTTTGTTGTGGTGTTTGTTATGGGTGATTTCTTTTCGAGGCAGCTTCTGTTACCCGGGTCCATTTTCGTCGTCACTTGCTCTTGTTTGCGTTTTTGGGTTGTTAAGGTGTTTAGAGTGTTTTGAGGGTGTGTGTCTTGCTGAGCTCAGCCTTTTCCTTTTTGATTTGATTGAGGTTTGCACCACCGCATATCATATCGTTTGTCTTACATATTGTGTGCTAGTTTCCGGTGGGCCGGTTACTTTTGCTTTGAGATCGGGAGTTGATGTCTAGCTACAACCTTGTTTGGTCTAGTGTATCGGGGGTGAGTGTGCCCTTTTGATTTGGTCCTAAAGTCTGGTGGGCCGATCGCTTTTGATTCGAGATTGGGAGCCAGTTTCTTTGACTCAAGTTGGGTTTTAGGCTTTGAGGGTGTTCTTTCGGTGGATTGGAGGTGGAGAGGTGGTGGAAGTTGAATGATCTTTCGGATAAGAGCTTTTCGGATGTGGCTCAGCTTTGGTGTAGAGGACTGGGAGTTTAATTTTGAGGGGTGAGTAATGACGATGGGTGGTGATGGATATCGTTTTACAATGGTCGTTTTCATGAAGGCATCTATCTTAGGTGGTGATGTGTATTTTGGTGGGTTATGTCCTTATGGGTGTTGAAGGTAGGGTTTGACTAGGTGTTGTGTGTAGGGGTGTTTTTTAGGGTGTTTAATTTCGGCTGTTCCACTTATATATGACGCCTTTAGTTTGTATTTTCTAAATCACCGGTCTTTGTTCGTCTTAAGCAGAGATCTAGTTGTTAAATAAAATTTGCTATTAAAAAAAGGCCTAATTACCGTTTTTTTAAAAAGAAATTAGAGTGGTGATTAAATAAAAGAAAAAGAAGGTTTTTTTTTATTTACATTTTTTATTGATTTGGAAGGACGAGTGTCATTTGCCTACGTACCCGTGAGGGATCAAAACCTCGTAGTTTGGAGTAAAAACTACCGTTTGATTTGTTGTGTTTTTTTTTATTAGTTTTGAAAAAGGTTTTAAAATGTAAAAGCCAAAGTGGCAAAAATAGAATTTGTTTGTGTTTTTTATGTTCAAAGAAAATTACTCAAAATATGATTGGAATTTTATTAATAAAAAAAAAAGGGAGTCACTTGATTAAAAATCAAGGTTTATTATGAAAAATGATTTTTTTTGTGAATTTTTGGTTATTTGAATGTTTTTGTTGTTTTTAATTGTTAAATAAAACCTAAAAATAAATCTAACCTAATTTTTTTTTGCATTTTTTCAATATATAAAAGCAAAAATAAATAAATAAAAGGACACATGCATGACTCTTCTCATTTATATTTACATTGGACCTAAATACATTCTAATTGCCGGAAAATAAATGACAATAATTAAAATGCTAAATAGAAATAAAATGAAATGCAAAAATGCTAAAAAGAAATAAAATGCAAGAAAATAAAAGGAAGGGACAACCAAAGGGACAAAATTACCGAAGGGACAAAATTCCGAAGGGAATTTTTCCGAAGGGACAGAAATAATTATAGGAGAAAAAGAATAGCTCGTTAACACAAGCTATAGGAGGGAGAAGAGAGAAAAGTTTTTTGACAACTCAAGAGAACTTTTGGTGTGTGAAATTGTGAGGGATGAGAGCTCTATTTATAGGTTCTATGGTTTGATAAAAATGGAACATTGGTTTAATGGACTTTGATGAGGATTGTATGTGATTTGAATGATTTTTTGGAAGAGAAAATTGACAATGTAATTTGGCATGATTGGTGGCACATTTGAGATGAAATTTTTTTGGACCTTGACACTATATTTTTGACAATTTTTGGACTCATTATAAAAAGTTAATAAAAAACCTAAAGAAGTAATTAAACTAAAAAATAAAAATAAAATGGTAAAATGGAAAATAAAAATATAAATAAAGACTGAATAAAAATGAAAGATAAAAATAAAAACTAAAGCTAAAAAAAATAAAAAGACTAATAACAAAAAGTGAGAAGAAGGTCCGAATCGGAAACAAAATGAGGTATTTTAAAATACCTCTTTGCTGAAATTTTCACTGAAAAGACAAAGAATATTTCGGGTCAGAGGACATGTGACAGTAAGATGTTAGGTCAAAAATTGGGGTATGAGAAAAAGTAATACATCTTTTAATTCTCTATGAATTCCAAAAGAATTCAAAAGTCACAATTTTATTCTCTACGAGTTCCGGAAGAATACAAAAGTCTTAATTGTATTGTTTAAATCTGTTGTATAATTCTTGAAAATCTTTAAAAACTCTATTTTTATTCTCCATGAATTCCTGAAGAATTAAATAGTGATGCACCCTTAAAGAAATACATAGAATTGATTTGATTGTGTATAGTTTCTCATGAAATTAAAAACTTGATTTTTATTCTCCATGAATTATTGAAAAATTCAACAGTGATGCATCACTGAAAGATTGCACAAGTAATTAATTAGATTTGTTACACAGGAGAAACTTAAATATTAAATAGTTATTGTCAATGAATTGTTGGAGATTTCAATATTCATCCATCTTTGAAGAAGTTCCCAAATGATTATTTTTTATAGTATAAAGATATGTTATACGAGGAGGGATTGTAATAAACTTAATACTTTATTCTAATTTGACTCTAAAAAATGACTGAAAATCCTATATAATTTTTTGTACACACTATCGTACACATCACATCGCTACACTTGAATCTTTGTTTGTCCCCAAACAAACATACTTGCAATATAAGAATTTAAGAAAGATAACATACATCCCTAAATGATGAAAATACCAGAAAAAGAATTTTACCTCATCCGATGATTTAACTACCCGTGTTTTGCATTTTTCTGCCAAGAATATCATGGTTTTTCACACCAAGTTATTCGGTCCAAAGAAAGTATCACAGTGATGACAGCTGAAACACAACCTTTTTCTACCTAAATATTGAATTCTTGTATTCACTTCTGTCAACTTGCATGTGTCACTATACCACACAATTTTGATTGCTTGATTTTATGATATTTGATCAAAATGATTAGGTTAATGTCTTGATCAATAACTCTCAAATGTATTAGGTGAGTTTGTAACCATTGAAGCTTTTAGAGCACCAAATTTAACACACAATTATTCCGATAATATATGTATGCTAGTCAACAATTGAACAATTTATACTTTTATCATTATTCAATCCTCTAGGTTAAACTTCTTCAGAAGCTCTTTTGTGTATTTGAATTGATGAACATAGACTCCATCTTTGCATTGATTGATTTGAATTTTAGAGTCTGATGTCTTCATATGTTAATGGTCCTAATTCTGGTTGACTTTCTTCTGATCCAAAAGTTGACTTCTGGTTGACCTTTCTTCAGATCTTCTACCAAGTCTTTAGCTTCTTTTATGCTTCAGATGCTCTCATACATCGTCAGAACTTGACAAATTTTAATTTATGATCCTTCACACTTGAACACATATTGGCATATTTAATTGTTTTTCAATACTTTGTTATCATCAAAACTTTAAAGGCATTGTACAAAACCCATTTTGTTTCAACATACTTAAGTGGAGGCAGCCATCACCTTATAACTTGAGTTTATGAAGTTGAGTTAGACTTGACTCAAATTTATAAGATGATATCAGAATCTATTTAACATTTATGGATCATCTGCTACTAGATCACCATCATTAGACCACTTGAGTCATATTTTAAATGTTCAGTCTTAGGCGTGAGAAGAGTGTGACAGAAGTTTCACACGGTGGATAAAATGTGGGTTGCGGTCATGTGCATGTTTTTATAAGTGAGAGTTAATCGTCACCTTACAAGTTAGTTTTGTAAAATTGAGTTATATGATCCGAATTTCTAAAATATTATTGTATGAAGTAAATAGGGATGTAAATGAATATCCATGGATGCAGATAGTGTGATATCTGTGTCCGCTCCGTTGGATAAATATGAAATCAATATTCTATCCATATTCGCGTGGATATCCGTTTAACGAGTAATCCGTAAATTTTGAGGTATCTGCGGGTTTATACAGATATCCATGGATAACATTTTAAAAAAAATTGTTTATTTTTTTTAGTAAAATTTAGAAACAAAGGTTCATCACATGCATTTTCTTTTCTCTGTAGCAAAACATAATATTCATACATTAAAATAACAACAAAGATCATTGACTCAATAAAAACATAAATAAAGTCTCTTATATTTAATAAAAATAAAGTTCTTTGATTTAACTAAAGCATAACGAAAGCTCATCATATTCAACAAAAACAAAGATTCTTACTTCAACAATCTCAATCACTTTCACTTCCTTTTAAAGGAGCATAATAACTAATAACACTTACAATACTGAGGTTTTTTGCTTAGGAAATTGAAATGTATTAAGGTTATTTATGTAATTTATTCAGTTTAATAGCGGGTATGGATATCTGCGGGTGTGGATACCTTTAAATCCGCATCCATATCCATTAATTAGCGGGTAGTTAAAATATCCGTTTAATTTATTCATGGATATCCATTAAAATATTCACTCCGTATCCGTGACAGGTTTTATCCACGGATATCCACGGGTGGAGATTTTTTTTTCATCCCTAAAAGAAAATATTAAATTTTACTTTACAATCCTCGTCGTTGAAATAAAAAATAACAAACTTTTAGACTCACAAGAGTGGAATTATGAAACATACACATACACTTATTTTTTCAGGGGATACACACATGAATAGTTTTTGTACTATATATTTCCAATAAAATCCACTCACATGGCCTCCTAACATGATTGGTAGCCAAGAACAAACTCTTAATGCCCAAGTTGATTCATATCCTTATCATATCAATTTTGGGGGGGCTACCCAATCTTACCCCATCTTGGTTTCCTAATTTCAAAAAAATAAATATCATTTTATAATTATTCTCTATTCTACAATTTGATAGTTACATGAAACAGCTAGCTACTTTTGGATTTATATACCTCATAATCCTCATACTTTTAAGTTCTCACCTTCATATATACCTTCATTCCCCTAGTGAATCTTCATAGAAAGCCACAACAAATAAAAACACAATGAGAAAAGCAATTAGTTATTCTCTTCTTCTATCCTTTCTAATTCTTTCATACTTTGTGATTGAAATCCATGGAAACCAACAAGTTAAAGCTCTTGACAATCTTCACAAGGAAAAATACAGAGGAAATTCACAAATTGATAGAAGTGAATTTGAGGTACAAGAAATTGTGTATGATGATGCCATTGTTCATTCTCAAGAGAGTCTCAAAGAGAAAGATAGGATTAAGAGTCTTCCAGGGCAACCATTGGTGAAATTCTCTCAATTTGGAGGGTATGTCAAATTGGATAAATTGGGTGGTAGAGCCTTTTACTATTACTTTGTTGAAGCTCAGCATTCTAAAGAAACACTTCCCCTTCTTCTTTGGCTCAATGGAGGTAAAAATAATCTATCTATCTATTATTATTAAATTTGACTAGTCTTTGTTCATAATGTACCTTGTTGGTTGTTGAAGTGTCCTGAAATTAATGTGACAACTATTTTTGTGCTTTATTTAATTTGAAAGTCCTATAGTATAGTGTGACCACTGACCTGCACATGTAAAAAAAATTCTTTGTCTTCTTTATCACGTTTTAAAGGAAACATCATTTACATATACTAAAGAACATGGTCAACAAAACTTGCTAATACATCCAATATAGACCTCTGATTCTTTTCCATCACTATCATCTTTATGTGTCAACATGTCATTGGGTTTCATGAAGGTGCTACATCAATTATTAATTAGATTGATCAAGAGTGTAAATAATTGGTGTATGAGAACAAATAAATAAGCTAACAATAATGTAATTTGAAAATCCTTTAAAAAAACAAATAATAATGTAATTTAAAAATGATTATTTTCTTTTTTCTTATAAGTACAGTTAAAAATTTACATTGATGATGAAATACAAAAAGTATCTTTATATAAATAAAAAAATGTCTCACGGGTGATGACTTTGATCAACATTTTCAATACAATAACTACCATATAATTTCATTTTTAATATCCTTAACTAGTGTCCATGAAACACCGGTTAAAATTTCCCTTTTTTTTCTTTTATGTTATGAAATTGTGAGCCACACTTGGTTGTTTATGGTGGTAGGGTAGAATCATGCTAGTTGCCTTGTGGGCACAAGAATAATGATATAAATAATAAATTAAACTTTAGAATTAAATTTTAATTTTGAGACAAAAATAATTAAATTTTCATCATTGAGGCTAATTCCATACGTTATCATTTCAATTTTTAGGTCCCGGATGTTCATCTCTGGCCTATGGAGCAATGCAAGAATTGGGACCTTTCAGAGTAAACAGTGATGGGAAAACACTACACCATAATAGATATTCATGGAACTATGGTATATACAAAATATATAATCTATTAAATTATTTTGGGTTAATATTTGTTACCATGTAATAGTAGCAGTTTTTTATTTACACCCCGTGTAAAAAAAATGTTTAGATTTCAACAATATAATTTGAAAATTTTTTGGTTTTGGATCGTCTCAAATTTCAAAATTTAAAGTACTTTTTCCCTCTGCAATTTGAGTGAATTTCGGTTTACATCCCTGTCATATCATCGATTTTGTACAGTCAAAATTCGTGAAGGTTCAAAACCAAATTACAGGGTTAGAATCTAAACAATTTTTTTTACAGGGAATAAGCCAAAAACCGTTAATATTACAGGGAATAAACATATATTAACCCAATAATTTTTTATTTACTTTTTACTCTATATCAAAATAAATTATTTTTATTAAGCACCAAACTAATTAATGACCCAATTGGGTTTTGAAGCTGCAAATGTTTTGTTCTTGGAGTCACCTGTTGGAGTAGGATTTTCTTATTCAAACAAATCATCAGATTATAGTACTAATGGAGACAAGAAAACAGCTACAGATAACTATTTATTTTTGGTAAATTGGTTGGAAAGGTTTCCAGAATATAAAAACAGGGATTTCTATATTTCTGGAGAAAGTTATGCTGGACATTATGTTCCTCAACTTGCACATACCATTCTTTATCATAACAAAAAGGCAAAGACAACCATCAACCTCAAAGGAATCTTGGTATGTGCTGTGACTTCCTCATTCTTAATTTCCTTGTTTTCTTTACAGTTAGAAATGTCATATGTTACAATAGTTTAATCAAGCTTTGTCAAAAAAAATAATATAATTAATTAAGCATGTATTCAACAAATGTGTATGTGTTCCCTCAAAAAAGAAATGTATATAGAAATTGTTTTTAAGGTTGGTCCCTGTATATAGTTTAATAGTAAAAAGCTACAAACTACTGCAAAGACATTTACAGGTTTGAACCTGTAATGTCTCTTTTCTCTATAATTAATATGTAGTTTTATATGACAAAAAAAAAAAAAAATATATATATATATATACACACGTAGTTTTTTTCTTCTTCACACATCAAAGAACTTTCAACATCTTAATACTCTTATTTAGGCCACAAGCTTGCGTTACCAAGCTCGGCAAAATAAAAAGTAGTTTTGTCGCTAGACTCTTTAAAGCCAAAATCGCAATTTTGTAGTTTTTTTAGTAGTTTTTTAGTTTTTTTTTAGCTTGGCAAAATCGTTACCAAGCTCGGCGGTTTTGTAGTTTTTTTTTTTTAGGGAGCCAAAATCGCAATTTTGAAAAAGTTAGGAGGCTAAAACTGCTATTAAGTCTGTTATTTATCATGTTAAAAACAAATTAAAATATACCCTTACTAAGGCCAGCGATTTGAATAACCTTTTTCAAATGAGGAGAAAAGTCTTGTTGTTTCCATGATGATGGAGAAAAAAAGACTTAAAATTGGTTGTGTTCATAATTCTGTTGGTCCAGGGTCAGGCCACTTTTATTCATGGCTCATGATTGGCTTATTAACTTCTGTTGGATTGGGGTGTGATACTAAGAGGTATAAGAAAGAAAGTTATATAAGAAATAAAAAGCAAAAGAGAGAAATTGAGAGATGCGATGAATGATTGATCATATATAATATTACCTATTATTTTTCACACTCTATAAGTTTCTTGCATGTTCTATTCGAATTTTAAAATTCAAATATTTCAATGTGTTTTTAAAGGTTTTATGCAAAAGCGCGTGAAAACCACGTATGATAAGAAAAGAAACATAATTTTTATTTGGGTCATTTAAATTGTAGAATTTTGGCATGTGAAATTAAAAATCATTTTGCTGTTGGGTCATGGTGATCATTTCTTTAATGGAGTGTTGATATTCCATGGGAGCGATTTATCACACCCCTGTTTTTTTCACCACACATACTTTTTGAAAGTTTATTTTCAAATGGAAAAAGTTGTCCATAAGTAAAGTTTTTGATAACAAATTAAGTGAAAAAAAAATATCCTTCTAAAATTATACTTTTAAAATTTAAAATAGGTGGACAAATTAGTAGTTATATGCAAATTAGGTGGAAAAAAAGTACCTTTCTAAAATTTTACTTTTAATATTTTAAAATAGGTGGACAAATGAATAGTTATATGATAAGTGGTACCTTTGAGCTCTTCTTTATTTGAGCTATGAGACACCTTAAATTTGTCATTGTCATGGTAGTTATGTATAAGGACCAAAGAAGAATTTTGGTCATTTGTGGACCATAAATATTCCATCATTTTTTGGTCCACTTGGGCATTATAGCTTTTGTTGATCACATTTATTTTCAAAAATTAAATTTTTATTTTTTAAAATATTTGTTCAAGTTTAAAAAATATAATTAAAAAAAATGAGTAGATTAATAAAGGATTGAGATTTTTATTATGGTTTTATCATGTGCAATATTTATTTTTTTTAATTTTATGCAGATAGGGAATGCAGTAATCAATGATCAGACAGACTCACCAGCAATGTATGATTATCTTGCTAGCCATGCTATCATCTCAGATGAAGCAGCTTATGATATAAAAAGTGTCTGTGATTTCTCATCTGATAAACTCTCAAAAGAATGTAATGCAGTGGCTGATGAAGTTAATGAAGATCTTGCATTCATTAATTTATATAACATTTATGCACCAGTTTGCAAAAATGACAATCTCACAACCAGGCCCAAAAAGTACTCTGTAAGCTTCAAATTTCATTGTTTCTCTACTAATTTGGGTTAACACGGTTTTAGTCCCAATTAAATATATTCTAATCCAGTTTACTTTCAAAATAATTTATAAATTATGAAATATTTAGTCTAATTGATTTAGAAAACTAGACTTTTGTCCTGTGCAACACACATGTTATTTTGACTATAATATATAAAAATAAGTGTTGGTAAAAAAAAATTAAAATAAATAAAAGATGAAGAGTACTATACATTTTACTTACGCTTCTAGTGTTTTCTATGAAGCACATATACTTCTTAAATTAGGTGTGTCCTGATGTCAGATATCTATCGTGTCCGATAAATAGAACTAATTAATGTACCTTGTTTATTTATTTTACAGATTGTGAATGATCCATGTGGTGAGTCTTATGTGTCTGCCTATCTTAATAGAAAAGATGTTCAAGAGGCCCTTCATGCTAATGTCACCAAACTCAAATATGAATGGAGTCCTTGCAGTGATGTCATTGGACACTGGGTTGATAGCGCTTCAACAGTCCTTCCCCTTTTACATGAATTCCTCAATAGTGGCCTTAGGGTTTGGATTTTCAGGTTAAAATTCATTCCCTCTTTTCTATCATATTTGAAGAAAATTGAAAGTAACACTCTAGCTAATACACTTTTATTAATTTTTTCTATAATATTTGACGAAAAAAACTAATTTCGACACATTTTCTAATGTTTTATAATAGTTGTTGAACTTGTGATCTCTTTATCACATCAACTCGGATTTCCTAATAAAATTCGTACGAATAACATTACTTTTACGATAGGTCGCACACCAAATACAAACTTAGATCCTTGTGATCGAGTAGAATTCTGGTGAATTTCTTACGTTAACAAAAATAATAATTGAAAAGAGTATGTTTTTAACGTTCTTTTTTGAAACTTGCCACGAACTTATCAATTTTTTATCTCCTTAATTCTAACGATAATATTTTTTTCTCCCTTGTCAACCCATGTCACAAACTGATATTACTAACCTCTTGTTTGATGCAGTGGTGACACAGATGGAAGGGTTCCTGTTACTTCAACTAAGAATTCAATTAAGAAGATGAACCTTCCCATTAAAACTAGGTGGCACCCATGGTTGGCTTATGGAGAGGTAATTTCAAAACTTGTTATTTACACTCTAGCTTTTTGAAAATGTAGTATTCATATCAAACAAGACTAAACAATTGAAATGAAGGAATAATCATATGGTTGTCTTGACATTTTTTATGATAATTTATGAGTTTTTGAAATGTAGTACTTCCTACGGTCCTATTTATAAGAGACTTTTGGGTCAACAAAAATTGATGTATCTGGTTCAAAATTAGGATCAGATACATTAACTTTTGTTGACCAAAATATCTCTTATAAAAAAAACTGGAAGGGTTCGTCAAAAAAAAAAAAAAAAAGAACTGGAAGGAGTATACATTTAAGAGTGTGGTTCTTATAAGAAGCTTTGTTTGTTTGAAACAGGTTGGTGGATATACACAAGTATACAAAGGAGACCTAACATTTGCTAC
>Ga0315914_1010241_pt1 | contig 11726 bp, 3 predicted proteins | sample MpolenodulesMG_FD_203920 | JGI IMG/M metagenome (GOLD analysis project Ga0315914, IMG submission 203920) | Medicago polymorpha root nodule microbial communities from Los Angeles, California, United States - elongated nodules | ecosystem: Host-associated > Plants > Roots > Nodule | place: USA... | reverse complement strand
TATTGTTTTTGTTGTTGTTATTATTATTATTATTATTATTATTATTATTATTATTATTATTATTATTATTAACTAGTAGATCTATTAAAATAAGATGTTCTTTATATGACTTGAAAGCTAATAAAAAAATCTACAACTCTATTCTTTGTACAAAATTCAAATTCAACCTGTTAGGATAGTTAAAAGAACTACAAACTTAACGTGTTATATTATATTTGTTGCCTAGGTTTAGTAGTATTGAAGACAATATCTTGAGTTAAAACTACCATTTTGAGATAAAAAAATATAGGTCATTCGATAGTTAGAGATAATTTCTATGATATCATGAAAGTGAATAAAGTTGCTTTAAGTGTCATGAAATTACTCAAAGTTGGTTATTAAGTAACATCCAACACTTAGAAATCTTACATTTAACAAGCCATCTCTATATGCACTATTGAAGTTTCACATTGAAAAATAAACTCACTTGCACTTTTCTTCTCGTATATAAGGAGCACTATTGAACGTGGAGAAATCAAGAGTAATGACAAAAAAAAATTGATCATTGGATTTATTTATTTTACATGGTTTATTTATTTAAAGAAATACAAAAAACCGGTTCGACCTAATGAACACCGATTCACCCCATTTTACATTGGTTTTGCATTGGCTCAATTGCATGGTCAATTCAATGTTTGATTCGAGTCGGTCAATGTTAACAAGTGACTTAATCATATTGTTTAAGAAATTCATGTAAATTGTGCTAATACAATAAAACGATCAAATGAGGTAAACTAATTTTAAACAATTTAGATGAAAATAAAAAGAATCTTATAAAATAATCAATACTATCCATATCCATATCCGTATTAAAAATAATAAGAAAACTTTGAAATAAAAAGAAAACTTTGAACCTTGTGTTATAATATAAATAGAAGTAAAGTTAAGTGATCAAAGTGGAATCAATAAAATTGGTAAGAGAGACATGCTAACTTGATCTAACGATTAAGACAATAAACACAACAAAAAATTATCTTGATCTTCTTCTATAAAAAGGAGATTCGATTGACAAGAAGAGTATAAAGAAGATCAAAGAAGTTACTCACTTACTGCTTTCTTTTCCTTTAATACACTCTTATAGAATAATGGTTATGTTTTGTACTTGACCATCTTTTATCTTTCTACTAGTTCCATAATTTATCATTTTTCATTGTATTCAATTCATTTGTCTCGTATTGTGTTTTAGTGCTCATTTTTCATTGTATTCAATTCATTTATCTTGTTTTGTGTTTTAGTGAATTTAATAAAAATACTTATTTCATATATTTGGTATAATAAAAAGACATATGGTAAGAAAAATTTAGAAGGCTAATTACAATGATAATGTTTTTACAAAAAATATTTAAATATATTTCATTAAAATAGAATAGCAAGTTTCAACCATATTTAATTAATCCTTTTATTTTAGAAAAATGTAAAACTTATAGATTGTACTCCAAAATATCAGACTAAACACTTTTTTTTAGAATAACTAAATAATTTTCTTCATCGTAATCATACCCTTACAATGTCGCAAGTGTGAAATTATAATCATTTTCTTAGCCTTTTCTTTTTGACACACTTTGTGTTGAGGAGTTTTAATCCGTTGATATATAATTTCATTTGTTTCTTAAAAAATCAATTAGTAGTACATTTTATTTCAAAAAATAATATAATACCAACAAATACAATAAGTAACAAACAACTCTAAAAACACACACTATAAGAGGTCCTTAAAAAAAGTAACAGTTATGGGTGATATAATTTCCTTAAAAAAGGCTAATTATTTTCTTAGCCTTTTCTTTCTGACACACTTTGTGTTGAGAAATTTTGATTCGTTGATATATAATTTCATGTGTTTCTTAAAAAAACAATCAGTAGCACAATTTATTTCAAAAAAATAATCTAAACATAAAAAAATACAATAAGTAACACCTCTAAAAAACACACTAAGAGGTCCTTAAAAAAAAAGTAACAGTTTATGGGTAATTTAATTTCCTTAAAAAAAGGGTATTCACTAGTATTTCTTTTTTGTCAAAACAAAATGGAGTACATCACATTTAGCAGTACTATAATAAAACGGGGTTGGGCATTGCGTAGGCACGACAAGGAGGTAAAAAGCACGCACGTAATACACAAAAGAGCCACGTGAATGTTACGAAAGCATCAAACGACATCGTTTAGCAGGCCCATGTTTTCTGGTCAAAATAAAACTAAAAATATTTTTTTTTTTTGTTTCTAAAAATTAAATACCTATGAGATTTAACTCAATTGATAATGTCAAAATTATTAGACCGGATATCTTCACTCGAATTCAAACCTAAAATATCATAGTTTTGTTTTGTGAGTTCAAACCTAAATTGTAGTTGTTCAATGATATACTCTAATGCATATTTTAATAGTATAAAAATGAGTTGTTAGGTGAAAATCTATTTACTAAGAACGTCAACATCAACACAATTGACACATAAATTTTTTATTGATGATGTTGTTAACATTAAACTGCAAATGCATATGTCTAAAATACAACATATTTTATCTGGCTTTGGGTTAACTAAAATCAAATCTACTTTGAGCTTCGACTCTCTTTGTAATAAAAAAAATATCAAAACTACCCCATGGTTTTGCGAATTATATTTTGATTCCATAAAAAAGGTGTTGAATCCTTTCCTCTGAAATTTTCATTAGAGAAAAGTCCATAACATATATCTTGCATTTAATTTTTTTAACGTTTTAAACTACATGCTATAAAAAAACAGGTGACCATGATTTTATTGAAAAACAAAATTTATCCGGGGAGAATCTCTTTTCATAAAAATAAGTGGTTAGATGAGAATCTAATAACATTAAAAAAAAATTGAAATTCTACTCGAAACAATCTACTCACATAAAACACAAAGTCATCATCGTAATTGAGTTGTCACCTAAACATCTCATTTACAACATCATTAAAATTCAACCTCAAATCCATGATGTAAAAAAAAAATATCATAACATTTTAAAAATAAACAAACCAAAATTGTAAATCAAACATAATACACGACCAAGATTGCAATTAACCTAAATAAAAATCCTATATTTATATATAACTACACAAAAAAAAAAAAAAACCGAAAATTTTGTCACAAAATATTATTATTGTCTCAAAATCTTCACCGTTTCGCGATTCTCACTCTTCTCTCTCTCTCTCTCACAACTTTCTCTCTCCTCTTTCTCTCTCATCACCATCGCGATTCATTCGCAGAAAATCTCTCAGATTTTCTCTACTTTCACAACAATCAAAATTCCCTCATCGATCTATCTATAGATTCAATCCACAACCATCAATTTCACACCAAAAATCCCTCAAAAAAATCCCCTTTTTTTCGCCACACAAAACCCTAGAAAATTCCACCAAACCTTAATTAATCCCTAATTCATTTCAATTCGATCGATTTTCTTTCGAATTTTCAATCATGGTGTGTTGTAATATGAGATCTTAGCTTGATCTAGGGTTTTATTGGAAATTGATTTTGGAATCTAGGGTTTCGAATTTGGGAATTGATGTTTCTTTTCAGGGAAGAAGATGATGGAGGATTATGTATGGGTTTGGTGGTGAGAAGAAGTGGAAACACAATCGGCACATGTGGCCTGTACCTTCTAACCCGACCACTGTAGTCACCGTTTCTTCACCGTCAAAATTTATATGCAAAGTATATATCAATTCAATTTTTTTTTTTATCTAAAGTTTTGTTCTTTTATAGTTGATTGATTCAATTTTCATAAGATTTTGTTTTTTTTCCCTTCCTTTTTTTGATGAAATTGATATTAATTAATTTGAATATCTATCAGCCTTTTATTGGATTTGTTTATGTTTTTTGAGCTGATTTTGGTGTTGGTTTATGATTCATGATTTATGATATATGGTTTTTGAGCTGATTTTTTGTGTTTTTATTTTTTTGAGATTCATGGTTTTTGTGTTTGATTACCTTAATCTGGATGAGAATTTTTTTTTGATCTGTTTTTTAATTTGTTTAAAGGGGTGATTATTTTGATTTTAAGTGGAATAAAGAGAATTTGGATTTTTTATATTTATTTTTTTATAATTGTTGAGGTGTTTTGGGGGTTGGAAGAGTGTTCTTGAGATGTGGTTTTATTTGGATGTTATTTGGGTTTATCTGTGTTTCTGTGAACAAAATGGGTACTTCTGTTTTTTTTAAATTACAGTTGATATCACGGGAAAATTTTGTCAAAAGTGTCTGATTTCGCGTTTATTAGCGACAATTGTAACTGCATTGCGGTTGTACGCAATCTCGATTGTTGGTGTTTTTAATAACTGTTTTCTGTATTTTGCAAATCATTTATGCTCCATCTTAATCCAAATTTGCTGTATTAATGTTTTGATAGTGTTGCCACAATTGCTATTGCAGATTGTTTTTTAAAGTGATTAAATTGTTCTCAATGATTCATTGTTCTTGTTGAGATCTATCTGTATTGAAACTTTGTTCTGATTGTTGAATTGATTGCATTTTGAGCTTAAATTTACTTCTGCAAAATCTTAAATCATTTATGGATGTCATTTTATTCTAAATTTTGTTAAATATCGATGACGTGACCAAGGGATGGTTAAAACCTTGGTTTTTGAGCTCAATCATTATTGCATTTTGATGGTTGGGTTGATTGCATTTTGAGCTTCAATTTGCTTTTAAATTTTTTGTAAATCTATCATGTTTGAATCTTATTCCAAATTTTTATGTCTTTGTTTACCTTAATGAATTCATTTTCGTTTTTTTATTGTTGAACTTTGCATTTGGTATATCTTCTTTGCATCCCTTTCGATATTGGTTTATCTATATTTTTCTATGCTTATTAGATTAGTATCTAATTTTCCGTTACTGTTTTCGCCAATTAATTTTAGTTGCTTCAACTGCTTCGAGATTCATTTTATGTCCTTGTCGTCTTCCTACTTTTTGTCTTCCTGAATATCTTTTGAGCTAATTAGTTCTCATTGTTACTTATTGTAGGATGGACGCAAGATTCGTGTTGGTGACTGTGCACTATTCAAACCTCCCCAGGACTCGCCTCCTTTTATTGGAATAATTCGCAAGTTAATATTTAATAAAGAAGAAAGTCCAACTTTAGAAGTGAATTGGTTTTACCGACCTGCTGATTTGAAGCTCTCTAAAGGGATTGCAGTGGAAGCTGCACCAAACGAAGTCTTCTACTCCTTTCACAAGGATGAGACACATGCTGCATCATTACTCCATCCTTGCAAAGTCGCATTTCTCCGTAAAGGTGTTGAACTTCCTTCAGGGATATCCGCATTTGTTTGTAGACGAGTGTACGACATTGACAACAATTGTTTACGGTGGCTAACTGATAAGGACTTTGTTAATGTAAGTCTTCATATATATTTTATTTTCTTTCACTATTTTGTGTATAATTGTATGTTGATAAGTATGTGATCTTTCCGTTGATTCAGGATCAGCAGGAAGAAGTTGACCACCTATTAGACAAGACAAAACTAGAAATGCATGGGGCTGTGCAGTCAGGAGGCCGTTCTCCAAAACCCTTGAATGGTCCAACGTCAACACAGTCATTGAAATCTAGTTCTGATAACATTCAAAATAGTTCTTCCTTTGGTGTACAGGGTAAGGGAAAAAAGAGAGAGCGAGGTGATCAGGGATCTGATTCATCTAAAAAAGAGCGATTATTTAAGGTAGAAGTTGGAGATTCTGGTCAGTTTAGACTGGAGATGCTAAGGACCGAGATTGCTAGAATCACTGAAAAAGGCGGGCTTGTGGACTTTGAAGGGGTTGAAAAATTTGTACAGCTCATGCAACCTGATAGTGCTGATAAAAAAATTGATTTGGCTGGGAGAACGATGCTTGTTGACGTCATATCGCTCACGGAACATTATGACTGTCTTGGCTGGTTCGTACAGCTTCGTGGTTTGCCTGTGTTAGATGAATGGCTACAAGAGGTCCATAAGGGGAAAATTGGCGATGGTAATGTTGATAAGTCTGAAGAATTTTTGTTAGCTTTACTCCGTGCATTGGATAAGCTTCCTGTGAACCTTCATGCACTACAAACCTGTAATGTTGGAAAATCTGTTAATAATTTACGCAGCCACAAAAATTCTGAAATTCAGAGGAAAGCCAGGAGTTTGGTAGACACATGGAAAAAGCGTGTTGAAGCAGAAATGAATATGACTGATACAAAACCTGGTTCAACCCGTGCTGTTTCTTGGCCCACAAAGCCATCACCGTCAGATGTTTCTCACTCTGGAAATAGGAGAACCGGAGGATCCTCTGAGAATGTTGCGAAGAGCTCTCCTATTCAACCTTCAGCATCCAAAAATTCCCAATCTAAACATAATTCTGGAGAAGTACTATCCAAGTTCTCTTCATCCCCTGGCTCAACTAAATCAATGACTGCCTCAGTAGGCAGCAACACAAAAGATCAAAATGTTAAACTCATTGTGGGTGCAACAACATCAGATCTACCTCTGACACCCATCAAGGAGGAGAGGAGCAGTAGTTCTAGTCAATCTCAAAACAACAGCAGATCTTGTTCTAGTGAACATGCGAAGAGCTCCACTGCAGGGTCAATAAGTGGGAGCAAAATTCCTGGTAATGCTTCCCGATCTCGAAAGTCGAGTAATGGTATACATGGAGTTGGCGTTGCTGTAGTTCTGAAGGACCATAGCTCTGCCAAGAATTCAACAAGAAATTCACCTTCTGATAAAGTTTCGCCAACCAGAATGTCCCATGAAAAACCATCTGATCAGCCCGTTACCGATCAAGGGCATAATCAGCGACTGATTGTGAGATTGCCTAACACTGGGCGCAGTCCTTCCAGGGGAGCTAGTGGGGGCACTTTTGAAGAACCTGCTATTACATGTGGCAAAACATCACCTCCTGCCGACAAAAATGATAATCAGGATAGGAGAGTTAAAGCTAAAACTGATTGTTTGCAAACCCATGCGTCGAATGTGATGAATGATGCATCCAATGCTAAGGAAATTACTGGTTGTGATGAAGCTAAGTGCTCTCCACGAGCGGATGAGCGGTGCAGGGCTAATGAAGATGGTGATAAAGTAGCAGAAACGTCAAAAACAACCAGTTCGTCAACTGGATTTGTTTCCAGATCAGGGCAGACTTATGATGCTTCTTTAAGCCCCATGAATGCATTAGTTGAGAGCTGTGTGAAATTTTCTGAAGCAAGTTCCTCTGTGTCCCCCGGAGATGATGGTATGAATCTGCTTGCTTCTGTGGCTGCAGGAGAAATGTCTAGATGTGAAAATGTCTCACCTCTGCCTTCACCCGAGAGGAAGTCTCCTGCAGCTGATGAATCAAGCTCAGGGAATGATCGACAGTCCTTTGAAGCAGCTGGTCGCACTCAGAGACAGTCTGATGGTGGGGCTACCGGAGAGCATCCTGTGAATGCTTTGCAATTCAAAAATAATTCTAGGCATCTGGTGACTTCAGTATCGCGTGATTTTTCAGATGGTGAAGCCGTTTCATCTAGCTGTGTGGAGAAAACCGGTGATGGTAAAACTCAAGTAAATTTCTCTACTACAGACGCAATACAGAATGCTGGAGGTCCATGCTTACGGCCTGACACCAAAGAGGATACGTCTGAAACTGTATTTCCAGGCAAAAAGGAGTCTCATGCAGAAGCGGGAGGCGCAGAGGGTTTTCATGAGAGGAGGGAATTGGGAACTCAATGGCCTAAAAACAGCAGTAGTCCAGGCTCTAAAAAGTCGAGGACTTCCTCTTTTGATGATGATCAGAAGACTGATAACATGGATGGCGGTTTCACAGAGCACGGGAAAATGTTAGTTTCAGAAACCGTTGCAAGTGGTATGATTGAAAATGAACCAGGTAAAAGATCCCCCGAGTTATCTACAGGGGTAGATAGTAGGAGCCAGATCACTGCGGAGAAAGTGACGGGTATTATGCCTATGCAAAAAGGCTCTCCAGTTACAGATACCTGTGAGTCCATAGATGTGAAAAGGGAGGATGTTATGTTACCTGCTTCTAGTAGTGCTTTGACGGTATCCAGGGATGAAAATGCTAATAATGTGATGGAAGTTGAGAACAAACCTGCTGAGAAACGAATGGATCTGGATTCAGCAGTTGCAGATGTTGTTGATGAACGCTGTGAAGAGAATTCTGTTAGAAAAGAGCTCATTGGCGGTTCATCTATTCACTCAGAAATACCAATTACTTCTGAAAAGGAGAGCAACGTGCCCGAAACATGTGATTCTAATATAGAAGGAAAGAAATCTGTAGTTTCTGCAGAGTTGAATGCGGGCAACGGTAATCCATCCACAATTGCTAGTAGTTCCGATGCAGCTGTAAAACTGGACTTTGATTTAAATGAGGGATACCCAGTTGAAGATGCAGGCCAAGGGGATATTGTTAGACAGGAAGATCCTACCAGTTCATCTGCAGTTCATGTTCCTTGCCCATTGCCTTTTCCTATTCCATCCCTCTCTGGGGCCTTCCATGCTTCTATTACAGTGGCTTCTGCTACCAAAGGACCAGTTGTTCTACCAGAAAATCCATTGCGGAGTAAGGGGGAACTTGGATGGAAAGGTTCAGCTGCTACAAGTGCATTCCGGCCAGCTGAGCCTAGGAAAAATGCTGAGATGCCATCAAATACTGGTGATATTCCTTCCGTTGAAACGACATCAGTCAAACAAGGCCGTGCTCCTTTAGATTTTGATTTAAATGTGGCAGATGAAATAGGTTTTGAGGAAGTTGCTTACCGGGGTTCCTTAGAGTCTGGAGCACATGACCGCAGTGCTGTGGGACTTGATCTTGATCTTAACAGGTTAGATGAGACTCCTGAAGCTGGATCTTTCTCTATGGGTAAAATGGATATTCCTTCTTTACCAAGTAAACAACCTTCATTATCCAGTGGGTTATCTAATGGCGGAAGTGTCTCAAGAGACTTTGATTTAAATAATGGGCCAGGCCTTGACGAAGTTAGCACTGAAGTCCCAGCTCGTAGTCTGCAGATGAAAGGTGCTGTGCCATTTTCAAGTTCTGTTCATGGCACCAGAACAAATAACGCTGATTTTGGGAACTATTCTTCATGGTTTCCTCCAGGTAATTTGTATTCTGCAGTTACTGTCCCGCCACTTCTGCCTGGTAGAGGGGAACAGAGCTATGTTGGTGCTTCTGGACCACAGCGGATCATAGGTTCGACAGGTAGCTCACCCTTTAGTCCTGAGATGTACAGAGGGCCAGTACTTTCATCCTCTCCTGCTGTTGCGTATCCACCTACAACCCCCTTTCCATATCCGGGATTTCCATTTGATACCAATTTTCCATTATCTTCAAACGCCTTTTCTGGTTGTTCAACACAATTTATGGATTCATCAACTGTTAGTGGACTTTGCTTTCCTACTATGCCATCGCAGCCGGTTGGGCCTGGAGGCATTGTCTCATCTACATATCCCCGTCCTTATGTTATGAGTCTTCCAGGCAGTACAAGTAACGTAATTCCCGACAGCAGAAAATGGGGAAGTCAGAGTTTGGATCTTAATTCAGGCCCTGGTGGAACAGATGCCGAGCGCAGAGATGACAGATTGCCTTCAGGGTTGAGGCAGATGCCTGTCCCCAGTCCACAAGCCTCTATGGAGGATCACTTGAAGATGTTTCAGATGGCCGGTGCATTAAAAAGAAAGGAACCTGATGGCGGTTGGGATGGAACCGATAGATTCAGTTACAAACACCCCCCCTCATGGCAGTAGGATAATAGCTCTTCGAAGGAATTTTTTAAGAGGTCAGCCCCTTGTAAGCACTCTGACTATGTCAACTCTTTTCAATGTATTTTCAACACCTTGATTCCAATTATATACAACTTGCATGTATTTCTGATGTAGGGATTTTGTTATGTACCAGACATATTTCTTACATGAACAAGCAATCTTGTATTCGAGAAGCTTCTCTTTCTGTTACTTTTGTTAAAAAATAGTTCCTTTTTAATGCATCAGATTTGTTTGTATGTTTGTGATTTGTTTCTGTTTTGGTTACGCAAAGTTTAAAGGTTTTGATGTATTGAAGCCGTAACTCTTCTGTCAATATGCAGCTTTTATGGAAAATGTCAGAAAAATTGGGGAAACTATGAGTGATGCTACTCGTGCTGCTGATGGGCCGTAAAGTGATCAGATCTTCCGATGCGGTTGTTTTGTGCAAATCTGGTCTCACAGATAACCTCTTGCAGATGAGTTTTGTTTTTCCTGTGTAGATATCTAACCGAAACAGCAGGTGTGATAATATGCCGGCCTAGAATCAGAGAAATTGGCATCAAAGTGTTTTGACTGTTACTTTTCTGCAACAGCACTGTGCCCAATCCATTCTCGAACATTTGGAATGAGAGGATTGGATGTATGAACTGGTTGAGGCCAGTTTGGCTTCTTTAAATCATTTTTTTTTTCAACTTTTGTTACATATATAGTTATTGCTGTAGTCATGACTTCCGAATTTTGTTACTTATCAGTATCACATTCTGGTTATGCACAGGTTAGCGCCACCATGTACAATTTGTCACTTCATCCCCTTAATGTTATTACATGGCTGTGCTCTTGCATCATTTTTAATTTTGGTATCATAAGTGGAATTGGTATGGAATTCCGTTGAATCCATCCTGTTATAGGGCGTCGCTGTGCTAAAGTTAAACTGTTTCTAGTGAATTTGTCAACCAGATATACACGTCACTGGTGATATGACAAGTTTAATGCAGATATTGTTAATTTATTAACTGCCCCCTGGTCATTTGTGTTTGTAATGCATATGCGAACTTTTTTATCGCGAGAAATAGCATTGGTCTCTTATGTTTCACGTGTTTGGATCCCTCATATGTTCAGCATGTTTGGATGCTTATGATTATGTTATAAAAGCTTCTGAGTTGTATGTGGTACGTTGGCAGTGATATTCTCTTTCCAAGTGCGATTTTCTCGTTGGCAAAGAGTGACATTAAGTTATCCTTGCCGTATTTTGTTTGAAAAGATGAATCAGTGTAACCTTTGAGAAACGACCAGTGATGTCTGTGTGCTGTTATTAATTGTTTGTTGTTGGTTGCATCTTTTTTCCCAACGTTTTATCAACCAACCTTGTGTATCTTGTGAAGCATTTTGCTAGATATTTAGTAGGGGCCCTTTATTGGTATCAATTTTTTTACATAAACGCAGTTACCACGTGAGCACATTAGGAGTGATATGAGTTTAATGCGTTAATTAAATAACTGCCCAAGTATAGTATGGTTATTAGGGGCCCTTTATTGGTCATTTTCATGTTTGTGACTCCTTTATGAACTTTCTGTTGTGAGAAGTGCTTAACGTGTTTGGATTGTAATAAATTGTTTTCAATAAAGCATGTGAGTTGTAATACGTTGGCATCGATATGCTCTTTCCAAACACAATTTTCTCGATAGCCAATAATAACATCATGTTTTGGTCAAATAAATAATAATAACGTCATGTTATTCTCGTTGTCATATTGTTTGAAACGAGTTCGGCTCATCTGACTCTGTATTTCTCTGGTTGCCCCTCACCCATCTGGTAGGTGTTTTCCTCCATTTTGAGCAACACAGAGGGCTTGTAGAGCAATCGCTGTTTAAAACGATGAACCAGTGACACTTAGAGAAATGAAAAGGGGTATCTGCTTGTTGTTAGGGTGTTTATATGTTCTTGGTTTACAATAGAGCCATGTCCG
>Ga0315914_1010236_pt1 | contig 11729 bp, 8 predicted proteins | sample MpolenodulesMG_FD_203920 | JGI IMG/M metagenome (GOLD analysis project Ga0315914, IMG submission 203920) | Medicago polymorpha root nodule microbial communities from Los Angeles, California, United States - elongated nodules | ecosystem: Host-associated > Plants > Roots > Nodule | place: USA... | reverse complement strand
AACCGTCCGATCCAATCCGTCACCCGAAACAACCGACACCGACTAAACCGAGCTCTAAAACGGACGGAAATGGATTGATATATATTAACCGTGGTTATGGACGGATTGCTATTTTTCAACCGAAAAACGACCGAAACCGTCCGACGTCCACCCCTACTCCTGCCTATGTCAAATACCTTGCAATATGCTCGACAGTGGGCTCACTGGTATCCCATGCAAACGTGGTGAACTTAGGAATTTTATAACCCCTAGGAAGTTCATATTGTAATACCAACTATGACAAAGGAGAACCAAAGTTTGGCCTATGTAGGCCAATATTCAAACCATTTTGAGCCATTATATTTTCGACCAAATTGGCTATATTGTTATGCATTCCTATGATTTGTTGTTGGACATTCCTAACAACGTCATTGACATTATTATTTCTATCCACCAATATCACTTCAGGTTGACCCAGAATTACTGGTTCGACCGGTTGGGTTTGAGGCACATGTCATGGCCTTTGAACCATTGGTTCAATCAGTTGCAAAGCTTATTAGAGTAGAAGCTACCATAATTTCGGATGAAGCCCCAATGACAAACATATATTATTTAGAAGCATTAGATTGAAAAATAAAAGATATGTTAGACTGTGTTGTTCCATTTGGTGAAAAAGTTATGATCATGGGTGGAGATTTTCGTCAAGTACTTCCGGTTATTCAAAAAGGTAGTAAGGCACAAATGATATCTGCATGTATTATTAGGTCTTATTTGTGGGCTAATACCAAGGTCCTACGTTTGGTACAAAATATGTGATCAATGAATGATCCTGAATTTGCACAATTTCTTCATGCGAATTGGTGACGGTGTTGAACCTACTAAACCCAATGATATGGTGAGGATACCTCCTCAAATTGCATTACCATGGGAAGGAGAACAGTCAATACAAACTCTTATTAATTGTATTTTTCCACAATGAGAGTTCATAATTACACCTACAAATGATGATGTTCAAAAATTGAATGACATAATTATCTATCAGTTTCCATTAGAAGAACATAATTTGTTGTCATTTGACGAGGTTGAAAGGGATACTCATAACTTATATCAACAGGAGTTCTTAAACTCAATTGCTCAAGGAAGTATCCCACCACATATTTTAAAGGTAAAAAAAGGTGCACCTTTGATGTTGTAGTGAAACATAGATCCTAGATATGGCTTGTGTAATGGGACATGATTGTTATGTCGTGGTTTATTTAAGAATATGTTGGACGTGGAAATCCTAACAGGAAGCAATGTTGGAAAAAGAGCATTCTTGCCCAGAATTAAATTAAAACAAATGCGAGTTCAGGACTTCCCTTTGTGCTGAGTAGAAAACAATTTCTTGTTAGACTAAGTTTTGCTATTACCATAAATAAGTCACAAGGGCAGACCATTCCCAATGTCGGAATCTATCTTCCACGACATGTTTTCAGCTATGGTCAATTATATGTAGCTTTATCAAGAGGAGTTTCTCAAAATTCAACAAAAGTTCTCATTAAATAAGGGAAAATAGAAGGAGAAGATGAAGACTTTACGAAAAATTTAGTTTTTAAATATTCTTTTATCGCAATCATAACAATGTTTCTTTTACATAACATGTCATTTATGATGTTACTAATTACTATTAGAATAAACAATAAAAGATTATTATTTTATATGTAGGTAAACTAAAATTTGTTGAGTTCATAAATAATTTTGTTATATGCCTTGACAATATTTCGTTTATAAATCAATATATCAATAATTTCTATAAATATTTTAAAATTTTAAAATTTTAATCAAAGTTATACAAACAAACATAATAAAATAATCACATGCATTAGCGCAGTAGAAAGAGTAGACAGACGAGCACGATAGTGCCCGTCTTTCCGCTAGTATTTAGAATTTTATTTAATCCCTACAAAATAAAATTGCATTTTTAAATCCTTGTAAAATTTTCCGTCAATATTTTTTGTCCCAAAAATGCTAAAGTAAAAATATTGCAGGGACTAAAAAGTGTTCTTTTATTTTGTAGAGACTAAAAACAAAATTCTGAATATTTATAAGGACAATTTACTTAATTAACCTTTCTTGTTGTTATCTAGTACAATTATATAGCACCTCGCTCGCTCTCTCTCTCACACACACACCCACACCATCCACACCTTTTTCCTCAACCCTTGTTTCTTCGTCTTCATATACCAAGGAGGGGTGATTTAAGGTCAATTTTTGACCTGAAATTACCCCTCTAAATTGTTTTCACTTCCTTTTCATTTAAATAAGTGATTTTCACATTTTATTTTTGTCATTTTAGTGCACCGTTGTTTTTATTTCTCGTCTTAGTCTGGTATTGTTTTGTTTTCCCATTTTTTTTACGGTGTAATTTTGTTCAGTTTGGATCGACAAATAATCATTAATCGACAAATAATCATTAATCTAGTGATTCAATTAATGAATTTGGTGTTCCCAACGATACAAACTAGACATATGGTGATCATCAGTTTTTTAATTAGGTCAAATTTATACGCATTTTGCAGTTGTATACTATTAACTTTGATGTTGTAACTTTTTTTTTTTTACAAATTTATCCTTTCTTTTATCGATGTTGAATTTATAGTTATATCTGATGTACCTTTAAATATGAATGAATATCGTTGTTATTTTTATAAAATTAAAATAAAATAGATGTTATATTCAAATTCAATACAACAATCAAAATTGCCTTACTTTATACGGTAAACATTTTTTTTTGTCGTAGATAGAAGAAACTACAAAATCAATTGAAAACTCATAGCATATATAAATGAAAAAAGCGGGGCTCAAACTCCAATCAAGATATATGACTTATCAATTTTGACATTTATACTACTTAAGTTTGTTGAAACAAAATTAGTTTATACAATTCTTCTAGAGTTTTGAATTTTAATGATAACAATGTATTAAAGAACAATTGGATATGCTAATATATGTTAAAGTGTGTAGGACCATTGATTAAAATTTAACAAGATTTGAACATGTATAAGAGAATCAAAAGCACAAAAAGAAGCTTAAAGACTATGATAGAAGATATGAAGAAAGGACAACCATAAATCAATGTTTTAGATTAGAAGATAGAATGTCACTAAGAAGCTGAAAATCTGCATCAGACTTTGAAGTGCATCAGATCCTGAAGACCTCCAGACTCTGAAGTACAGAAGATCCTGAGGGAACCAAAAGCCACATCAGATTTGTCTTCTTATATAGTTGTCTCTATCAAGATTCTGATAGTACAACTTGTCTTCTTCTGACCGCATGTAGAAACAAACAAAGAATTCCAAGGACAACAAGAATTAACGGATAATTCCATTTTTAGCAAAGGAATTTTGATTGTCTAACCAACAACATTATCCATATCAGGCAATGACCTAACGTCCTTGATTTGAAGCTTTTCAACGACTTTTAATGCAATGACACTCTTTTCCAAGTGCTCTCAAATCCTTGCCTATATAAGGAGCCGAAGACTTGAAGAACTATAACAAGACTCTGCTATTTAAATTGTGCACTTACTCTGTAAAATTAAAAAGCGCATAAAACACTTAAGAATTTCTTATCAAAGTTTGTATCTTAGAAATTCTAAGTAAAAGAATATGTTCTGTTTTGTATTATTTACACCTCTGATTGTATATCAAGTGTAAGAACAAATTTTGTTTATTTGAAAACTCTTAGAAGTCTCTTGCTTGTGTGTTTGAGCATTTGAAGTCTCTTAGTTGTGTCCTTGAGCATTTCTAATAAGTTGTGATTATAATGAAACCTCATTGGAAGTGCAAGGGGACTAGACTACTCTTGAATTATAGAAGGAACCAGTATAATTGCTTTGTGTCTTCTTTTTCTCTCGCTCTCACGTTTCTCTTTGTGTTTCCTTTATTCCGCTGCAACATATTCTGAGTACTCCTCAGATTTTAAATTTGACTCATACTCTAAACACATTCAGACTATGGCCACTGCAAACACTTAGAATTTTTTTTAAAAAATCAACACAATTTATTTCTTCTTGTGTTTTCCTCACCTTTAAAATTAGGATTTTTAGATACTCTCCCATCTCATGTTATTTTGCCATTTTTATGTTGCGCAGACAGATTGAGTATTGTTGAAGAAGAGCGATGCATCACGTGAGGATATGCAAGCTTTATTTTAAAAAAGAAAGTGACATGGATTTTATATCATAGTTATTGGTATGAAATGGGTGTCGTTACATTTTTTTATTAAAATTTTTGATTTCATATTCATATGATTTTATTATTGAATAAAAGTGTATTTAATAAGAGATGGATTGCTTTCTTAAAAAAAGAAAAAAGAGATGATTTGCTTGTATCCTGAAGGTATAAATCTTTTTTACATATGTATTAAATTAAATTGCATCATAGTTTTATTTTATAAATTAATTTCTAAAATATTTCCATTATATATATATTCGCTAAACCATGAAAAAAGACATGCATCAAGGGGAAACAACGACATCCCAACTATATTGATAGCTCGATGAACCCCCATCCTCTACCGCTAATCTCGAAATATTATTAAAAAAGGGAGAAAAATACAAGAGGGGAGACTAGGTCAAAACTCTCGCAGAAAATAACAGGAAAAACAGAAAAAAAACATAAAAGAAAAAGAAATATAAGTAAATAACAGCAATCACCAATGGAAATCTAAACCAAGACATACCACAACGGTCTCAATAAAAGTCCGGCTACAAAATAGTAGGTAAAACCGAGAACCAAACTGCACCATCTACTGAGTGCCCATATAAGCCAACCGATCAACATAATAGTTACCTTCACGAAAAATGTGAGAGGAAATAACCTGAATAACAAGAGAGCGAGCATTGTGCCACCGGTTGCGAAGCAAAACCGGGACCAACGACAAGTTTTTGAAGACTAAACAAGTGCTGGTTGAGTCACTTTCTAACCAAATGTTCGACCACCTCCTCTGGGCAACATACTCCAAAGCCAGAATAAAACCATGCACTTCAACAATGAAAACAGAGCAGCTACCCAAATTACAGGTAAAGGCACCAAAGAACGTACCTAAATGATCTAGAAAGAAGCCACCACAGGCACCGTGATTACCAATAACAGAGCCATCAGTGTTAACCTTGACCCAAAAAGCTGTAGGCGCCTTCTTACAAACTGAAACAACCTCCCTGATCTGCCGATTATGATGAGGAACCAAGAACAAATCAATTAGCAAAGCATCTAAAGCAATACACTTACCGGAGGACAAGCTACCACTCGTACCAATCAAGCAGTGCACACACACCTGAATAACATGCATGGTGGTGCTATTCGAAGAGAACCGAAGACTATTCCTAGCCCACCATAGCAAGTGAAGCATGTGGACAATTGCAGCCAAATAAATATCAGACATTTGAGAGGAGCAATGTTGAGCGATGCAAAGGAGCAACGCCTGTATAGAGGAAAGGTCGATTACAAGATTCAACTCTAAGCAAAGCCAATTCCAAAGCGTTTTAACATATTAAACTTTGTCAATGTATACATATTAAACTGATTTAACAAAGTACCGTTTTTAATAATTATGAATTTTTTACAAGAACTTTTTGTTGGCCATCCATATTAATCAAGTGTTCTCCATTGGTTTGGCCATTTGTTTAAAACTTGTGAATCTTCTTTTGTTAATTACTAGACCAACCATATGTTAGAAGATACATATTACTTCTTCTGTTTCAAAATACAAGTCGTATTTTACAATGTGTACTATTCAAAACGTAAAAAATAATATGCACTATTCACAAAACTTAATGTGACCTTATTTTTCAACTTATATATAAACAAATGTTAGCATGTAAGATGTTGTTTGATTTGTCTCAATAAATTTTTTAAAATAATAAATTTTTATAATTTTTTACAATAGATAATTAAAGATATTAACAATCAAAATTGTTTCTTACCATATGTGAAATGACTAACTACCGCATTTATTTTGAAACTAAGGAAATATAATTTTAAGGAGAATATAATTTGTATTCGGCACAAATTAGCGAACCAAATATAAATATCAAAGTTACAGATCGTGCATTCCAATTTTTTGAAATTTAAACTTTATCACTTCTAAAATGAAAATTCTATCTGTATGTTTGATGACACAAGTTAGCATGCATAAGTATAACATATGAGTGTTTCCAACATGTTCTCTAATACACTCTTTTAGAAACATATACAACCTAATCCACTCTTTTCATTGGTTAAATTTTATACAAATCCCACCAAATTTAGATTGGATATAAATGATTTGGTAGGCTCAATATTAATTTTAATCGATTAAAGATAGAGTGTTGGGATGTCTGCGTGTGAGTGTGTTGATAATATTATTCCTTTTGGCTAACTGATGGTAAATCCCAATTACGTACCAATTCTATTGTATACAAATGATACAAATCAAGCCGGCCTTAGTTTTGTAGTGAGAGAAACTCCAACTTCTCTCTAAACTTTCTTTCTCTTTCGTTCATCGAGGAGGGGTGGTTTTAGGTCATTTTTTGACCTAGAATCACCCCTCTACATCTTTTTTCCCTTTTCTTTCATTTTAAATAAGTGGTTTTCACATATATCAAGTTTTTTCTTTTGTGTTTTTTGTGATTTCGTCGTCTAAGTGCAACGTTGTGTTGTTCGTCTTGTGGGGCGTTTGATTTCGCGTCTTGTCGCAGTGTTCGTTTATTTCCTATTGAAATATCGGCATCAGTCAATTACAAATTCAACCAATGATTTGGGCGTCAACGTTGAAGATCTGGAAGCATGTGAATTTCGGTGACTTAGGTTTTATCATATTATTTTTAGGTATTTTGTTGTTTTATGCTATTAACTTGGGTGCTGTGAGTTTGTTCGCAGATTCACCTTTTATCGTTTTGTTTTCGTAAAAAAAAAAATGATACAAATCATGCATAAAGCATAACCTGGTTTTTACAGTTTGATTAATAAATCCCATAATTAAATTAAATTAAATGTATTACACCTTTTATATCTAAGGGTAGAAAAGAGATTCGTGTATAGACAAAAAAAAGACATTTGTGTATACTACTAATTCATATTATTTAAACTAGCGAAAAGATGAGGATTATGTTAAAGTTTGAAAATTATGAACAGTATCTTTTTCTGAAATTTTGATTAAGACTAAAAATATAAATGTTTGTTACTTTCAAGTTATAACAAACCAAACTAAGCATGATTATATATCTTATTTTAATGACACCAATAATATAACAAACAAAAATATAATCTAAATTCTTTTTTTAATGATACCAACAACAATTTAATTATAGAAAAAGTTGTTTAAGGGTATAATTGGAATGATGAAAAAGTAAGTATAAATATATTCATCTAGTTTGTTACACTTTTTAAATGATAAAGGAAAAGAAACAAAAATATATATATTCATATCGTGTTTGTTACATTTGTTTTAATATTTAAATTTATTTTATCTATTTGTTACATGTATTATTTGTATTGAAAATTGGGGATATTTTTGAAAAGAAAAATTCAACCTTAAAGTGCTGAAAGGGGTAGTTTTCTTTATATATAGTATAGATAAAAAAAATTCCCTCGAAACTTTTTTTATTTTTTAATTTTTTGACTAAAAATTATTACGATTTAAAAGTCATAGATATTTATACTTATAAATTAATCAAAATAAAAATTTAATATAAAATACTATTTATATTTTACATGTAATCACTACAAGAAAATGGTGTTTTAGATTCAGCTGTAAAATGGATGCTAAAAGGCAAATTGTGGATGCTAGCAGCCTTTTAGAGTCAGTATAGAGTCCAAAAAATTGACGACAATAAAATCTTGGATGCTAAACACTAGCATCCAACTGACGCTAAAATTGAAGCTAAATACGTATTAAAATTGTATGAAATGTAGACGCTAATTAGCATCTATAAAAATGGATGCTAAAAGTTGGCTAAATTTAGCATCCATGGCTGTGAATGCTAAAATGAAAATTTAGAAAACTAAATTCTGTCAAGTTTAGCTTTCGAAATTGTGGATGCTAACTTGAAATTGAGGCATCCAATGATAAATTAAAAAAAAACGCAAGTATAATGAAGTCTTACCATAAATTTAGTACAAAGTAAACATAATCCTAAAGCCAAAACATAATGTGTCACAAGTTCAAAGAGAACTAGGTGAGGTCATCCAAAAAAGCTTGGCGAAGTCTTAAATGTAAAATTAGTAGAAACTAAACATAAGCCTAAAGTCAAAACATAAGGTGACAATAGTTCAAGAGACTAGGTGAGGTCATCCAAAAAAACATGACAATTTGGCTATATCCAACAAAAACTACAACATCAACAATGATTAGGTGAGGTCATCCTCTGATTGATCATCGAGAGCAACGTCATAATGTGGATGTTGAGTAGTACGAGGTTGAATCATACTGCAAGAACCATCACCTGGTTGATTCTCTAAAGCTGTCATCCGTTGCCTAAATTCTGCCATTTCAGTATAGAATTTGTTCTCCAACTCTTTGGTACGTTGATCAGCCTCAACAGCTCTTTGGTTTGCTTCCTCGGCTCTTTGGTTAGCTGCAGTAGCATCTGCACGCGCTGCAGCTGCCTCCTAACGAAACATCTCAATCATCTCATTTTCAGGGGGACAAGACTCTTGAGTTAGATGAGGTACACCTGGTCTAATATTGGCAGACAAAGCCCAAGTACCGTAACACCGACCTCGTGAAATACCCCCAGCAACATCTGCCCATAATCGAATTCTTGTCTCTCCATCCACCTCTTGCATATCAGCAGAGTCCTCATCAATCTTTGTTAGCTGAGTTAGACGCTCTTGATAGTTTTCCTGGTAAAAAAACACCTTATTAATATATTGTCAAATCAGTAAACACATGTATAGTGCATGTTTCATGCTTATTCCATAAGATAACATGCATATATAACTACTAGTGAAATGCCTGCTGCACAAATTGCTAATCCTAATCATGCAGTTCTGTTTCAAAATGAAGGGGGAAAATCCTTTCAACACTTCGGGCCTCATTGGTGAACTGGTGTGAATTCATTATTTAGTAATAGTTATGTTTGTGTATGTGCCTTCTTTTGTGGGATTGTAATAACTTAACAATAAACAATAGCAGATAGAAACACTCCCAAAACAAAACTACAAAACAAGAAAACTGGAAAAATCAGTAAGGCAGCAATAACAGAATAACAAGGACTCACACTCCGTAGAAAAATATATTGATATGCTATGAGCAGCATAAATGCAATTAGTTCAAACTTATGCTTCAGATTCTGATTTTGGATTCGTAATCTTGACTGAGAAAAAAATACAGTTCATATTTGCACCAATGCAACTGGTAATTCATTGCCAACTTCAAAATTTTAAAATAAATAACTTACATAAGTTTTTCCAGCATGACTTTCAACCCAATCACCAGACTTCTTCATATGCGTGAACAAGAAGAGCTCATCGGGATAGATAGGTCGTTCTAGTCATGAAACAAATTTCATGGGTCAAATTTAAGGGAAATTACAAACAAAAAAAATCTAGCAATGAATTAGACATTTAAAGAATTTAATGAATACATACCATGTCTAGTGCTACGTCATGGTGAGCCTTACGACCTGTGGTGTGGAAAGCTCCTCCCTTGATTGAACCCCGATTAGTCTTATTCTGTGAAGAAAGCTTCTTGAAATTGTCTCCTTTCTAATAGTCAAGAAGTCCATCATATGCATCTTGTCCCATCCAACTAGGTCTTTTCCCCTTATTTCTTACTTTTGTAAGCATGTCAGTAAGCCGCTTGGGGCACTTTTTATTAAATATGCCCCTGATTTCCGTAGCATGATGAGGTTCCCATGAAACGTAATTCGGTTAAACAATATAAATATAGTAAATTTTATCTTAGTCCAAAACTGACAGGCAATAGGTATTTGTCCTCAACCATTGTTATATTCTTACCAAAATTGTTCCAAGCCATTCCTCTTGAGGAACCTTTTTCCAACACAAATAAACAGCGCGAAATTTACGTCTAATAGCCATCCTCATGGCATTAGAAGCTTCCTTGCTAGGAGACAATCTACAAAAAATAAAATAAAAATAATTGTAAAAGAAATAGATTTTTATTTATAAAAGTAAGTGCATGATAAATTGTAAAAGAAACAAAAATGAAATACCCTCGACCAAGAGGGCGTATGACAGTCTTTATAATATCATCATCCTGATTGTCCTCTGTCTCATTCTCTAGGTTGTCTCCCTGCAAGCCCTGGACATGAACCTCCCTACAGTTAGAACTAACAGAAAAATACAAACAACCGAAAGCATGTAGTGATAGCAGAAATAAGAGAAATAAAAATAAATACGTAGTGTGCTAAAAATTAAGATAAATATTCAATTTAAGCATTACTACTCCAAAATACAATTTTGAACCTTCCCTTAAACTAACAACTACTACAATACAATAATAATCTAATCTAAATCATCGTATTCATCGTCATCCTCATCCTCGTCCTCATTTTCCTCATCCTCATTGTCCTCCCCATCATTGTCCTCTTCATCATCATCTTTTGATTGAGCATCTTGGTCCATTAGGTCATTGTTAGGATCAATAATCATCTCAACCTCTTCAATTAGTGTTGCATCAGCTAAACCATGTAGTAGTTCCAATTCAGTGACGGGTATAACGGGTGAAATATGATCGCATTGATAAGGAATTTCATCCTCTACTATTTCAATCTCCACATGTCCTCTTGGTTTTGTACTGATTGCCGCAGACCAACCACGCATATCTTTACATATATCTGGATAAGGGACATAATAAACTTGTCTTACTTTTTGCGCAAGGATGAACGAGTCATACAAAGCATAATGTCTATTCATTTTAATGTCAACAATATTGTATTGCGGATGAACCTGTGTCCCGCGATTTGTTGGGTCAAACCATTGACAATGAAATAGTGTTATCTTATTGCTCAAGTCTTGGTATTCCAATTGAAAGATATGTTGAATGATGCCATAATAATTATCTTCTCCTCCTTCTGTAAGACCTTTTACATGCACCCCGCAGTTTGTGGTCTTTTTTCCATTACTCCATTCTTGAGTGTGAAACTTGTACCCATTAACAAAGTGCATGTTCCATGATATTGCCTTCGATGCAGGACCCCTAGATAACCCTTTAATGTATGGGTTTGTCACACTGTTTCTGTCATTGTGTACCTATACATAAGGCATAAGTTAAATTTATATAATCTATTGGCTAACTATTTGAATTGTGTGCATTAACCTACATATTTCTTCAGCCACAAAGGAAATTCTGCATGTATACGACTAGAAGCATCTTCATTGTTGATAGAACGGCATTCCAAGAACAAGCAGACATCACCAACCAAAATAATTAGTATATGCATCGGTTTGAGAGCATAATTGATGTAATACGAATGTAACTTACTCAAGATATGGTTTAACCTCATCACAATTGATAAGAACATGCACATGAGTAGATGTCCATTCTTTATCTGTCAGCCAATAGTCTTTAGGCTTCCAACTAGGACGACCACATTTGGTCAAGATAGACAAAGTTGGTAGAAACCCCTCATGTCTAGATTGGGGATCATTTCTAATACTTGTGGTCGGTAACAGGTTGAAGGTCTTGAAGTGGTGAGAGAAAAAATGGGTTGCCTCGCGGTATACATAGCTATTGCATATGGAACCTTCAACTCTAGCCTTATTTCT
>Ga0315914_1010233_pt1 | contig 11731 bp, 3 predicted proteins | sample MpolenodulesMG_FD_203920 | JGI IMG/M metagenome (GOLD analysis project Ga0315914, IMG submission 203920) | Medicago polymorpha root nodule microbial communities from Los Angeles, California, United States - elongated nodules | ecosystem: Host-associated > Plants > Roots > Nodule | place: USA... | reverse complement strand
TAGGCAACAACTACATTCATTTATCAATTCATAAACTACACATGCAATCATCAAATTGTCAATTTTAAAATCAACCCTAACCACATGCAAACTACTCTAATTTTTTTAAAAATTAAACCTAAACAAACTAACATTATCATTAAAATGATTGATTCAACTTGTGATAATGTGTTGTTTATTTGCTTGCAATTCGCGAAAATGGCTTTGGTGAGAATTGGAGAGAGTTTGAGAGAAGTTGGGAGAAGTTTAGAAACAGATTATGTTTGTGTTTCTGCTTCTGTTTATGTTCAACACGCTTCGGCAGTTAACTGCCGAGGTTTTCCTCGGCAGTTAACTGCAGCCGATTTTATATTTCATCGGCAGTTAACTATCGAGGGGCATTTCCGTCTTTTACATGTGTTTCTCAGCCAAACCAACTAACATAGATACAAGAAGTAACCACAGCAAATTTCTCCTAAAATAGATACAAGAAGTAACATTTTTTTTACCTCGATAACTAGGTAGCTAACTAACTAAAATGATAACAATGTTAAAACTTCACATACTTAGTAACCAACTAAAATCTGATTACAACATGTTTATGCAAAAGAAATCTTAATCTCAGCCCATCAAAGTGGAGAAAGTTTTGGAACTACAAATTCAGGCAACACTTGTTTCAGCTGGTCTTCTTCATAAGTTGCTAGAATTTGACCCAACATTTCCTTGAGAGGTTTGTCCCATTTTAGATAGGAAAAAGTTATTTATTAACGCGAATTGGAATCCCACGAATTTTTCACGATGTGTATTTCATCCAAGGCAACATTTATTGAATACCATTTTGTAAACCAACTTCCCATGAATTATGTTTACCCCTAATACTTCATTGGTTTATTTCTGATTCGCAATGTCCTCGCGATGTTTTTCTTTGCTTTATATATCAGAGCTCTTTTAGATAATGTGATGACCAATTTTCAATTAAGCAATTATTAACCGAATAAGGTATTCGATCGGTAACTATTTCAAATAACAAAACGCCTAATCTATAAATATTACTTGCCGGATTCGTTGATCGCATCATGTCTATGTGTTTTCTACCATCAAGCTTCTTTTCGGCTGATTATATTTCGTCAGAGAAACTCAAATCCGAGATTTTAGCGGCGTGGTCATCAGGGCCGGCCCAACATATCAAGAGGCCTAAAACAAATTTTATAATGAGGCCTTTTGAAATTAAAAAATAAAAATAACACAATGCTTATTAAAAGCATAATAATTCAAATTTTGTTGAATCCAAGATTTGACCTTAGGACCAAAAGGATTTGAGGCCTTAAAATTGACCAACTAAGCTAAACAAATATTAATTATTAATATGTGATATTATATACTTATAGCTGAACTGATTTATTTTGAGGCCTTTTTTTAATCCAAAATCTTGAGGCTTAAGACCCTTGCTTGGGTGACTTGGCCCTTAGGCCAGCCCTGGTGGTCATCGGTTAAGGTGGACAGCTAAAGAACTCAGGTTGGTAATATTAAGGAGCCACAAGAGGACCCAATTCATGCATATGTTGTAGGCAGTAAGCCATTCTCATTGCAGTTCTAAGTCTTGCTCCTCATTTTGAATGCTCGGCTTCTTTTACTGGAATTTCAAACATGATGAAAATAGATCAAACATTTCTCAACTTACATACAAAAGGCATGATAAGAACATGAACACTTGAAAAGAAATTATTTTGTTATTATGGTGTTGTATGGAGAATCGGCTTAATTAACGTTTAAAGTGTATAAGTGCATATGTAAACACTTGTGAGACTGTTTGTGAATTGGGAGAACTTATGAAAACATCACGTCCATAAGCTATTTTCAGCTTATTCTCATAAACTGTCCAAGACAGCTTATGAAAACAATTTATAGCTTATGTGAAAATGGTTTGACATTTTATCTTTGTATAAAAATAGCTTGTTCATTAGCATAATCAAAAACCAACAACATTCTGGTGACTACTGACTAGTGAGTTCTTACTGTGAAAAATGCTCAAATAGTGTTCCATTTTGAGCATATTCAAAAACCAACAACATTATGGTGAAAGGCTCTTCTTCTTCGCAATATTTGATAAGATTGAATTGATTGTTGAAATAACAGTTGAAATATGCTTAAATTGTAAATTCTATAAAAATAACTTAGTTAGTCAATTTTTGTGATTGAAATTGATCACCTTCTTCCTAAGTTCAGCTTCTAAAGCCTTTGTCCAACTCTTGGATAATGTCACAGAAACAAAAGCTACAGCAACTTCATCTACAAGATGGATCTTTAGTGTATGATCCAACTAAAATGTGAATAAGTCAAAGTAACATAAAATGTGATGGATCTTTCTGAACAAGATTGCATCTTAGTTGCATTGATTAACTAATTTCCATCTACATGACCCTCATAAAACATTTAATCTGTTATGCAGGTTAATGTTGTCTCATATTACATTTACCATTCTAAAAAAAGTGAGTGAATCATAGTTCCATTTTAAACTGACATACATTTAGAAACAAGTTTATGTGATACTGAATTAATTCTACAAGATTCTGAAAATCAACATAAGCTAATTTACTCATACTTCACTCATAATCAAATACTTTAACTTAATAGCCATACTTTAGCTACTGATATCACAGTACGTACTGATTTTTGAAAATCAACATAAGCTAGTTTACTCGTAATTTACACATGCTTGATTTTTTTCATACCTTAACTTTAGTGTAGGAATTAATTTTAAACAGTAGCAGATACAAAAATTAAAACAGTATCAGCTGCAAAAAATTAATACCTGCAAAAATTTCTAAACTTAATCAATGAGAGCAAGTTTAATCCCACAACAGCCGCAGGATTATTGCATAAAGCTGTAAATTACATATCAGAAGTATCCATCTATTACAATATGAGTCATTCCAGAATAGGCTCCTCCAAGTTTTGACTTCAATTAACCTGCAGAATTTCCTAATTTATTGTGAATATGAGCTCCTCAGAGTTTTTAAAAATATGTTAATTAGATAGCTCCAGACCTCTTTTACGTACTTTATTAATATTGTTTACCGAATGTAAAGTTTCATTCTTCACAACAGCATAAAAAAAATATATAGTAAAGGTAATAAACATTTGTGTCTTGTAGCATTATCGTTGAGTGAGAGTAAAAAATGAGAGGGCTTTCAAGGATGGTTAGTACGATTTTTAAGGGCTCAGGGGGTTCAAGTGTAGCTACACCAGTGAGAAGAATGATATTTAAATCTTATTTGAGGAATGTTATGGCTTATTCCAAAACTGCTAGTAGAGAAAATAATTATATTATGGTAGATTAGAGGAAAGTGGGATACTCACTCCAATAAGGGAGGAGTATTCAATACTTGGTAAGCAAATGCTAGATTTTGTGTATCCTAAATGTCACATATGGTTAATCATTTTTTGTGATTAATATATAATTTTGCTTTTTCATGTGCATTGTATTTAATACTAAAACGATAGAATTGAAACATGATGACATCAAGAAATAAGTGAAATAGTTATTTGAAAAAATCATGTTCTATTACCACCTTTCCAAATACATACACTATTTATACACTCTCTTTTTATCTCAAATTTCAAAATAAAAACAAACTTGAGAAAGTGTGTTTTTGGGTTTCTATGTTTGATATACAATAGTGATTAGTAAGCAATATATATAGGGTTTTGCTACAATAGACCACCCCTTTTTATGAAGGTCTATTTTAGCATCATACACCTTTTCATTTGAACCAAAAACTCAATCTTTGTTTCTTGGAAAAAAATCAAAACTAAGGGATAAAACAATAACAGTATTTTATGAGTGTAATTAATTATGGGGTGTCATCTCTTTCTCTCTCTGCCATTAGTTGCAGTCGTGTTCCTTTCTTCAACAAAAATAACACAAATTCCTTCATTCTATCCTTGAGTTTTAATTTTTTCAAAAAGTAAAAAAAATGGGTTTTTGGTCCAAATGAAAAGGTGCATGATGCTAAAATGGACCTTCATAAAAAGAGGTGGGTCTATTGTAGCAAAACCCATATATATAATATGTTAACAATATACTTGTAATATTGTTTAATGATAAGTTTGTTGTGTTAAATATGCAGTAAACTCTTAGTTATTTTTCTTCACATACTCATGCGAGAGTGACTTGGATATACTTGCTTGATGAATGTTTTCTATGACTTTATTGGTGAATGTTGAGTGTTCAGAATTTGTATATTGCAAGTTACTCTTAGTTTTTTAATCATAAATCTCTCTACATATATCGATTTGAAATGAAATTTAAACCACTGGAATCTACACAACTTTAACTTGAAATAGATTCTAAAATGCTTAATTTAGTTATGTTTTGATGAAGAAAACTGCACTACAAGTTTCAGCTAAAAAGTTATTTTCTACATGATATACTGTAGTGTTTTGTCAATATTTTTCTGTACAATTCTTGAATTGAATTGATTTTTGTGTCATTAGAAAAATGTTTAATTATCTACGAAATAGACATTGGTACGACTAAATTCCATTAAGAATTGATAGAGAAAATCAAGTTACAAGTTAGGTATAATCTCTTGTTATGTTTTTGTGACCTTTGTGTATTGTTTGATAGATTGTACTAGTTGTAGACTTAACTTGAAAAGTCAAGAGCATGTTTATAAACTATACATCATATGATTTTGTATATCATACCCCACATACAACATGCAGATTTTTTTTTTTTAGAACAAAAAGTACTCATAAACCACTGTGTTCTGCGTTTATAATTTACCATATGTGCATAGTAATCAATTGTGATTTTTCTTCTTGTAAAAGAAGTGTAAAAGTAACATGTCATAATCTACTAAAAGCAAACTCAAAACCAACCGAAGAAACAATTGACTTACTAAAAGTTTGAAACTTTTAATGTGGACAAAATTTAAATGAGATTGTATCTCAGTGAAAGGTGCTCAAATCATTTAAACTATATTTTTTATGCAAGAGTTTTGATTCTCTATCAATAAGCGCTCCCTAAACTATAGGATCAGCTCCCTTGATACTAGAAAATAGTTTAAGACAATCTATTACTTCTGTATCTATAAATGGCTAATGTTTAGGGCCATCAAATACATTGAAATTATCATTCTTTTTAAATGTGACATATGTTTAATTTGGATTTGGGTTCAAAGGAAGTTATTGCATTATCTATGGACTTCATGCGCGGTTGATTTATACAAGAGATGCATGTTGGTTATGAATTCAATGCTTATCATGTTGTTGAGAGATTTATGACATTTAGAATGACTTATTATGGAGATGTTTGGATAATTCAACTTGGAAGAAAATTATCTAGGAAGATGAGGTTATATTTTTAATGCATTTTAATCTAGATTATGTTGTTGTTTAATGTTTAAAATCATTGTTTTGTTGTGTTTTTAAGCATACTTGATTATCATGTTGTTGAGAGATTTATGACATTTAGAATGACTTGTGATAAAGGTGTTTGGATAACTCAACTTTGAAGAAAACTATCTAGGAAGATGAGGTTATATTTTAAATGCATTTTAATCTAGATTATGTTGTTATTTAGAATTATGACATTTATGACATTATTGTTATTTTATTCATATATTCTTACGTTAACTCATTACTTTGTTTATGTTTTGTAGATTCTGACACGAAGATCATCAAAACTTGTGAAGAATACAAGTTAGTCAATGTTGTTAATTGGAAATGGAAAGAATGAAAAGACGTCATTTTGGAAAATTGAACAATACGCTAGTCCAAAGCAACTCGATCTTTGTGGATGCATTTGGAATCAGTAAGCCAGCTTGAGCGATTGAGAAATAAAGAAATTATTTCTCCGAAGGAGACCGACTTGTTAGAAAAGAAATGGAGAGTGTAGGTTTATGAATGTTATCTCATTTTAATCTGTTTTACTTTTTAAAAATCATGAATATGGAATGTGGTTACTATTTATTATTAAACTAGTAATAGACTCATGTTTCCGCACGAGTCGCATGACATTGCAGAAATAATATAAAAAATAATTACATTGTTAATATTATCAAATATTTAAAGATTTTAAATGAAAATTATCACCATTGATATAGTGTTTCTATTAAATATATATCTATATAGAAATATGTTATATATTTGAATCGTGTATATTGTCGATTTTATTTTCATATTTATGTGAAAACAGATTTTTAAAAACTCATGATTATTTTCAAAATATCAAAATTAATGTAATGTTTCTATTAAATAACTTTTTATCTTATATGCAAAACACATTTCAATGTTTGCATCGAACTCGTTGCAAATTTTATGTGTTTTATCTGTAGAAACAAATGTTTATGTAAATATATGACAAAGTTGATATGATACAATTTGAAAACTCGTTAATATTATCAAAATATAAACATTAATATAGTGTTTCTATTGAATAACTTTTTATTTTATATGCAAAACAACGTTCAATGTTTGCACTGCACCCATATTGTAGATTTTAAATGTTTTATGCGCGGAAACAAATTTCTATGTAAATATATAAGAAAGTTGATATAATAAAATTTCAGAAACTCATTAGTATTGTTAAAATATTATCATTAATATACTGTTTCTATTGAATAACTTTTATATTATATTCAAAACACCGTTCAATGTTTGCACTATACCCGTTGGAGATTTTATGTGTTTATATATGTATAAATAAATTTTTATTTACATATATGAGAAAATCAATATGATAAAATTTTGGAAACTCATGAGTATTTAAAACTATCAACATCAATGTAGTATTTCTATTAACGATATGTGATAGTCGATGTAATAAAATTTGGAAAACTCGTGACTATTTTTAATATACAACATCACTCTATTGTTTCTCCAAAATACCGTTAAATATTTACACCGCATTCATTATAGAATGTATGCGCTTATATCTTCAAAATCAAATTTTATGTATACCAATATGATTGTAGAATTGATGTGCTTATATCTTCAAAATCAAATTTTATGTATACCGATATGAGAAAGTTGATATGTTTAAATTTTGAAAATTAATAATTATTTTAAAAATATTAACATTAATGTAGCATTTCTATTAATTATTTTTATATGCAAATTAGTAAGATTGAGAGATTAAAACACATGAAAATAAACTGTTTTCCTATACTTATGGCATAAAAGAGTTGCATTGATTAATTGATTTTCATCTACATGACCCTCAGAAAACATTTGTTATGCAGGTTAATGTTGTAATGTTGTCTCATATTACATTTAGCATTCTCAAAAAAGTGAGTGAATCATAGTTCCATTTTAAACTGACATACATATAGAAACAAGTTTATGTGATACTGAATTAATTCTACAAGATTCTGAAAATCAACGTAAGCTAATATACTCATACTTCACTCATAATCAAATAGTTTAACTTAATAATCATACTTTAACTACTAATATCACAACACATACTGATTTTTGAAAATCAACATAAGCTAGTTTACTCATAATTTACACATGCTTGATTTTTTTTCATACTTTAACTTTAGTGTAGGAATTAATTTTTTTTTCATACTAGTTTACTCGGTATTTCTGGTGCATATGTATTACACATTAAAAAATTTATGTGCACTTTCTACAGATGAAAACTGATTTGTCTCATTGAAATCTTGTTTTTGCAGCTATCTAGCTCCTGAGTATGCATTATGCAATGACCGGTCATCTTCATAGTTGGAAAAAAATATATTATAATCTTGACTTATGACATGTATATAAACTATTTTCAACTTATTTAGATAAATTGTTTATGAAATGGAGTCGCCGGTAAGCCCTATACATACATGTGCTCTTGATTTTTGGATATCAAACCATTGATTGATTTGAATCTTAAAATCTTTGAACTTTCTACTTTTATTTTTGGGAAAGGAAAAAGAGAGTAAAACCCTTTGAGATTAAGGATCCGGTGGTTGGTTTCGCAAAGGGAAGGTTTTACGCACCCTAAACGACTACGGTACTCCATAGGAACCTCTTGCCTAATTTATCTTGTGCTAAGTTATTTACTTATTTTGAAAATACTTGCCTAAATGTCTAAGTGAAAGAATGGAGGGAGGGGAAGCATGTTTTTGGTATTTTTTTATTGATTTGGAAGGATTGGGTCATTTGCCTACATACCCTTAAAGAAAAGGGATCAAAACCAATGTAGTTCACTCTCAAAAATTATTTTTGTGGATTGGGTTATTTTTAGAGTTTTTGAAAATAGTTTTAAGAAGGGGAAAGAGGCCTCAAGGCATAAGAGAAACAAAATGAGGTGAGGTTAATTAATTTTAGTTAAAAGAAACCAAGTCTAATATAGTTAAAATTTGATTCAGAAATTAAAGGAAGAGGATCACTTGGGTTAAAATCCAAGGTTTCTTAAGAAAATATTTTTGAAGTTTTGCATATTTGATTTTTTTGGGGAAAATGATTTTTCTAAACTAACGGGAAAAAACTACACGTTTCAACGTAACGGAAAAATAAAATGTGAAAGGAATTACCGAGGATGTTGGATCCCAAGTAAAATTTCGACCTAAATTACTAGTTGTTTACTTTTAAGGCACTCGAATTAGTCAAGTTTTTAATCCTAGTTGGTCCCTAATCCATTTTGGTCCTCACTCACAATCCAAGCATAAAGCAATAAATAAAGTGGGATGGTGTCGGTGCGTGTGTTATTTACATAATTACATAGCCTCCTAGATACATTCTAAGGTCTTCAAGCAAAAATAAATGACAAGAAATAAAATGCATGTATTACATAAATTCCCTATTATACACACCAAACAAATGATGATAATAAAATAAATGACTAGAATTAAATATGCATGCAATAATTCTAAGCATAAATTAAATTAGAAATAAGCGAAAAATAAAATAAGCATAAAATAAATCGCAATTTAAAAACAATCAAGCAAATAACAAAAAAAAGTAGTGGAAATAAACAAGTAAAACAAATATTAAAAGATAGAAAGTTTTAAAAGAGAGAATACATTTTTAGAATAAAAAGAGACATTAAAATGAAAAAAAAAGGTGTAAAATATATTGAAAAATAGTGAAGAAAAATAAATAAAACAAAGGGGCTCAGGCAGAATGAATCTGGACCACTTGATGAATCAGGAGGTCCAGATTCAATCACTGTATCATCTCATCACAACCACATGATTAAAATCAAAGAGTTAACAAAAGTGAGGGAGCATGGCAAGAGCGAACAAGAGTACACACTAGATAAAAGGGAAAGGAATGAGGTATAAGTAACAAAAGAAACTTCTCACTAAAAATGTTTTACTCACTTCTCTCTCTACAAGTTAACAGCGGTATTAAATTTAGGCTTAATTGCAGTTTTAGTCCCCTAACTTTTCCAACGTTGCGATTTTGGCCCCCTAAGAAAAAAACTACAAAACAGCCCCCTAAGTTTTGCAACTGTAGCAGTTTTGGCCCCCAAGACTGATATTGACTCGGTCTATGCTGCTGTGGCACCCTAAGTGAGGTGCCACGTGTTATTTTATTTATTTATTTTTTGCCCTGGGGGCCAAAACTGCTACAGTTGCAAAACTTAGGGGGCTGATTTGTAATTTTTTCTTAGGAGGTCAAAATCGCAACTTTGAGAAAGTCAGGGGGCTAAAACTGCAATTAAGTCTTAAATTTATGCTTAGAATTTAACAGCGGCCCAATAGACCATTAAAATATGACATGTGGATATGGACTTAGACTTGAAGACTAAAACTTAAAACAAAATAAAAAGGTAAAGAAGAAAAAGTTGTCACGTGAGTGACAAAGAAAAAAGAGGTATTAAATAATAATAATAAAAAAAAAGGTTGTAAATGAAAAAGAAAAGATGAAATTAATAACTAATACTAACAAAGCAAAAATAAATAATAAAATAAAATAGAACAAGGTAAAGTAATTAAAATTTAAAATTGTCTTTTTCGGTAACCAGATGAGGTATTTTAAAATATCTTTCTGCCGAAATTTCGTCTGAGACGACGACTTTACTCGACTTTTAAAATACGGATAAAAACTTTTTAACTTTTTAAAATACGAGTAAATACGAAATGGAAATTTTCAAATACTTAAAAATACGATTAAAAAAGTTTTAACTACTTACAATATGAACAAAATACTTTAAACAACTAAAATACGAATAAAAATTTAACTGTTTGGAAATACGCATGAGAGAAAGTTTTGACCAATAAAAGTGCGAATACAGACATTAAGTGGTCAAAATTTAGGGTATGACAATACCTACCCATCAACATGATAGTAGTTTGAGGATTGGTTCTTGGTGACTCCGTAAATGTCGAGCCATCTACGACACTAAGTCTATCAACACCAAGAACCTTATGATTCGAGTCGATCACCTTCCCTACATGACATCCACCATGATAATGCCAAATAGTGATCATTGTATCTCTACAAAACTATTCTACTGATTTTGTATCAATATTGACAATGCTTATGTATTAGGTTGGCATTTTCCTTCACAATGTTGTTAAGTAGTTTGTCTTTTACGCAAAGTGAGATTTGTGAAGTGTTGTGACTGGACAACCTTTATTGCTAACCGGGTTCCTTCGATGTGATAAAGATTGTAAGAGTGACTGAAGTAGTTGAAGGTAACAACAGGGTTGTATTCTACATTTGTGTTGATCATTTGAGATACATGTTGACCATGGATTGACAAATTTTGATAAGATGGAGCCTCACAATGTCTTTTTTGAGAGTTGCCTAATCTAGTTTATCATGAAAGGAAAAATTACTTTTATGCACATTACTTGTTAGTTTCTAATCTGTTATTCAATATTAAATGAGTTTGAATCTAACTCCTTAAAGTTAGCTCAAATGATGAGGGCGTCCAAGTACATATTGGACTGTCATAATATTCCTAAAAGCCTAAGAGACCCTCAAAAGGACTCTTAGGCCCTCCAGAAGGCCTCTGCGCCCTTTATAAGGCCTAAAACGCCCTTCGGATGGGCTTTTAGGCCCGAAACACGTCCCCTTCAGGACGCAGCCTTAGGCTGCTTCTAGAAGCCTCTAGAAGCAGCCTAATTACCTAATTAACCCTGTTACTTGCTGACCAAGTAAAACACAAATTCGGCTCATATAGGGCTATAAATACAAACCTTGAGAGTCTTCTCAAGGCATGACCAATAGAATACATACCCTAATACGATTATTGTACTTTCTACAAGTACACTTAAAGCCTAAGCTTCAGAGAAAGAAAACAGTTGTTGCTTCTTGGGAACCAAAACCAAAAGGTGTTAAACCTAAGGTATTAAGTGATCAGAAGCAATCAAGCTTTCAGCACAAGGTACAAAAGAAGAAGAGTAAAACTTCCAGTACTAACCTCAAAGGACCCATAAAGATATGGGTACCTAAATCTGAAATTGTCAATGTTGCAGATATGCCTAAGAGCAAAGGAAAAACAAAGATCATGGTACCTAGACAGCGGTTGCTCAAGACACATGACAGGAGAGAAGTCTATGTTCCTTACCCTAACAAAGAAAGAAGGAGGATATGTGAAATTTGGAGGCAACCAAGCTGGCAAGATCATTGGTGCAAGAACTATTGGTAGCTCTTCTATCTCTATTAATAATGTGTGGTTGGTAGATGGTCTTAGACATAACCTGCTTAGTATCAGTCAGTTTTGTGATAATGGTTATGATGTGATGTTTGATAAGACCAACTGCACAGTAGTCAACAAAAATGATAACTCCATAGTATT
>Ga0315914_1010230_pt1 | contig 11738 bp, 6 predicted proteins | sample MpolenodulesMG_FD_203920 | JGI IMG/M metagenome (GOLD analysis project Ga0315914, IMG submission 203920) | Medicago polymorpha root nodule microbial communities from Los Angeles, California, United States - elongated nodules | ecosystem: Host-associated > Plants > Roots > Nodule | place: USA... | reverse complement strand
CGTTTCTTCAGACGCCTTTCTTCAGATGCATATCTTCAGATGCATTTCTTCCAGACGCTCTAAGCTTCAATAAAATTCCTTTGCTCTTTGATTTGTTCAATCAGAATCTTTATGAATAGTGCTTTGATTTGGATCCTGTACACTTGAACAAATGTTTAGCATTTCCAATTGATAATTTTTAATACCTTGTTATCATCAAAACTCAAGAGGTGATTTTGAGAAACACCCTTTGTTCCAACATATAATGCACTGCTTGATCATCCTGAACATGTTCTTGTCAACACCTTTAAAAAGAGCATTCAAAGTTTTAGAATTAGCAAGGGATAACTCATCTTCAGTTGTAGTCTATTCTTCCTCTGGTTTCAGAATAGTTGTCTTGTTTCCATCTTTATCAAGTGCCACAGGATGTTCCCAACCTTTTAACACAACCCTCCAAGTCTTGTTGTCAATGGATTTAAGGAAAGCACTCATTCGTGATTTCCAATAATCATAGTTGGATCCATCCAACAAAGGTGGTCTGTTAACAAATCCTCCTTCCTTGTCCATTATGCCAGAAAAGATCTCCTCTAGATCTCACCCTAAAACAGGCAGGGTGCCTGCTCTGATACCAATTGAAATTCTAGCGTATAGGTTTTAAAATGTTTTATGCGATATTTCAACGCGGGATACACAATAGGCAGATGTTCCGGTTCATGTTCCAACATCATGCAAATAAACAAATAAAACACAGAAAAATAAATGACAAGGAAGTAAAGAACACAATGAGTTTGTTGACCCAGTTCGGCACAACTCACCTACATCTGGGGGCTACCAAGTCAAGAAGGAAATCAACTAGTGCAGTACTTATTCAATAGCTCTCAGCAAACTCCTCGTTTACACTAAAGACCTAGGACATACCCGTCTAGACTTCAACCTAGGAACTCCTAGATCTGAGATCTCATCTCACTATCCTATGGTCAGTCACAACCCCTGTGACCTATCAAACTTCAAACAACAAACACAAAGATGAAGTTACCTTCAAATACAAACAACTAACACCTTGTTTCACAACATCGGTGTAGTACACAAGAGTATCAAACTCACACAAACAGTCCTAAAAAAGTATCACAAACGATACAAGAAAGGCTCACAAAAGGTTCTAAACCTGCATCACAAACGATACAAGAGTAGATCACATGTAGACTCAAAACCCTAAAAATCTAAACTTTTTAGTATGACGGCTTGAATGATCAATTAGGTCTTGAAGTCTTGTTTATATACTGAAGCAGCTTGGGCCAAATACTTAGTTGTGCTTCAGAACAAAGCAGATCGGTTCAGCTAATCTGCAAAACATCATAAACAAATATGGAAATTCCTAAAATGTCGGAACATCTTTAGGATCGTTCCAACCAATAACAAATATTTCCTAAAATATAAATACTACTTTAGAAATATTCCACAACTGATTCTGTAGAGATATGCTCGTTGCTTGGTCAATAAGATAAGGAAATATTGTTTTCTTAAACAATAAAGGGCGCACATACAAATAGACATGAACCCAGGCACACTGAACCATGCCAAGATGTTGGAACATCGTATCCAACATCTTACAGAGATGCCTAAACACATGTTGGAACATTGGTTCCAACTTACACATACAATGATATTTGTTTCAGCAATAATGCAGCCAATACAAATACCCAACATAATCGTTTGTCCAAGTGGAACCATAGACATATTTTTATTGATGGTAGAATTGTTCTCTTGAAGTCACTCATCTCAACCATTCATTTTATTTCACTGGACTTTATAAAAATTTATTAAAAAAACATTTTAATGGTTGGATTATCATTGGACGAGTGAAAAAGGCACGAAAAAGAATCCTTATCCGCCTTCCATGTACCTTATAATTGTCTCTTTGTGGTTGTGTACGATTTTTAAGAAAACGATCGGTTATGTTGATTTTAATAGTAGAGTTAGTACATCCTCTTATCACTATTATAAATCATAATAACATTTTATAAAAAATCGATTTTTGTTTATAATAATGATTAGATAGTGTATCATTTACCAAAACACTCTTATTAATGGTCATTGTGAGTTTAACTCAATTGGTAGGAACAATGCATAATATATGCAAGGTTTGAGGTTCAAACCTCGGCCACCACAAAAAGAAAACACTCACTCTTATTAATTAAAGTTAGTGGATTAATTAAATGGAGTGAAATTCAATAAATAAGGTATATTAGTGGAAAAATCAATAAATTTTGCAGTGTGACAATTATTATGAGATAGAGAATAAATGTTAAGTGATATATGTGTTGTCCAATAACAAACAAAGTATATAAATTAAACTCTCATTATATAGTAAATTTTAGGGACTAATGATTTATTGTATATAATTATTAAGAAACAATTTGTTAGTCAGAAAGAAAACAAAAGACAATTTGTAAAGGAAAAAAGAAACATTTTTTTGGTAAAAAAAAAAAAAAAACAAACATTTAGCAAAATGTTGCTACTATGGAGGCTTGGATCTCAAGCTATTGTTGTCAAAGAATCTTCGAAATCATCGCCTTTGATTTCTATCGATGTAGTTTTGTCAGAAAAAGTTGCTCCTACGAAGGCTAAGATGGAAACATTAACTGCTGAACTTGAGAGGAAAAATTTTGAACAAGAAATGATAATACAAAAGATGGAGCATTTGAAGCGAAGGTTTGGAAATATTATGCCTAATATGAACTCTTCGATTCAACCAGAAGGATAAGGTGATATTGGTAGCAATGAGATGGGTGAACTTTAGCTTGATCCCTTTTATTAATGTTGTTTTTTTTTGTTAGATCAAACATTTCATGATCTTTTTATAGTTTGGATAGCTCTATATTGGTGACACTGAGATGGATTGATGTTGAACTTTAGTTTGGTTACTTTTATTTATCTATTTTTTGGTATATCAAACATGCATATTATGATCTTTTTACATATATTGGACAACTTTATATTTTAATATCATGTGGTGGTGTTATATGAGTGTACTTTTATGTCACTTTTGTAAATTTGATGTTTATCAAAATATAATTGTGACATTATGAAGAGTTAGATAAACAATAATATTTTTAGAGACGAAACTTCTATCCTTCTATGTAGAGACATAATATTAATAATTTAAGACGAATTATTTATAAATTTCACAACAAAGTTTAGAGATGGAATTATGTTTGTTAGATACAGTGGTTTCCGTCTCCAACAACGTCGGATTTAGCCCATCTTTCTTTTAACCATGAGCGACATATATTACTATTTGGAGACGGATTTATTTCGTTTCTCATTGGAGATGAAAATTTAAATTCCATCTCTGAAGGCTTAACAACGGTGAAAATAACCACAGTCCTAGTTCGGCGTGTGATTCCGTCCCAGATATGTTTAGAGACGGATTGCTCATTTTAGAGACAGATTTTCCCTTCTCCATTCTTAACTTTTCTAGCCGGGTGAAAAATTAAAAGAATACTTATTTATTCTAAAAATACAAGTAACTTGTCAATGAAGTTGGATTAGGTTGTAATTGATTCATATTCCGCAAATATGTGTTTTCAACTTTTATTGTCATTGTAAGAAACTCTCTATTAGATGATCTGTAAATATTTATGTTAGTGTTCAATGAGACCTAGGACATTTCATGACCTTGTTGGTCAGTTCTTTGTTATTATATAAAAAAAATATAAAAATACCAGTAACTAGAAAAGCAAGGAATAAGATTTGGGAAAACTAATAAGTTGCGAAAATCATTGTTTATATATTACACACAAAAACGAATAAGCTATAACACTAAGATGCTAAAAATAATTTTTCTACAAGGATGATAAAATCCTTTTTATTTTTACCTAACACCTACAATGAATAATGAAATATGAAAATAAGTACTCTAAAAATATTCTCTCGCTCTCAAGTATACATGAAAAAAGTATAGATAGATCAACTCAATAATCTATAACGACTATCTTTGAGTTGTGTTCTTTTTCCTTGTTTCCACGAAATTCACAAGAAAATTAGTGGGTTCAAGATGTTTTCAGTTCTTCAAGATGTTTTCAGTTCTTCAAGATGGCAAGCATTGACAACACAATCGAAGCTCCGATCATACCAACTGAACTCGTAACAGATCCAGAGGCCCCGGCATCAGGACTTGGTGCCGGAGCCGATGAGGGACTGAGGTCTTGAGCCGAGGCCATAGCGGCCACGAAGACAACAACAAGAAAGAAGGAGAAGAACTTCATTGTAGTGGTTGATGATGCCATTGGTAAACTGTGAAATAGAGGATGTTGAAAATGAAAACTATGACAAATTGTGAAGCAAAGGAGTAGTTGTGCAAGTTATGTATGTTGAATTAGTGGTGGGAGTATTTATAAGATTGGTGAAACGCGTGGGGCCCACAGATAACGTGGACAGCTGGAGCTTGAGAGAAAATTATGCAGACATTGTATTACATGAAATGTGCTGTTTATCTTGATAAATAGCCAATTAGAATGATTGGTTGTGATATGTTTTGTTAATTGCTTTTTCTTTGAAGAATTCAACTGCCATAAGGACACATGTTTATGTTTTAAAAATTGACATGGACACTTCTTACTCTCTGAATAATTTTTTGTTCGACAGACAGTTGAAACTTTCTCGTAGAATCCGTCCCTAGCTGTGTGTTGTCTTCAATATGAAGGCTGTTTTGATTTTGATATTTTTTAGCCTACGAAAGTTAAGATTTAATGTGACGTGGCCAAAGATATAATGAAATTGAGTTTAACATATTCATGTGATTTGTCCCTCAAAAAAATATTCATGTGATTTGTTTCCTTAAAAAAAAATTATTCATGTGTTTTGTTGAAATGTTTATTAGTGAAGTATGCTAGTTCACATGAGAAACTTTGTGTTCATCATAATATGTCAATGGATTGATCAGACACATGCACTCTTCAGTCCCGGCCTTGGGGGCTTCCAAAAGCTATGTGCCTCATGAAAAAAATTAAGTCTAATACCCATCCCTCATTCAAATATAAAAAAAACATGTTTTACTTATTTTCCTTTCTTCAGGAAACGTTGGTTTTTTTTATACTTTTGTTCTCCTTTCTGGACATAAATTTGATTCTATCAAACCACTCCCAATTTGTATAATCATTTAATCAGTCAATTTGAAAAGTTATTTCATTGATTGAACCACAACAATAATTTCTTTTTCCTATAAACCATTCGTTTTCCCCTTTCACACAACGGAGGAGTGGCAAATCCAAACGACACCATTAGATAAATTTCACCTCACTTTCGCTTAATTGTTTTTATATTTTGTTTCATGTTTAAAAGATCTTCTGATTATGATTTTTTAACGAAACTTAACTACACAAAAAAAAGTTGTGTTTTTATTTTACTGGGGACCTATTTTACTTTGAGAGCCGAGCCTCCTATTTCATAGGAACGACCCTCCCACTCCTCAGTCTCTATATTTGCACTACTCTCGTTTTGTGTTAAAAATTTACAATTGTTGCGTTGTCTCGTCTCTACCCTCCTTCTTGCCTCATCATTCCGTGTTGTAGTGTCTGAATTTGTCTCGCGCTCACCCTCTAATTGATAGTGTAATTTACCTGTAATTGATATTGTAGCCGAAAACAAGACCGTCGTTATGGGTGCAAACAACTCTATAGAGTCTGACTTCTAAAATATTTGAACATCAAAAAGTTTATTATATATGTAGACCTAAAGACCCTCATCCAATCATTTGTTAGTTTAAAAAAATATGTAAATGAAATGACCCAAATCAAAAAGTTTGAGAAAGATGACTCTTTTTAAGTAGCCAGAAGGTTGATAAAGATATTAGTTAAAAGTTGTATTTTTATGTTAATGATTAGAGTATGAACTTTTTTTGTGTTGGTTACAATAATGACAATTTTTTTTATGAGGGGTGGCCTTGATGCCCTGAGGGTGGGCGATAGGGGCGGCAGTCCAGAACATCATTTTTTTCGGAGCATTAAAATGATTATTTTTACTTAGTAGTTAGTACTATATAGATGATTTTTTAATTTGCTTTGATTAATTATATTGAAAACATATTTTTAGAGAACTTTAATTATAAATGAATTTTTTGCAATAAAAAATATAAGACACAATTTTATTGTTTCACCCAGGACACTAAAAATTTTACAACGGCCTTGTTTTTTATGTTTATGGTTATTTACAATTTAAATAAAATATTGCACTTTTAAAAAAAATTCTAAACCAAATTTTTTATTAGAGGTCTAATTTTAGCATGAAAGTCGGACATACACTTTAATTGGGATGACTCTAGCCGAAAGTAATGTAAATGAATGTGAAGGTGCTTCACATGGAGAAAAATAATTGTTTGACAAAAGTGTAAGTAATGGCAATTGGCCAACAACTTACCGTGAGTTGTTTTCGGTGAATCATCTTGGTTTTAGATTGCACAACATGCACCTTTCGTCTTTTTAGATTATTTTTTTTTGGTTTGCTACAAAACTAAAAATATATATTGTGGCTCTCATAGATACTTTAGGGTGTGAGTAGTGACCGTACCTGATCAGAAGGTGATTATCAGTGCAGTTTCGTACGGTGGTTGAATGATGGAAGAATATGCCAGTTGATAACTGGAACGGCGGAGGGTGTGCCATGGAGACACTCTAACGTTCTAGTCAGTATGAAATCAGAATGAAGGTTTAGAGAGAGAGTAGATTCTAAATTTGGGGACTGCTAAAATCCCCTTTATATAGAGGTGGATGTTTGCAGGGCCGTTGTCTGGCACACATGTGCTCGACGGTTACGAATTTGTAGGAAGCGTAACCATCGAGGAGAGATTCACGGGTGCTATGATGGTAACCATTACTGTTTGTTAGAACATGTCTCCTTTGCTCCGAGCACCCCCTTCGTGGGGAGCGAGTGTGTTGCGAGTAATGTTGTCAAATGCATAATCTGAGCTTTATTTGTATTGGGCCTAAGTAATTGGACATAAATGATTTGGCCAGTCCAAAACAATTAGTTAAAGAGAAATACTTGATCGGAAATGAAATATAAGTAAAAAGAATAGTTGAAAAATTGATGTATGTGGTTAAAAAATTAGTTCACATATATACATCATTTTTTAACTACATCTTTTGGTTATATTTCAATCCAAATGGAGTATTGTAAAGCGGGTGGGGTTGCGAGAGAAGTTGGAAGGAGATAAAGAAGTTTCTTTCTTTTTTCTTTTTTTTTTTGACAAAAAAGAGGTTTCTTCTGTTTTGTTTACAAATGATAAAAAATATTAGCGGACCTGTAAATTTTTGCAATTTCTTCAAACTACGGAAGAAAGAGGAGAAAATTAGAGAAGATTATTTTATCTATGTTGCTAATTGTTTACGATTGAATGCTATTTGGAGGGACGTTTTTGTACAATTTAAAATATAAATAATTTTTCTCTTTCATTTTATATGATATGTAATGATACGATGCTTTAAGTCATATTATATTTAACTTCTTCATCTAAAATTTACCATCTTCGGTCTCAATCCAACAATGATCAACGTGAGATTGTGTGTGAATTCTAGTTTTATTTTACCATATTTGCTTACTTAACCACTATTACAGAGGAACTAGTTAGAATATTCCTTAAGTTAAACATGTCCCTAATCAAAACCTAAGTTTTCATATTCGTGTCCAAACATAAATGATCAGGAAAGTATATATATTAACTAGAAAAATGCAAAATTTTCATCGTTTATATATTACACACAAAAATATTAACTCATGGATCGTAATGTCCTTTTTATTTTTCTTTAACATCTACAATAAATAATGAAATGTAAAAACAAATACTGTAAAATATTTCACGCTTTAAAAAATACGTAGATAAACAGAACAAGTCAATACTACTTGTCTACTTCCATGAAATCCACAAGAAAATAAATCCACAAGAAAAATAAGTGGAATCATCATGTTTTTAGTGCTTGAAGATGGCGAGCATTGACAATACAATTGAAACTCCGATCATAGCCACTGAATTTGTAACAGATCCAGCAGCTCCGGCATCAGGACCTGGTGCCGGAGACAATGATGGGCTGAGGTCTTGAGCCGAGGCGATAGAAGCAGCCAACATGGCGACGAAAAAGAAGGACAAGAATTTCATTGTAGTAGCTGATGATGCCATTGCAAAATTATGGAATAGAGGAAGTTAAAAATTGAAAATGAAAACAGTGGAAATTTGTGAATCTGTTTCTTAGGTTATGCAAGTTGTGTATGTTTGAATGGTTGATATGAGAATTATGAAGGTATGGGAGAATTTATAAGGGGAGAATTTATAAGAGGAGAATTATTTGGAGAAACGCGTGGGGCCCACAGATAACATGGACATCTGGAGCTTGAGAAACAATTCTGCCGACATATCATATGAATGGGTTGCCGTTAGATGTTTGTGTACGTTTGTGAGCTGTGTTAATGTGTTGTTCACTTTTGTTAAAGAAACAATAAGAATGATCGATTATTTTGCTTTTTCTTTGAAGAACCTAACGGCCATACGAACCAACGTTTATTATTTAAAATTGACTTGGACTCTTCTAAGTTCTAAGAATATAATAATTCAAAGTTTGGTGAATATATTTGTAGAAATTTTCAACTAATAAGGTTGATTGTTTTAAAGTTTTAAGTTTAAAGAAGACTGGGGATTAAGTTTACATCAAGAGTACCTCTGAATTAAAATCCTATGGATATTATTTCACTAAAAATATTGGATTTCATCGATTCACAAATTTTAAAACACTTTGAACAAAAATCTATTATTTATCTCTCTTAAATAAACTTGAATCTTACTCTTAAAATTAGTTTAAATTATAGTTTTGATCTTAATGAATTAAGGGAGGATCAAACCTGAGACCTGAAGAAGTTAAACATAGCAATTCATAATCCGGCTCTAATGCAATGTTCAATGGATTTTGATCTTAGTTTTGAAAGCTAGACTGGTGTTAGTCTGTATTTTCAATTGTTTATTTTCGATAGGCAAAGTTGTAGTTGAAGAAGCAATTCTTCATATAGCAGCTAATTAGGAACAATTGCATTCGACGAGATTCAATATGTGAGTAGTTCCAAGTCTTTTAAATTTGTATGGAAGGAATTCAAAACCTCTCTCAAGAGGCCAAATCAAAGGTCAAAGACACGTGGAAAGCTGTCCAAGCCTGTCGAAGACATATAGTTTAAGATTGTTGGTCTGTTAGTTATTTTCTTATGTATATATAGTAGTTTTTCATAGGAAAGAAGGGTCACAAATCATAAACAGAATTCTTCATGCTCGAACTATCCAACTTATAAAGAGAATAGAGTAACATGACAATGTATGTTTGATTTGATGAACCATCTTATTAATATAATGCAATTTAATTTCTTTTAAACTTCTTTGTTTTCATTTTCAAAGTCAAATTTGTTTTCAAATCATTAAAATGTTGTTTGATCCTTTCGAATCAAACATTAATCTTCATCTTGTTCATATTCAATCTTAAGAATATAATGAATATTCAAACACGTTTTAAAAAAAAAAAAATATTGCACAACATGTCCTAAAATTTCTAGTTTGATCCAGAAGTTAATCTTTTAAAACTAGCGCTGGTAAACAATTAGGAACCAAAACTGCTTCGCCGTCTAGAAATGCGGGAATAAAGCATTGTGCTCATTTTCTGTGACATGGCTTTCTTTGTCAAAAATAATGGCCTCAAAATCATTGTCCTTCGACTTCCCCGCTAGAGAAGGACTTTCCTCCTTCAAACTTTTAGGAACATGACACAAACGCTGGTAGACAGATCTCAAACGAGGGTGAAGAACGATGAACTTGTCCTTGAAGGACCTCAACATCTCCACATAATTTTAAAAGTAATTCGTTTTTTGTTCGAAAAAGATGAGTTCCCTGAGGTTTATCCTTACTAATCGTGGTTGTATGCATCACTTGATGCTAGGAGAAACACAAACGAACTGTAGGGACCAAAATTGTACTCGCACCATAATTGAAAAGCTTTGATAAAAGCTAAGTTGTGAGGATAAATTTATGAAGGCACAACTTTCAAGTGATTAAGAACCCCTATCTCAAACTCAGGAAATGGAAGGGTGACATGAAACTTTCAAAACAGGATGTCGTACACGGGAATACAACAACCCCTGAAAGAGCTGCACAACCTTTTCCTTGTCCTAGGACACTCTACCTGTCAATTACCTCAAAAGGTACCATCTAACTAGTGTATGGTATTTATACGCTCCTTGAAGTAGTTTCAAATGTCTATGTGTAGGTAGTTTTCTAGTATAAATAACAGTTTCTCATAGGAAAAGCGAGTCACAATTCAACGACACAGAAAACTTAAACTCAATCAATGCAATTTAAGTTTGTTTTCTTAAATTCCTTTGCAATTGTCTTGTTTCTTTAAGTATTTTTCGTCCTATTTTACTGGAAATAACTTTGACGAATTTGATCTTGTCAAATTTGACAGTTATCTTCATTGTTTTAATAAGAACATTAAGAACATTCATCAAATTCTGAAAAATAACAAACACAATATGTCATAAGATTTATTGGTTGATCTTGCGAGTAAATATTTTTAAATCAACGGTTGTTTACCAAAAATTACGGTAAACAGGGGGAACGGTTGCATTCAAATCGTCAATATAAGCAAGATACCTCTCCTGCAGGAGCACCACAACCACCTCACCCGTAAGATATGTTCTCAGACAGATCATATATACTTAAAACATATTTTGTAATAATTAAAATATTAAGAATAATTTTTTTTGACCTATCTTTTTGTTATGCTAAATGGACAAACATGACACATTGATGTACTCACGGATCATTTTGTAATAATTATAATATTAAGAAGAATTTTTTACAACTCCTTAAGAAAAAATAATTATTTAAGCGGAGAAAGAGCATTAGAGATTATAAAGTTACTCTTTAAAAAAATTATAAAGTTACATTTATTAAAAAAAAAAGAGGGACACATGTCTACGATTGTCAATTTTTTTTGTAGTATTATTTGTCTTTTCCAATTTACGGTTGCAACAAACTTTGAACGCAAACAAATTTCATTTTCTTTCTTTGTTAAAGAGTATTATCCATGTGTTATTGATGATCATTGTCCACGAGAAATGTGCTTACCCCTTCAGATACCAAGGTGTGTGGCTGGATTGTGTAAATGCTTTTCACTAAGGTGGGGAAGACATTAGAAAGTACACAACTGCTCTGCTAGAAATTTCCACGAGCTTTCATTGAGTTATTTTGTTTCCACCCAATCGTAAAGGATGTATCAATAGGCAGAGACGAAATCAGAAATAATTGTCACGGGTGGCGAAATAATTAAATATATTGTTGGTCTTATAAAATAACTTTTTTTTGCAACATTTTTGTTAAGTTTAGAAGTAAAAAAAATGTTATTTATATTCGATACTATATTTTTTAATTTTAGAAAATAAAGTATATATAACTAAATAAAAAATACTAATCACTACCAAAAAAAAAATACTAATAGAAATAAAAGAGAAAGAATTTCAGATATAATGAGCTAAAGTTATGAATTTGTTTTGAAAATTTTACCCAATGATATAAATAGATGTGTCAGTTATTGGTTTATTCGATAAACTTTGTGTAATACCCATACTAAACGTATCTAGAAAGTTTAGCATGTGCATTATCTTTAGTACTGGATACATTAAAATTTACAACATAAATTCCTCGAATGAATATTTTATACAACAACACGCGT
>Ga0315914_1010228_pt1 | contig 11739 bp, 5 predicted proteins | sample MpolenodulesMG_FD_203920 | JGI IMG/M metagenome (GOLD analysis project Ga0315914, IMG submission 203920) | Medicago polymorpha root nodule microbial communities from Los Angeles, California, United States - elongated nodules | ecosystem: Host-associated > Plants > Roots > Nodule | place: USA... | reverse complement strand
ATGCAAAGTATTGACCAATTGATGAGAGAGCATAAACTCTTTCTTTCTTACCATCTTCATTGGTACGAATGGAGCAAGTGAGAAGAGAGTAACTGGCCAACACAGTCAACATACGTTCAAGCCTCTCAGCCAATTCAGGGTGTTGATTTGGAAGCTCAGAAGCAATTTCAGAAGCAGAAAAGCTAGAATATTCACTTGAATTTTGTAACTTAGCTATGATTTCAAATAAATTGAGATCAACAGCAGCATTTAGTATTGCAGGAAAAACCCTACTAAAACATAGTAACAATGCAGAAAGATAAGCATCATCAACTTTTTCTACCTCATTAGTGGCAAGATTATTTTGCTTAGAATTGGAACTCATTTTTGCTAGGTTCTCTATGGAACAATTCGTTTGTTTTTTTTTTTTTGGGTTATTTGCTTCAACTTTGTAACCGTATATATAGACACAATGTATCCATATATCAACGTTGCATATTAAGACACGTAGGAATCCAATTTGTCTATAATCTTTTTGTGTTCATTTTCAAACATGTGCTGATTTTGAGGAAAAAAAAAATTTCTTTTATGGAATTGTCTGGTGTAGATCATTATAAGTCAATATGACATATAGCCATCTTTATACTCAAATTATGGAAACACATATTTTTTTTCTACTTTAAGCTAATTCCCCTCTACCGTTCCAGAAATGATATGTCTCTTATCTCAACTTTCATTCAATCAAACGAAAGAAGATAAAGAAATATTTTCAAAAGTGTACATACATACAACTCCGCCATCTATTTTTCAGTTTTGCAGGAACTATGTGAGGTGACTTGACGGCTAAGGTAGCTAGCTTAGAGTTATATTCAATCCATAAATGATGTCTGATGGACGAATTGACAAGTACACCAAAATATAACAAGTAGTAACGTGATAAGTTATCGTCTCTATAATGATTGTCTTTCAACGAAACAATGTACTAAACTTATTTTAAGTAAAAAGAGTTGAGTTTGTAAGTTTGATTGATGACGCAATATTGGATTAGGTTTTGGTTGATTCAGATGATTAGCGGCGATCAAGATTTCCATGAATCTCATTTATCATCTTTTATTAGATTAATAAATGTTTCTAAATTAGTTATGACATGGCCTTGATAAACGATAGTTTTGATATGAAACTGTGATGAATCAATAGGAAGTTCTAGTATTTGTGCCTACACAATGACTATACTTTTGCCTTCCTCAAAAGATTAATCATAATCACAATATCGTACTTAAATTCAATAATTAAATTAAAGACAAACAAACAATTCTTAATGTTCGTTTAGGTGAGAGCAAGATAGACAATCATATACCCTAACATGCAGGTCAACCACTAGTTGAAGAACATTATAATGATCGAAACAATTAAGAATTAAATAAGATTAGCATCATAACTGAATAAAGACCTGCATTAATTGAATCCAGCAAATAAATAGAGGTTCCTTGGAAACCCTAATCATAGAGGTTTAGTCTCTCATGATAACTAACAACATAACAAAATAAAAGAAAAACATACTCTAGAACAAATGGGAGGAAGAAACTCTCTTTGATGCTCCAGATGTTTGTCTCTTTCCTTGTATGACCAACTTTCTGAATGAATATAAGTATATGCTAGAGTCTCTATTTATAGGCCATCTTTCCACTTAGGGTTTGTTGAGAATTCTGGGATTTTTCCTCAGACCCAGCTTGAAATCCAAAATTCCCGCATAGGATGCGTAGGAAGCATTACCTCGTGTGTTGGGGGTGCATTGGACAACCCCCATGGATGTGCCATGTGCACTTTCACCATGTGCATGGGCGCTTTTTAAAGCCCATGTAGGTGAATTATGCAGTTTTTATCCTTCTTCGAGCGTTCTCCCGTCTTGAAATATCTTGGGACTTTGGATGAATTTTCCTTTATTTGTATTGTCTTCAAACACCTTCTAAGTTCCATTGGTATTCATTCTTCAAATTTCATAATCCTCCATGTGGTGTCTTGCTTTGTCAAATTACACTAACCTAGAGATAAGATGAATCATAATATCATACTTAAACTCAATAATTAAATTAAAGACAAATAAGCAATTCATAACATTCTTATTTGGGAGAGAACTAGATATACTCAATCTTATACCAGAACCTAGGGATAAGATAACCGCTAGTTAAATAACATTATAACAACAAAACAATTAAATAAGACTATGATCATAGCTGAATAAAGACTTGCATTGATTGAATCCAACAAATAAATAGAGGTTCATCGTGAAATCCTAATCACAGAGGTTTAGTTACTCATGATAACTGAGAGCATAATAAAATAAAATAAATAGATACTTTAGAACCAATGGGAGGAAGACACCTTATTTGATGAATATAAGTGTGTGCAAAAATCTCTATTTATATGCATCTTTCCATCCGGGGTTTGTTGAGAACTATGCACTTTTTCCTTTAATCCAACTTGAAAAATAAGCTAGAAGTGCAAAAATCCTACACATGTTGCACATGGGCACATTGGACGGACTATAATACTGTTCCATTAGTTTGTGCGCTTTCACCATGCGCAGGGGTTCTTTTGACAACCCCTGAGGGTGAATTATGCAATTTTTTGTTCTTCTTCGAGCTTTCTTCCATCTTGAAATGCCTTGGGACTTGAGATGAATTTTCCCCCACTTGAATTAACTTTCCACGTACCATTGATCTTCAATCATCAACTTCCATAATACCCCATGGGTGTCTTGCTTTGCCGAATTGCCCGATTTATCAATAAAAAGATTGAAAACACCTATTGATTTGCATGATTGCAGAAGAAACTAATTACAAAAAAGAACTCCTCTAAATTACCTATAAATTGTCATCAAACACTTATTAAATTACTAAAATCATAGTATAAAACATCATATGATGCTTCGTCCTCAACTACCAATCTTCATGATTCTCTTGCAAGATTAATTTTCAGAAATATTATATTAATTTTTTTCTTCTTCATATATATTGAAAAAAAGTGAATAAATAATGGATTTTGTCACCATGAAAACACAAACAGATAAATTAAAATACATAAATTGGATTAATTTAAAAAATTAATAAAAATTAATTCATAATATAAAAATTGTTGCATCCATCAAAATCATATCTAGAGATAACGGGCGAGTGTCATTATTGACATCACAAACAAACCAAACATAAATAATTGAAACAACTATGCTTCATGATTCTTTCACTAGGTTGATCTATGTTGTCGGATCTTGGTGCTAAGATAATTTTTTCGAAGTTTGACAACATTGTATGAAAGAAGTATATAGATGAAAATTATGAAAGTTACATACAATTGCAAATTATAATATGAATAAATAAAAATACGATGCAATATTTGACACATGTTAGACTCTAATATGATGTAATATTTGTACAAGAAAAATGTTTATAATATATATAGATTCGGAAGCATAAGATCCATTTTTCTTATCATTTTTCTTTTGGAAGTATATTCATTTTGCCATATTCTAAGCCGACGTTAACACTTTCTTTGTAATTTTAAATATGCAAAAATATTGTACCAAATTTTTCAAAATGGTCTTTGAAATTTTATAAATTTTATAGTTGTATAGGGAGAATAAATATGGAGATATAAAGTAGCCTTTTCTACCATAGTCTATACAACCTGCTAAGGCATGCCCAAACATATGATAAGTTATTGTAAGTTCTTTTTTTTTTTGAGAGAAGTTATTGTAAGTTTTAGTTGGGCTTAGATAACTGGCTTAATTGCATCTTTGATCCCTTATGTTTATTTTATGTTTCAAGTTGGTCTCTTATGTTTTAAACGTTTCAAATTGGTCCCTTACGTTTTAAAATTTTCAAGTTGGTCCAAAACGTTATTCACGTTTAAATAAGTTAGTCACTTCCGCGACATGATATTGAGTTTAATAGAACAAAAAAATTGAATCAATGTTTTAAAACTAATTTTCTAAATTAAGTAACTTCCATCACTCATATTGTCAACCTGAATCTTTAAACGGTCAAGTGACGGAATGGACTAACTTATTTTAATGTGCGTAACGTTTTGAACTAACTTGAAACTGTTAAAACATAAGGGACCAACATGAAACTTTTAAAACATAATGGACCAACTTGAAACCTAAAATAAACATAAGAGACCAATCATGCAATTAAGCCTAAATAAATTTATCAAGGTTGATGATTGATTAATAGACTTCTCAACATTGCTCACTTATCTGGCTAGAAGTATCAATAGATATTTTTAAGATAATGAATTTGTCCACCCTTTTGATTTCTAGTACGCCATATGATTTTATAAAAATATCCCGTTCGAATTATATAATCTGAACTCTTTGTAAAAATCCGGATTATATAATTTGAATTCTATCAAGACCCAGAAAACATATTATAATTGATATGAAGATTTTTGCTGATCATGGTACCATCCTCCACAAAATCTGCACATCAGTTTTGAGGTTGGTATGAGTGGTCATCAATGATTATGATATCATAACCCATACTCCCAAAAGATAAGTAAGAAAGAAAAGAGAAGAAGGAATGAAGAGGGACTTTGCAACGAAAATGGAGAAGATTGTAAGGTTATTTATAGCTACAAAACCATCCTAGATTGTAACCACTATCAGAGGGAACATTTAAAATGACTAAACCAACCACAAATGCAATAAACACGCCATAAACCGTCTAAACATTACTTGTAACACCACAATACATATTCTTTATATGTTCAGAAAATGATCGCCTATCTTATTTATTAAAGTTCTTAAGCCTTTTAAACAACTTTTTGGAACAAAAAATGTTGTTGCACATTTCCTTCCTATTTTTTTGTTGTTTTCTCTATTATGTTAGAAAATGATCGCGTATGTTATATCTTATTTATAAAAGTTCTTCAGTTTCTTAGACAACTTTTTGGAGTAAAAAAGTTGTTGCACATTTCCTTCCTTATTTTTTGTTGTTTCTCTATTTTTTTTAGATGATCGCGTATCTTATCTTATTTATAAAAGTTCTTAAGTTTCTTAGACAACTTTTTAGAGGCAAAACAGTTGTTGCGGATTTTCTTCCTTATTTTTTTTATGTTTCTTTAAATTTTTGGAAAATAATCGCCTATCTTATTTATAAAAGTTCTTAAGTCTCTAAGACAACTGTTTGTAGCCAAAAAAAGTTTTTGCACATTTCCTTCTCTATTTTTCAAGAAAATGATCGTGTATTTTATCTTATTTATAAAAGTTCTTAAGTCTCTTAGACAACTGTTTGTAGCCAAAAAAGTTTTTGCTCATTTCCTTTGTAATTTTTTGCCGATTCTCTATTTTTCAAGAAAATGATCGCGTATCTTATCTTATTTATAAAAGTTCTTAAGTCTCTTAGACAACTTTTTGGAGCCAAAAATGTTGTTGCACTTTTCATACCTATTTATTTGTTCTTTTTTTTTTTAGAAAATGATCGCGTATCTTATATCTTATCTTATTCATTAAAGTTCTTAAGTTTCTTAGATAACTTTTTGGAGCCAAAAAAGTTGTTGCACATTTCCTTCCTAATTTTTTGTCGTTTCTCTATTTTTTTTTGAAAATGATCGTGTATCTTATATCTTATTTATAAAAATTCTTATGTCTCTTGGACAACTTTTTGAAGGCAAAAAATATGTTGCACATTTCCTTCCTAATTTGTTTGTTGTGTCTTTATATTTTTGGAAAATGATTGTGTGTCTTATCTTATTTATAAAAGTTCTTAAGTCTCTTAGATAACTTCTTGGAGCCAAAAATGTCATTGAACTATAAATTACTTTGGGGGTTTAATTATTTGTCTTTTGGAAGCATTATCAATGATTTTTTTTCATAACAAGGATTGGACCAAGGGAACCCTAATCGCTTTCAATGATTTTTTCATAACAAGGATTAGACCAAGGGTCAACCCTAATCCCTTATCTTTTAACCTTAGTTTTTAATGTACTTACAAAACATATCCAATAACTAGCACCAATATGTATGTATTCCGTAGATGATATAGTCTTAATTGGAGAGTCGAGGAGGAATTTAATGGCATGTTGGAGACTTGGAGACAAGTCTTAGAAGCGTAAGACTATCATTTGAGTAGAAGCAAGACATAGTATATGTAATGTGATTTATGTAAAAGACGAAGTAGTTCGGCCTTAGAGGTGAAAGTTGGAAATCTTATCATACAACTTACACAGTTTAAATATCTTAAGTTCATTTTTTCAACAAATTTTTTTTTTTTTGGGTTCATAGTACAAAATGACAGAGAAATAAAAGCAGATGCAAATCATTGTATTCAAGTTGGATGGTTGAAATGGAGAAGAGCCTCAGGTGTTTTTTGTGATACAATCGTGTCGTTTAAGTTATAGTGAAAAAACACCAGACAATTGTCAGAACAACGATGTACTATGGAACTGAGTATTAGAGGTTAAGAACAAACACGAGAATAAAGTAAGTGTGTGGAGATGGGAATGTTGTATTGGATGTGTGGTAAGACTAGATGCGATAAGATTAGAAATGGCAACACTGTAGAGATAGTTCGGGTAGCACCTATAGTATAAATGTTGTGGAAAATAGGTTTAGGTGGTTTGGATATGTAGAGAGAAAACATGTAGATTCTATAGTAAGTAGAGCAGATCAACACACATCGTGAGTTAAGTCACACTGGATTTATAATCTGCGTGAGTTAACGATCACACTGAAAGTATCGAGCGTAACTTAAGTCACACAGGGTACTTCCGCCATTCAATTGGGAGCGAGTGTTATTTGATGGGAGAAGAGCAATTTTCAAAGTTTTAATCAATTCAAAGGGCCCGCGAAGGATTTACTAACTTGTCAAGCTTGTAGGACGATCTCAGCCCATACTTCATGACTGCATGCACCTCCGTGGAGCCCATTCTCCTTCCATGGTTTGAGTGATGCCCCTTAAGGCTTTGTTTGCGAGTTTTGAGGGGAAGGAAAGGAAAGGTTAAGGAGGGGAAGGGAAGGAAAGGGAGGGAAGGGAGAAAGGAGGGAAAACCTTCCCCTTGTTTGGGAGTAAAAGAAACCAACAAGGAAAGGAGATGGAGGGCTTATGTTATAATTTTACTATTTTACCTTTTTTTTCTCTTACAATGAATACATTGTGTTATACATTGTAATTTATCTTGAAATTTATTCAAAACAACTTATCTCATAAAAAACAAATTATTACGATCTATTTTTTTTTATAAAAAAAAACTTATTTATAAATAAATAATAAAGCTTATTACAATATCTTTTTAAAAAACAACTTATTCAAAACAGCTTATTTATACAAAATAGTTTATAACGACCTTTATACAAAAATTGACTTACTCAAAACAATTTATTTATGCAAAACAGCTTATTATGACCTCTTTTCAAAAAACAACTTATTCAAAACAGCTTATCTTATGAAAAACAATTTATTACGATCTATTTTCAAAAAATAGCTTATTCAAAACATCTTATTTATACAAAACAACTTATTACGACCTCTTTTCAAAAAACAGCTTATTTATCCAAAACAACATATTATGACCTCTTTTCAAAAAACAGCTTATTCAAAACAGCTTATTTATCCAAAACAACTTATTATGACCTCTTTTCAAAAAACAGTTTATTCAAAACAACTTATTTATACAAAACAACTTTTTACGACCTCTTTTAAAAAAAACAGTTTATTCAAAACAACTTATTTATACAAAACAACTTCTTACAACCTCTTTTCAAAAAACAACTTATTCAAAACAGTTTATTTATGCAAAACAACTTATTATGATCTCGTTTTCAAAATCAGCTTATTCAAAACAACTTAGTTATACAAAACAACTTATAAGCTGTTTTGCATAAACAAGTTGTATAGCATAAATAAGCTGTTTTTGAAAAAGACATCGTAATAAGCTGTTTTGCATAAATAAGATGTTTTGAATAAGCTTTATTTGAAAAAGAGATCGTAATAAGTTGTTTTGTATAAATAAGCTGTTTTGAATAAGCTTTTTTTTTAAAAGAGGTCATAATAAGATGTTTTGGATAAATAAGCTGTTTTGAATAAGTTGTTTTTGAAAAAGAGATCGTAATAAGCTGTTTTGCATAAATAAGCTATTTTGAATAAGCTATTTTTGAAAAAGAGATCGTAATAAGTAGTTTTGTATAAATAAGCTATTTTGAATAAGCTGTTTTTTGAAAAGAGGTCGTAATAAGCTATTTTAAATAAGTTCTTTTTGAAAAAGATTTCGTAACAAGTTGTTTTGCATAAATAAGCTGTTTTGAATAAACTGTTTTTTGAAAAGAGATCATAAGAAGCTGTTTTGTATGAATAAGTTTTTTTGAATAAGTTGTTCTTTAAAAAGAGGTCATAATAAGCTGTTTTGGAAAATAAGTTGTTTCGAATAAGCTGTTTTTGAAAAAGAGGTCGTATTAAGCTGTTTTGCATAAATATGTTGTTTTGAATAAGTTGTTTTTGAAAAAGAGGTCGTAATAAGCTGATTTGGATAAATAAGTTGTTTTGAATAAATAAGCTGTTTTTTGAAAAGATGTCATAATAAGCTGTTTTGGATAAGTATGTTGTTTTGAATAAGCTGTTTTTGAAAAAAGAGGTCGTATTAAGCTGTTTTGCATAAAAAATCTGTTTTGAATAAGTTGTTTTTGAAAAAAAGGTCGTATTAAGCTGTTTTGCATAAATAAGTTGTTTTGAATAAGCTGTTTTTTGAAAAGAGGTCTGAATAAGCTGTTTTGGATAAATAAGTTGTTTTTGAAAAAGAGATCATAACAAGTTCTTTTGCATAAATAAGCTGTTTTGAATAAGTTATTTGTGAAAAAGAGATCGTAATAAGTTGTTTTGTATAAATAAGCTGTTTTGGATAAATAAGTTGTTTTGAATAAGCTGTTTTTTTGAAAAGAGATCATAATAAGCTGTTTTGTATAAATAAGTTGTTTTGAATAAGCTGTTTTGTAAAAATAAGTTGTTTTGAATAAGTTGTTCTTGTAAAAAAATATTATAACAATTTGGTCATGTCTAAAATTGGAATTTTGAATTATTATGAGGGCAAAATTGTCAATTTGTATGTTTAATCCCCAAAACCCGCCAATTTGGGGGAACTTTAAAATTGGACAAATGAAGTCCTTCAAAACCCCCAAAACATTTCCCTTGTTTTTTTAAAACTTGCAAACAAGGGTTTACCTCTCCATAAGCCTTTCCTTTCCCTCCCTTTCCCTCCAAAACCCAATTCGCAAACAAAGCCTAAGTGATTATTTGGATCGAGGGTTTAGGAGAGAAATGGAGGAGAGAGTTTACTTTTCTTTTTTAAATTATGGACATCATAAAATGATTTTTAGAAAATTAAATTAACAACATGATAAATGAGCATATAATACATCAAAAACACAATTTATTTTTAAAAAAAAACATTTTACACTATTCGTAATTTAAAATATAAAAGTGAACCCTACCCTAAGTATCAAAAATTGCTCTTTAGGCACATATAATTTGCTCAAGGCACATCAAACCAAAGAAAATACTCAACATCAATTAATTACAATTTATTTTAAGATGGTAGTTAATTGTTATTAGCTCCTTGTCATATTAGTTAATTGTTATTAGCTCCTTGTTATATACAAATCATAAACGGTAATTGATTACCGTTCTAGGCTTTTAATAGTGAAATCTATCACTTTAAAAACGATGACCTACAAGGCAGAAGCAAATTTAGAAACGATGCTTAAAGTCAAAACAAATCATAATTCGCCAGCAAAGTGCAACTTTTCTACCAGTTGCCATTTTCAATTTGTACAGCTGCAATATTCAAAAAGTTAAATTACGTTTAATATTCATCAAACATAGCAGTATTACTTATATTGGAAAAGAACAAGGCCTTGACAGTGCAAGTCTTAAAAGTAAATTATTATCGTTCCAATATACGAGAGGTTCTTTTGGTGAATAGTAAGTATATGACAGGTTTGAAATGAAAATTGAATACCGTCTAAAAGGGAACAATAATTAACTACCATTGTGGGCAAATGGTAATTATATGAGGGTATTTTTGTTAGTTTGAAGAGCATGTGAACAAACTATAGGTGTCTGAGTTCTGCTCTTTAGCCAAATAGTTTTGCTCATTTTCAAAGAAAATGATCAAAATGCCTCTACGTATGTTAACTCACGCTAGTGTTAAATTTGCGTGAGTTAACTCACGCAGAGATTTACACAGAATTTATACTAGCGTGAGTTAACTCACGCTGCGGAAGTTAACTCATGCAGGGGCATTTTGATCATTTCACTTGAGAATGAGCAAAACCATTTAGGTAAAGAGCAGAACTCTAGGTGTCTAAAGAACAATTTTCCCACCACCCTCTCCCATGTTGGCCCACTTATTGATGTCTACGACTACTATATTGTTTTTGAAAGCTCATGATTTTCTTCTTTAAAGTAAATTGAATATGGTATTTCTCTGTTTTTTTTTAATTGTCACTTTTGCCAAAGAGTTCTACTTATATTTATTTGTCATTTTACTAAAGAAAATTGTCTACAAGTATTTGAGTTCGAATCGTATTTGAAACAAACATGAAATATTTTATAAGTGTTACATAAAAAAGACAAATAATTTCATAAAAAGTAAAAAAAAAGTATTGATTATTTTGATATGGGAAAATTAAACAAGTAAATAGGCAAATACATCTCGAAATTATAAAATTTTGCAATTACCCACTTCCCCCTGGAAATTTAAGAAAAGACAAATACCCTCATAAAATTGTAAATTGTCAGGTAAATTAGTTCATCCGTCCATTTCCTCAGTTAAAGCTGATGACGTGTCCGTTAAATATTGACCATGTGCACTGAGGCATGTCAAATGGATAGTGACAAATCATAGGGGGTATTTGTCCATAATTGTAGGGGGTATTTGCCCATTTTTTGAAATTCTATGGGGGTATTTGCTCATTTTTTGAATTCACCATTATTTCCTTCATTTTTTCATGGAATAGGATTTTGTAACGAATACTTTTTTCCCACCATATAACCTTACTTCATGGAAATGAGTATGTATGCATTGTTGGTCTAAAATAATTATGTATGCATATTATTTGAAGTGTATAATAGGGTTTTTGTGTATTTTCTTTCTTATGACATAACAACTCATAAAAACCATCATAGTAAGAATCCTTAAATAAGTTTTTAAACATAACTCTTCACCATAATGATGTTACATCCATAATACACAACCATCCACATTGCAGAAGGTATGTGATTAATTATTTGCCATGCCCTTGTGAATATACCTCTGTATGTGTTGTGATAATATCTATATGTTCAATAACTCATATGTTTAATGTGATAATATATTGTGATAATATGCATATATGTAATAACTATGTTGTAGAAGTTGTATATTTGGAGGTTTAAAAACTTGTTTAAGCATTATTACTATGATGGTTTTTATGAGTTGTTATTGCATACATTGAAGTTTTTTGAATTAGGGATCAATGTGAGTTTTTATTGCCAATTTCAGGGTGTATTTTGCACATAAGTTACAAATTTAAGGAGAAATTTTGCATAAATTTCATTGTCATGAAAACTGACATATTAACACACAATTCACCTCATACTTTTATTTCCATTTAATGATACATAATCACTTTAGACAATGCATACATACTTTTTGTTCAAAAGAAAGAAAATACATAATCATTTTAAACTGAAAATGCATACTACTCTTTCCATGAAGTAAAGTTATATGGTG
>Ga0315914_1010227_pt1 | contig 11740 bp, 5 predicted proteins | sample MpolenodulesMG_FD_203920 | JGI IMG/M metagenome (GOLD analysis project Ga0315914, IMG submission 203920) | Medicago polymorpha root nodule microbial communities from Los Angeles, California, United States - elongated nodules | ecosystem: Host-associated > Plants > Roots > Nodule | place: USA... | reverse complement strand
GATTTTTCTCATCTACGTGTTATTTGGTGTTGTTGATATTTGTTGTGACTGTTCAAGATTGAATTTTGTTGGCACAAGATCAAAGTGAATAATAGTTGCAGAGATGACGAAAAGATCGTAACATCTATAACAAAGGAAGACAAAATGGGATGAGACGGCACCGACGATAGATTGGTTTGTGACGGAGACGGCGACAAGAGGAAGAGCGAAGATTGATGATGTAGTGATTGACGGAGAAGGTGGCGATGACGGTGGCTTACAGCGGTGAAAGGAGAGGGATATGAAATTGTTGTGTAGAACGGAAGAAAGGAGAAGACCAAACGTGATTCAGGGAAAATAAATTGAATTCTTTAATCTTTTTATCAAACAAAATACTTTTTTATTAATTTAAATCTCAACCATTGATTGTTTTTTGCCACATGTCTTACATCTAAACCCTAAACGGACTAAATGGAGGCTTGTCTAAATGGAGCATACCTGAACTCGTATCAATTGGCATTAAAGTTTGTTTATTTCTATTTGGAAGGTTGGCTTTGGCTTACTCAAAGACAATGAAATTGAAAATTCATTGTTCAGTAACGTAGACTTTTGTTTTGTAACCTATTTTTATTTTTATGCCTTTAGTGAGAAAAATAAGGAAGATTAAGACACCTCTTAATAGTCATTATTCTCACAATCTTTTCTTTAATTTTGGCTGTTTAATTTTGGCTGAACGGTAATATTAAGATTGCTTTTATATATATACTGATTGGAGCACATTAGGAGTACTATCTTTTTTAGAAAGAAAAATTCACGGACAAAGAAACAAAAACTCTTCCTTCACTCTTTTATAAAATTATTCTTGGTTATACTTCCTATTACATAATATTCCTTGCTAGTTCTGAATCCTCAACTTGTCGGGAAAGGTCTGTTAAATCTTGGGGGATTAGCGTTCTATACGCGAAAAATTCTTGAGAACAGTGTGATCATCACATCTTAGATCATCTCTCTATTTTTGTTTTGCAGGTATTCGTAGCATTTTCTACAACAGGGATTCACGTCATTTAGCAGGGACTTTTATTAGTCAAGCATGTGAATTAGCACATGTTTGGGAACACATTACTTCGCCGCCAACGTGCGTTCGAAGCCATTTAACCGTGAGAATTAAGAATCTACTAATTGGAGTATTAGGCTAGATGCACATTTAATGTTGTTTTACCGCTAACATAAACATATATTTACAATGATGTGGTATGTTTCAAAGTCTCTCTTCATTGTGTAGATATCCTTCGTAATCGAACTTCAAGGTTACACAAATTTGCTACATTGATCCAAGACATTGAAGATTTAATTTATCACACGTTTGTATTTTTCACACTCTTCGAGAAGAAAATCACTGTGTTGATTTTTTAGCTAAGTTAGATGCTTTCTCCAACGTAATTCTCAAGGTCCATCGCACCTTTCCATCCGACTCCTCAAACCTCCTCATTATGGACTCTATGAGAACTTGGTCCGTGGAGGGTAGTAAATTTATGTTTCTTTCTCTTTTCCTTTTTGTTTTTTCTTTCTGCTCCTTTAACTTTGTAGCAAAAAAAATTAGTCGACGATCTAAACAACATTTTTTTTCACCGCCGTCTAGATGGTTTTTTTTTTCTTTCAACAATCACTTTATCATTATCATATTAATTTAGGGGAACTTTTATCATAAGCATCTCCAACATAAAACTACTCATTCTTTACTCAATAAATCACTCAACTTTTAATCAAATTAAAGCTGACTTTACAAATTTGAGTCGACATCAAATTTCACATATTTCGTGTAAAAAGAATCACATAGCATAGCAAAAAGCAATGGCTTAAACTAGTTGGTTGTACTTCACTTTGTTTGTTGTATATGGTCAATTTGTCACGATGCGGCACATCTAAGCGATCGTTGTATTATAATGCCGCGTAATCTTTAACGAATATCCACACAGTTGACAATGTTTGCCGTACCCATTTGTATCATCCCTTTCCACTAAACAAACCATTTCAAATATTCAAACATTTGTTTACATTAAGACTTTTTTGTTGGGATTATTATAATAAGCCTTGCTTTGCTGAAGAAATAGCAAATAGCCAGAAAAATATATTTTTGCATAAACTTTTTTTAAGGGTTTATTGTATTGTATACACATAAACACTACGTTTTATTGGATGATAACTCAAGTGGTGTCTTAAAAAATAATCCAAGCTCATAAAATAACATTATAAGCTCATCTAGTATCTAGTATTACCAAAAAAATTCAACTAGAAAAAGAGGGAAAAAAATTAAGGTGATTTGACTTTAAGTTAGAGATAGTAAAAAAGCTTATTTTTAAGACGATTTTGACATTCAATAAAGCGATTATGACATTAAATAATTTAGAGTTTAATTTTTAAGGATTTTATTACAAATCAAAATCTATTTTATGTTTAAATTTTAATATCATGAAAGCCCCTAATCAAAATCCATTTCTTTAGTAATGAATGATCTTTATTATCTTCATATATAACAGTAACATCACATCTAGAAGTCCTAACTCAACTGATAAATGCCGAAATTGCAAGGCCGAACGTTGTGACACAGGTTCGAACCCAAAATCTCACATTTATGTGTGAGTTTAATTGAATTGGATTACCACTTCATCTGAGACAAAAAAAAAAAAAAACACCACAAACATAATCATAATCTTTCAATCAACAATAAAGCACATGAATACATAATCAAACAATAAGGTTGAGACATGTCTACCTCGACCAGATTCCCGGCTGTAAAAACAGCACACAATTTCACGCTGTCGCGAATCTCGACCATTCGGGTAGTACTTGGGTGCCTTTGGCTTCGGTGCCTTTCGATGCCTTTGCCTCTATCTCTCTCCTAACCAATAATTCTCTCTCATCAAAATAATTTATTTTAATCATTCTATCATGACTCTCTTTCCTCTAAAATACACTAAAGTCACCCAAGTCACCCAACACAAAGTCACTGAAGTCCACCCGAGATTGTACGGCTAAGATTGTACCTGCCATTAAATAACGTTATTTGTTTCATTAATCAAATCAATAAACAAAAACCACTTTGTATCCAACAACAACTTGTGCTCGTTGACCCTCTCTCTTTCCTCTTCGGATATTTCTATATAACATTGCATTTTACAGAAGAAATTCAAATCAACGATTTTCATAAAAAAAAGGCTTGATTTTCAGTGACCCAATTGGAAAAAGAACCTAACTTTGAATCCATATTTCAGATTTCTGAGAATCTGGATGGAGAATGATGCTGGGTCACCTCAGGGTCCGGTTACTTGCGGGTCATGGATTCGGAGACCCGAAAATCTCAACCTAGTTGTTCTTGGAAGGTCCAAGCGTGGAAATTCTTGTCCTGCTTTGCTTCAGATTTTCTCCTTTGACCCTATAACCGTTTCTTTGTCTACTTCCCCTTTGGTATTCCTCTTCAATTCTCAAACTATATGTATATGTATGTGTGTAGAGAGTGAACTATTTGAAATATTAATCTGTTTTATGCATACCCTTTTTATTTTAAGTTTAAAAATTGTTGTTTTTTAATGTGTTGAATTTGTGTATGTATGTTGTATATAGACTATGGTCATGTTTGGATAAACAACTTAACTAAACCCTTACAGCATAAATGCTTATCGTATAAGTACTTATAGTCTTATACATAAGATATTTCTATAACAAAAGATAAAATAAAGTCAAATTGTTTTTTTATAAGTTGTTTTCATAAGCTGTTATGGAGAGCTTCTAGAAATAAGTTGTAAACAGTTTATGTCATAAGCTAGTAATCTAAGAAATGTTTATGCATGTATATAAGCTATTCTGGAGAGCTTGTAGAAATAAGTTGAAAACAGTTTATGAACTTGTCATAAGCCCTCCCAATAATCTCAGGAATGTTTATACCTGTATGTAACCTGAAACAAGTCAATCCAAACAAGTCCTATGTAGAGGCATATGAAAAAATAAATTATTTTGTGCATGAGTAGTGCTAGCAACACTCTCTCTAACACTTACTCTCTAATTGGATTAAATCAATGTGGGTGTACCTTTTGAAAATGGAACCCAGATAAAGTAGTGGGACATACATTAATTTCACCCAATAAGAGAGTGAGTGTTTGAAAGAGTATTAAAAAGAGAGTGTTGCTAACATTCCTCTTTTGTGCATTCCCTTTTGGTATTAGCTGAGAAATTGTTTTTTCCTGAACAAGATTGTTGGTGGAAGTAGTTATTATGCAACAATTCTGCTTTTGAAGAGTGGTTTTAATCTGAGTTTTTGGATCATGGAATTGGCAGTGCGGTTTTCTTTGATTCTCATGAGACTGTTGTTTGATTAATCTTTCAGACCAATTTTGTGTTAGAAGCCGAGGAAGGTGATCCTGTTGCTATTGCTGTGCACCCTAGCGGTGATGATTTCATGTGCTCTTTGAGCAATGGTAGCTGCAAGTAAGCTTCTTTTCTAATAGCTATGGGAGTGAAACCTTGCTCTCTTTTATGAATAATTATATAAATTGAAAACTAGTTTTGTAATTTTTTTCAACATTACATTTCTCAAAATAAAAGCTAGTACATACTGCCACTTTAAGTAACGGCGGGATCAGAAGACCAACATTTTCTGTTCCTTTAACTTTTTAAAGGACAATATAAAACCACATGCTCAGTTGTACCAATTTTTTTTGTTCTTATTTCCTTGAGCTAGGAGAGTGTATGACATAAGCTCTGTTTGGTAAAATGTAACAAATGATTGATAAGCTAGCGGATAGTGGATAAGCTAACAAATAAACTAGCAAATTGAATTTGAATTGTTTGGTAAAATTAGCGGTTGAACTAACCGACGAATATAAAATGACATAAAAATTAATTTTTAATTTATATTTATATTTTTTCAATAATGATAATGAGGGTAAAAATTACAAAAAATACGACACGCTGCAAGCTTAAACACTACTTGACGTAGCATCTCAAAAAACACAACAAGTTTTTGAGAGAAGACTGTCACTAACAGTTCTACTTTGATCGTTCAAGCTTATAAGTTATAAGCTATCGGTTTGGCATTATCAAACAGAGCTGTACTTGTTTCTTAAGAGTAGCTATCAGATATTTTGCCTCGAGATATATTGTTTAGATTGAAGTATTTCTTCATGTCTTGCAGATTGTTTGAGCTGTATGGTCTTGAAGCAAACATGAAACTGTTGGCCAAGGAACTGACCCCTCTGCAGGGTATTGGTACCCAGACATGTATTACTTTTAGTGTTGATGGATCTAAATTTGCTGCTGGTGGGTCGGTAAGCATCACTTTGGATTCGAACAAATTGTTTTTATGTTGTGTGTGGCACTTTGATTTTTTGTCCTCTTTAGAATTGTGTCCTGTATGTTTTACTTCTTTCTTTAACACGTGTAGGATGGACATCTCAGAATTATGGAGTGGCCTAGCATGCACATAATTTTGGATGAACCAAGAGCACACAAATCTGTCCGGGATATGGATTTTAGGTACAAAGTTACTAAGCAACTCTATCTAGATCCTTCTAAAAGATGCATTCATCTAAGCATCCAGTAGAATTCTAATAAATACTTGATAAAATTTGCAACTAGAATTGTCTTGCTGTGCCTGCAATAATTAGACTATGGAGATAAAATGTTTTAGACAATAAGAGTGTGCTTATATTATGAGCATCTTAATCCTGTGAAACTTTGATGACATTGATACTGACCGTATTGTCTTTCGTTTTGTCATACTTCAGTCTAGACTCAGAATTTCTAGCTTCAACTTCTACTGATGGTTCAGCGAGAATCTGGAAGGTTGAAGACGGTGTTCCTGTGACCACTCTGTCTCGCAACTCGGTATAGTCTTTTTTATTTAAGGACCTTCGGAAGGATCTGAAGAATTTTTTTTTACAAGAATCTGTGACTTTACTCATACCCCTTTATCCAAAATTTCCTTTTTGTCTCTTTAGGATGAAAAAATTGAATTATGTCGATTTTCCAAGGATGGAACCAAACCATTTCTATTTGGCGCCGTTCAAAAAGGTATGAGTATCTTTTTTTGAGTATATTCTATAGTATTAGTATTGTATTTGTATATCTGTCAACTTTCTTTTGATCAAGTATGACCTTAATCATTGGTACCTCTAATTTTGATTAGGGGATAAGTCTCTTACAGCGGTTTGGGACATGAGTTCATGGAACAAAATAGGGCACAAGAGGCTGCTTAGAAAGTCTGCTTCAGTAATGGCCGTTAGCCATGACGGGAAATACCTTTCTCTGTAAGAACCTATATTTACCTTGTACATATCAATTGTTTTGTTGAGCATATTTAAGTCATTTGGATAGCAAGGTGGATTTTGATTGTATTGCAAAAACTGTGAAGGGTGAATAAAACAATGTTTTTAAACTAATCATGATTAAGTCATCTAGGTCCTAGAGATTACCAAATCATTTTCTTTTGCTCAATTGCTCAGTTCTTTATCTTTTCCTAAACACTTATTATTCTACCTTACGATGCTCATTTCTAATTTATGTCTTATACAATCAAATTGAAACTTCTAGAATTCCTTTCCTTACGATTACAGTTTTGGAATTGTTTATAAGGACGAGGTTTTAATAAAATGTAATGTATTTTATGTGAGTTTTTTAAAAAAGGTCTTTTCACGAAAGTTATAGCTATTTTAGGTTTTCATGAAATATTTGAGAAGGGCTTTTTTGAAGTTCTATGCTGTTTTGTCCCATGCCATGTTTGTCATATCTCAGAACTAAGGCTTCTCTTTTGGGCTGTTCAATTTGATATGGATTTGAACAAATACTTTTGGAAATTGAGTTTACAATAATAAGACTTAAGTCAAGCGCAACTTTTCTGCTTAAAATATCATATTTAATTTAATGGGTGAAAAACACTTGAGTTGATTGCAGAAAAACTAACTTGTTATAAAAAAGTTTGTTTTTAAAATTTGTCGGTCAATTTGAACGTAAATCCTTTCAGAATCGTTATAGACTTATAGTCAACATAGGTTTTGGAAATATTAGTGAAGTCTACCGTGCATCACAGATAAAATTAGTCCAATTATTTTAAAAGGTAAACTTGTGTGATATGATGAGCACCTTGCCTGTATAATCTTGAGCTCATCAGATTTCTGTAATTTTAGGGCAAGTAAAGATGGAGACATATGTGTAGTTGAAGTAAAGAAGATGCAGATACACCATTATAGCAAGAGACTACACCTCGGTACAACTATCACAACATTGGATTTCTGTCCCAGTGAAAGGTAAATATCTACACTGGTACCTTTTTTATTAATATCAATCATCATGAACACACATTTGGGGTTAAGCTATTCGTTTCAATTTTAAAACATGCATTGGCCTAAAATTTCAATCTATTGGCCTAATAAACCAGTTCTCTTGGTCTTGGCTTTTCACCTGAGCTTTTATTATTTTATGCAGGGTTGTACTTACAACCTCAGTAGAATGGGGAGCATTGGTCACTAAACTGAATGTACCCAAAGATTGGAAAGGTTATCTCTCTTCCATATGCTCGCACGCATGCATACAAACACATTCATAATCGTCCTTTCTGAGACCATAGAATATAACAGAAATAATACTTTGACTAAAATTTTTACAAAAATCAACATCAATTCGGATGGATGGTTAATGTCGTTCAAATATGTGATTAATTACGCTGAATGAATGGTTAATGAATATGACATGGTGTTGCAACTTATTAACTGTCCATTGAACATGATTAGACACGATTTTTTAACGTCATTGACCACGATCTTCACGTGATAAAATAAACATGATATCCATTGACCACAATTTATGTTTGAATGAACACCTGAAAAATCATGGTTAATGATGTTTAATGTTGCGGTTAATTACATTTAGCGGATGATTAATGATTGGTGGCACCTTGTTATATTCATTAACCATCCACGAAACGTAACTAACCACATTTAAATTGCGCCAACCATCCATATTGTTTTCGAAATTTGTTGTCAAATTTACGCGGTAAAATAGCACAGCTCAGAATATAATGTTCATTGAATTTGACATTTTATGTTTGTTGTGAAACCTGCAGAGTGGCAGATATACTTGGTGCTTTTAGGACTATTTTTAGTGTCAGCAGTTGCATTTTACATATTCTTCGAGAACTCTGATTCATTCTGGGGATTTCCAATGGGAAAAAACCAACCAGCTAGACCAAGGTTTAAACCAATGATGAGTGATCCTCAATCATTTGATGATCAATGGGGACCAGTAGATATGTGACCGCGTCTATGTGTTGTTGTTCGATTGGAAGTAGTATCAGTAGCTGTAAGTGGTATCAAAATTCAACTCAGGAGAGACTGTTTACACATGTAGAATTAGGCAATTGATTGCTATTACAAGAATTTTTACTTTTGTTTCCTTTTCTTTTTGCTGAAAATTTTAAACCCAAAAGGCCATTATTGTGATATGTAATTGAATTTTAAAATAGAAATAGTCAAATTGTTTCTTGAAATTTGCAAGTTGATATTGAGGCTGTTATGGAACTATGGATGGATTTACGACTCAAGACATTTGGGGCATTTTTTTTTAGCTTACAGTAACATTAAAAAATGATCCAATCTCACAATGATTCATTGTTTTAAGTAAGTTTACACAATCTTTTTTATTTCATACCAAATATGTGTATTCTCTAAAGTACCCTTCATATGAATTTGCTTCACAAGAAGAAAAAAAAATCATTGAAAAGTAAAATTTAGAAGTATTTTATTACTAAACATTAAGAAAAATCCTAACAAATTTCCGTGAGACATTTGTTAAGAAACTAAATATAGTAAAATTATAGTAAAATTATTTTAGTACTTGTGTAGTCAATATCTTAGAAGTGTAAACAATGTTTTTTTTTTCAAAATAGAATTTACTTTTTTTTTTGTTTTCATAACAAGTGCCCTAAAATACTAGTTAGTAGAGTAATAATTCAAAGATAAAGTTTTAGTTGATTAGTGTTTGCTGATGGTTAGTTAATTTTCTATTCCATACACAGCATGTATACATTTCTTTTTCATATGATTTCTTTTGAGAATTCTCTTTCGATTTCAAGCTCTTTTGTTTTTGCTATATTTGAGGGGGAAGATAAGGGTTAGAATTCTCTACCTTTTAGGTGAGAAAGGCACCTACCTTTCTATCTCTCATCTATTTGTTTCTCACGTTATTTTCCTCCATTTTCTCTCCAAATTTTTCACACTCCTTTTTATGCCTAAAGTTTTCTAAAGGCAGAGAACTCAAAGTTAGACGATCTATCTCCGAAAATATAAGGCTCCTTGCCTGCAAAATTCAAGAGCATATTAAATACCCCCATCTCATTGTTTCGAAGTACTCTATCACTTGTTTTTATCATTATCAACTATAACTAAACATCGTCAAGGATACATAAGAGTATTGATAATTTTATGGATCAAATAACAAGTGCTCAAAGAATACCGGTATATGTTAGCGTTCAAAATATGAAAGATTCGCATTGTTTTTCTTTTATAGAGTTGAATACACAAATTCAATACAATACATGTGTATTTAGAAGACTTGTTAAGGTTTGCCTAATTTTATTTTAAGTTTTTATGATAAATGCAGTTCTTTTCTTGAATCGAGATGATAGCAAAATTTATTAAGATAAACCTAATGTCAGCGACAATTTGGATCTCTGCACATGTATGTAGGAATGCTATTTTTTTCCCTTGTATTACTAGTAACTTTTTGTTGGTTAAATGGCTAAAAAAATCACTCATTAAGGAAACCCTCAGTCCCTATAACTGAAATTAAGTGTTGCTGTCATTAGCATTGATCATTTTATTGATTTGAAAATTGTGCTTCCAGAAACTGTGTGTCTGCTTCTTCATCAACAAACGCAGGTCAATATCAACTTCTCTATTCATGGTCTTTCACTTCAATCTTAGAGACTCCTGTTCTAAGCAGCAGCATCTAAGAGAATATGAAAAATGTTGCAAGCTATCTATGCATGGTTTTATTTTGTTATAGTTTATCTAATTAATTACTATCATAATAATACTAGATAGCTACTACTAGAGTATTTTTAAATAAATTAACACGATGCTTTGATCTGTGTTTGAGTTTATGATAACTAAGCTTTGGCTATTGAACTCATCTTGTGCGGCTGAAAATTGATTGAATCTCTCAATTCTAAATATTTTTAATCCGGTTCTCATGTGATTGCACACATATATTAGCAAAGAATAATTAACTGACTAGACGTAACTGGTTGACTTACTAAAAAAAATGAAAAGTTCAAGGCGTTCGATTGGTTCACAAAGGGAGAGAGATTTTAATATTGGGGAGACAATTTGTTTTGTTTGACTTGCGCAAATGCCAAAGTTGTGAAAACCTTTAAATTAGAGTAGCATATCGGTTTCCCACTTCACGCTTTCGTAGGTGTCTTGAAGCTTATTGATGTAGAAGGGAATTTATTGGTCAAACTTCTCCCCAAAAGCATACATCTAATACACTCTCCAAAATAGTTATATTCATGCGTTCAACTAGGCCATTTTGTTGTTGTGTTCCTGCTACGGTCCTATACCTATCACTATATTATTTCGTGCAAAACTCATTAAATTGCTTTGAAACAAACTTCAGGTCATTGTCAATCTTTAACACTTTAAGTTTGGTTCCATTAACTAGCAATCCTTGTTTAGCTTGTTCAAGTAAACCTATTTCACTGACATGCCCTACTCCCAAATGTCATAATTCAGTTTTACCATAAAAATCTTGAGAGTAGCCAATGATGCATGACCAATAATAGTAGAATCATATAATATTTTGGCTTAAATATGTAAAAGGTCCCTGTAAGTTCGCGCATTTTTGGTTTTCGTCCCTATAAGTTTTTTTTTTCTAAAATAAACCTTGTATCTTCATATCCTTTTGAAAATGGTCCTTGCCGTCAGCTTCTGTCAACAAAAACGCCATTGTGGCTAACGGAGCACAAGTGGCAGGTCATGAGTTGGCATATTTGATGAGATGGCATGAGAGATGATTAGCTGGGTAAAGACAGGGACTAAAATCAAAAACGTAAATTACCACAGGGATGAAATTAAAAAACGGAAACATCAAAATTTGGAATTAAAACCAAACATTCAATCTTCTTCTTCCTCTCAAATATCAATCTTCTTCTTCCTCTCATACTTTCCCCAATCCCTCCCATACCTTGCGCCTTAGAGCCAAAAACAATCTCTTTCAACAATGTCTTCTAATTCCATTACTCAATCATCATCAAATGGGTTACCTATGTGTGGTTGCAACAAAATCATGAGAATGTTCATATCCAATTCATGTGACAACCCTAAAAGGAGATATTGGAAATGCCCAACCTATATGGTGAGTTTGCTGTTGTAATACTTTGTTGTTTTTATTATTTTCGCACATGTTAATTAGTTGTATATGTTTGTTTTCATCAGGCTGCTAGTAGTTGTAAGTTGTACATATGGGATGATGAAATTGAAGGACATCCTCCATATGTTCGTCTAGTAATCACAGCTGAATCATCAACCTCATCCATGAACAAGCTTCCATGTGATTGCAATTGTGAAGTGGTGATGAAAGATTTGATTGTGATATTGAAAGATTTAGGAATCAACAAAAATGAGAAGTTGAAGAAGAAGCTACAACATTCAAGGAAGAAGACGAACTTGTTTATGGTTTTGTTGATTGTTTCTTGGGTATTTTTTCTTGGGTT
>Ga0315914_1010226_pt1 | contig 11741 bp, 3 predicted proteins | sample MpolenodulesMG_FD_203920 | JGI IMG/M metagenome (GOLD analysis project Ga0315914, IMG submission 203920) | Medicago polymorpha root nodule microbial communities from Los Angeles, California, United States - elongated nodules | ecosystem: Host-associated > Plants > Roots > Nodule | place: USA... | reverse complement strand
TCATTAAATAAATTAAAATATAATATAAATAAAAAGAAATGAACTAAATTAATATTTATTCGGATTTATTCATTAAATACAAAATTAGAAAATAAAAGCAAATATAAATAAAAAGAAATGAAGAAAATTAATACATATAATAACATCTCATTTTATTAATAGAATTCATACAATAATTGATACATTTTCTTGAATTCACTAAATATACTTATTTTCTTTTTACCCTCTTGAGGTAAAAAGTTATTTTTACCCTCTTGGGGTAAAAAGTGATCGGCCTTGGGGTAAATAGTTAGCAGCCTTCTTGGAAAAAATACATCATCAACCCTTAGGATAAATCTAAATGTGGTTCTTTTTATACCCCAAGAAGATTCTTTTTACCCACGGTAAAAAATTTCTGGGGTGAAAAGAAGCAAATTTAATTTTATCTCAATGGTTGATCACTTCCCCAAGTCGGCTACTCACCATTTACCTCAAAACTGACCACTTTATACCTCAAAAGGGTAAAAAATGACTAGAGACTAATGAGAGAGAGAGAGAGAGAGAGAAATAGAGGGAGAGAGTGAGGAGGGAGAGAAAGTGATATGGCGTGGGGAAATAGGGAAGTATGAAGGGGTATTTATAGGTGGAAATGGTAGTATAGGTTATAACTACCATAAATGTGGTCAAAAAAACGTGTAAACTTGGTAGAAAAACGTGTAGATTGAAGGTTGAAAATCTCACAACCGTCCAAAAAACGTGTGTTCTTGAGCTCAGATCACCAGTCAACCTACGTGAGTTAACTCGCGCCCAGGCCACTAGTGCATGACTTAAGTCACGCAGAGCTATAAGGTGCGTGAGTTAAGTCACACGGCGTGACTTAACTCACGCAAGGGTATTTTTCGGATATTCAGCTGGGCGCGAGTGAATTTTGTTGGGTGAAGAGCAGAATTCTTAAAAAGATACGTTCATAAAGTTGATATCACACAGCTATCACAAAATGAAATGTCTCAGATTCGATTCTCTCCGTGCCAATTTAGGTGAGCTAATTTATCTTCTTAAAAAAAACACATAAAAACCATAAACATTTACCGGCTACTACTATTATCAAATCCTTATTTAAAAGACACTAAAGTGATGTTACTGACTATTATCACAACAAATTATAGAAGTTGGATATTCTTTTTCTCTAGGATACTTAATTTCATGCCTAAAGTCCGAGAAGAATTAATAGCAAAAAAATAATATAAAGTGATATTCGTCATTGGTTATTTCCTACACAAAAATCGTTGTTAGAAAAACAATCATATTATTACAATTTTCAATTTTTCTTTTTAATAATTTGTTAATTTCTGTTATTACGTTAATCTTGAAACTTTAGGTTAGAATTACTCTGATTATTTTACCAAGAACTGTCAAACTCAACCCCGAACCTTTCTCCATCTCCTTAAAACTATGGGCTCCACTACTTGACCTACACCTGAGCACCCTATTTCACAAATATATGCCTTCTTTTTCTCTCAGACTAGCTCAACAATAGCTTTTACACATTTGTTCCAACAAAAAAGCACCAACATCATTTAATGGTAGTACTGAAGTCATTCAGAACCAAAACAGTAAGCAACATCACTGACTGTAGCATCTTCTCATAGTAAGTAAAATTTCTCTCTCTTAAAAGTAGTAAGAATAATAATTACTTAGTCACACCGAAATAAATTGTATCATCCAGAATAAAAATTTGATTGCAATGTCAAGAGTTCAAGTTTCAAAACCTGCACTCTGAAGATGACTTTACCTAACTATAGCTACTGCTCATGAAGTTAGAATTCCACAAGCACAGGTACCCCATGAGAATTCTAACTTCATGCAGCGTACTACATAGATGAAGAAAAAAAATAGGCAGCACCAAAGTAGTAAAAACAAGAGAAAAGAGTCCAGTTTAGGCTACAAAAGCTATTAACAATTAACAAGAGGCAGCAGCACATTGAATTTACATTACATGTCACATATTCCTAATGGCTGCTCTTGACGCTACATTTTACTAACTTGGTAAACCTCAAATTACGGAAACAAGAAATTCCCGAATGATAGAATGAAACTAGAGGACTGTTATTACAAAATTGATCAGGTCAGCGGGAAACTAGACTATCCTAAACATAATAAATTTCCCAGCAGTTAAAGCTACTAAAATTGACCACTCTAGTCTAGGACCAATGTTTCTTTTATAGGTTCCCAGAAGCTATGGTCTCTTCTCTTCAGTCATACACCCCTGGCTCTCTTCAATCATCTACAAGCTCCAAATCTGCACAATCTATCAGGTCTAAGGTTTTAGCATTCTTGAACATCTGTCAAGAGAACGAGATTACATAAACACATGAGAAAGACTATTGAACAATGTTCTGGTAATCTAGCAATAAGGCCGGTGTATCACCAATTATTGGCTTACCCTTTAGTGATCACCATCACAAATAGCATCTGTTGTTAACTGGTAACTAGTTAAAACGGTAAGAATAAGAATCTGCTACGTAACTTATATACGACAACTGCAACTAACTAAGATCTTCCTTTGCTGCTTGTCACAAATGGAGAACTTCACAACTATGGTTTTGGGTGTATAATAACCTAGTTATGTGAGCAATTATGGAAATGAGTGCCTTCGTATTTACTAGCAGAAAGACAGCACTAACATGCCCGTCTGTCTGTATTTCTACTGTAATTAGTATGTCTAATTTATCACATTTATTGTTATATGTACGGTTGGAATGGAACTACTATCGAAACCAATGAATTGTGCACAAATTGTCAGCTGCTTCCTTCATTTGTTTGTTAATTTTTCTTTCTCCGGTCACTATTATAAGCAAAAAAACACTTTTTAGATTCATTGAATAACTTATGTATATGGACAATTATAAAGACAAGATGCATCAATTATACAATTAACCTAAAAAGTGGTTTTTTGCTTATAATAGTAACCGGGGATAGTATATCCTAAAATAGGTAAAATTGGAAGAAAATAAAGTCAAACCAAAATCTTGTATTGTCTTTATATATAGGCATAGATACACTATAAATATCCCTAAACGATAAATATCAATACAGCAAGCAGGACAACTAATTTATTTATTGTTTACGAAGATCCTCTAATTAATATACTTTGAGAGGTTTATTGTCTCTTTCTTGTTAGCAAAAAATGAAGGTTATTATTTAGTTACATTAACAGTTGAAGAAAAGATTGCCACAGACCTTTATCATTCAAATCAATGGGAAGGGTAACTTTTGGCTGGTTTTCAGCTGAGCCACTGGAAACTAGAGGCAGTCTAGGCTGTGGTGGAGAGTCAGTGCTACTACGACTTGAATTCCCATTTGAGGCATGGAGCTTCACTGGAAGGTTCAAATACATCTCAAAGTTAGATGAAGTTACGCCAGTCAGTTTCTTGCCCTTCGATCTTCCCCTAAAAAGACAGAGTAATAAAATAATTCAGTGGGCATTCCTTAAAACTAAAAACGTGGTAACACAAGGGATGTAATTGATGTCAATAAACAGATGACAGTTGAGTACTGCAGATACCTGTCCTTTCGCTTTTCAAGATATCGCCGCAGCGACAATTCTCTGCTTGCCTGACCCTCTACATCTTTTATAAAACAAATAAATATTACCGATACTTATCTTCTCATAATTTGAGGTATGGAAGCTTGATACAGGGCTTTCAGTTTAAAAAGAAATTATTCTCTGTAGCTCTTACAAATTCTTGTAGCTTAAGTTCAATATCATACCACCACGTCAGTGCAGGTTAAGCATCATTATAAGTTACATATCAAATATTTTATATTCTACCAATTTAATACATACATCAAAAGGCTTCCTCTTATACACCACTGCTATAGTGCATTATAGTAAAACCCAGATTTCTTCATATTTCATTGCTTTAAGAATTACGAACAAGTTCTTTTAGCCGGGTAATATGCGGGTGCACATGCTGCCCAAATACATAAATCGCTATCAATCTTGGGTGAAAAAACACAACATGGGTATGAGTACTGGAATTCACAACCACACATATTTTGTACATGCATGGAATCTTGAGGGGAAAAAACTACCGTAACTGCTGAATAGTAGCACTGGTACTGACACATGATCAATTTATAATTACATTGACATACATTGTAACAGAGGTGAAAATCTAGAAATACTCCTGTACTCTAATAGTAGCAATTTTACTGGAAGACATGCATGATGGTTAAAAAAAGGCATGAAGCTCGTGAATTCCAAAGTGGAGCTGACATCCAAAACTAAGGTAGAAAAATAGCAGTAACTTTATAACACAAGGAAAATAGTAACAATAACAGCAAAAGCTTTTTCCACCAGATAGGATAGGAAACAGGGATCAAATGGTGTATTGTGTTCTTTCAATAACAACTCTCTAAAGCCAAGTACGTGAATTTTGCATTTCTTTATTTTAAAGATCACTATAGCATGCCTTGGGATGCCAAGAAGAAAAAAAACAAAGGCCCACATAATTGGAATCATCTGTAAATCTGCAAGTAGTCTATCAACAAATTATCTACTTGGAATTATCTGTAAATCTGCCAAAAGAGAACACAAGATAAAATTCTAGAGCAGACAGCAAAAGCTTAAACACTTAATTGTCCCTACCAGCATCACGAGCTGTGCTTCCTTTCTCCCTGTATTGCAGAGGGTATTCCACCATCTTATCTGTAAAACCAAATTAGGAACACCAATTATGAAGTTAAACATCTTCACTTCCTGACTAGATGCCATAATTTTAAACGAGTAAAAATGTCGAGTTTGTTCATCTACGAGATGCATGGACTCAATAACATTAATTAAAAATTCTCAGTTCCTAACTTGCAAATGTTGCCATGATTTTAAACAAGTACAAGATGTTGAGCTTGTTCATCTTCTAGAAAGAACTCAACAATCAAAACAATGTTTATCCAATGCTTTTTGCAATAATTCAAAAATCTCAGTTCCTAACTTACAAATGTTACCATTATTTTAAACAAGTCATTGATGTTGAGCTTGTTCATCTTATAGGCACAAGAACTAAATAGCTTTAATTCAAAAAATCGGTATTCGGAGTGAATTTGGTCAGAACAATGTCTTCACATCCCAGTGATTTAAAAACCGGCTCGGACTGGTTGAACCAGGAACCGAAGGGATAATCGGTTCGAGTCAAATATTAGATTGGCCATGCTATCAAGCTATCAAACTAGTGTCACCTGGACGAACCCAGCATAAACCGGCGACTCGGCAGTTTTCCTAAAACCAGCTGAGCCATGCTTGACCTTTTTTAAAATGGTCAACAATTTTATGTATTTTATGAAAAAATGAAATTTCATAGTGCAGGGATCTTACTCCCGTGTGGTTATTGAAAATAGGTGTTTTAGGTCACCAACAAACCATGTATTGGATTGTGATAGTTGTTTACTTCTTATTTATTATATTTAAAAAAATCAAATATAAAAGCTCACTTTAATTCACATTTTAACTTATAATTTATCTTTAAAAATAATTATAATTTAACTTAATAATAAACTGTGAAAGTATGTGTTTCTGATTTATTATATTCAAAACTAAATTACATATGTATTTAATACATTTGTTTGTAAATATTGATGTGACTATGTCATAGTCAATGGATTTAAATTTGAAGAATGAACTTGTGAAAAAAAACAGAAAGGTAACTTGCTGTTATGTCAAGCATCAAGTAATAAATTGAATGGTATCCAAGCGAAAAGAAAAGGATACACTAATAAATAGAATGGTAACCTTCTGCAAGTGCTTGTCATATACATTAACGAATTCTTTTAAGTTCCGGAAAAGTATGCATGAAAAAAGTGATTTGTTTGACATTAGAGTACTACACTTCAAAGCAAAATTAAGCATGTTTTATACCCAATTGCTAACTACCTGTTCGAGCAACTTGAAGGATTGCTGTGTCAGTAGGGAAGAGGACTTCCTTATCAATAGGTAAGTTGCAAGGAGAAGCCCAAACTGCTGCATTTTTATTTGAAGGATTATCCTGAGGAAAGGAGGAAGGACATGCAGCAGCAAGCTGCATGATTGATCGTGCCTGCAAATACAAGTATGGTTAATTATTGGGAGGTGAAATTTAATTGATGTATGGCAAGATATTCACGCAAGAGGACACATCTTTACCTACCTTATCCGACGAGACTCCATCATAGACATTCACCTTACCACAGTAGAAAATTGTCATTTGCCCAAATGACCCATTAGGTGTGCACCCTCTGTGCACACATCAAATTTACAACAAATGTAAGTACTTGAATGGATAATTAACAAAACTAACATTGGTCTAACTTCGGTCATATTTTACACAAATTTATTGAATTTAAATTATTTGGCATTTTGAGAAACTAAATCACTCTTCATACGAAAGCAAATAATAAACTGAAAGTTCTGCACACTTAACCAGACTCCTTCCAACAAAGAATGGCATCAGTGCAGTTTTTAGTTTAAGGGGATCAAGAGATGTTTTAATAAATATAGAACGGCTAATTAAAGCCCTGATACAACACTTTTTTCAGGTAGAGATGACTATGATTCCTACCTATTGGAACTGAAAGAAATTCCACATTAACAAAATTTGCAATTTACTACCATATTCATTGTTGAAATCATGAGCTATTGACATTAAACCAACGCAACGTTTGGTGTATTTTTTTCATCTAACTTGTTCTTGGTCCTTTAATATACAAAATTCTGCACACTTGTTCTTAGTCCATTAACCTAAAATAATCATTTAGGGTTTTCCTTCTCTCGGTTGATATCTAGCACCCACTTCAAACATGATATCTAAAGTAATAATTAAATGGAAAACTTGTAAATTAAGCAGCGTGAGATTGTCAGTACTTTCATGGCACTAAAACCCGGCATGAAGAGAAAACCGAAATCAACAATTAAATATGAGAAAGTAAAAAAAGTGCAAACCCAAAATATAGATGATATTGAAGTTACAGATATCTAGATATTTGATAATGACAGGAAGAAAGAAGCCACAGAATACATACATCCCAGTAACAAAGAAAAGCTCAAACTGACCCTAAATATTTTCCACCCACTCCACAAACAGATTCACCTTCCCTATCAACACACATTCATCATCAGATGCCAAAAATCATCTCCCACTTTACATAAAGCTATAAAACAATGTGCTAATTTCCAAACCTAATTCTAAACAAATCAATAAAAAAATCAAAACTTTAATGTTTCAAACAACTAAATTATACTATCATCAACTCATCTAATAAGCACCCTTCACTCTCACTAAACTTTAACCATTAAAATTTTACTTTTTTTCCCAGAAAACATCAAATGCAACAACATCAACCCTAGATTCTGAAGCACCAACACTTCTGATGTGAGGTGTGTCCGATGTCTGACACAATCAGTGTCATATCAAACATTACCAAAATGTGTAATTACATTCAATCATTTCATTTTTTTAATAGTGTCGACGTGACTGTGTTAGTGTCGTTCTGGTGTCTATGTCAGTGTTTCATAGCCCAAGAAACAAACAAAAAAGTTGCCAACATAAAACAAACAAAAAAACATGAGAGAAAATTGGAGAACAGACCCGGGAGGGTTAACAACGTTGGCATCATTGGTTTCCGTAGGTCTTTCAGAAACAGGTGAAGTGGATTTCTGAAGTTCCAAAGCAGTATCTTCGGGATCCAAAGCCTTCGGCGGAGGTTGAGGAGGGTGGTGGTGGTGGTGGTGATGGTGGTGAATGGCGGAGGAGACACCAACGCCGACGGTAGCCGGGATATCATCGTCGGTAGGTTCTAGAAGCGCTTTGAGAGAAATCACCTGCTGGATCGCCTGTGATTTGTTCCAGGAAGGCCTGCGCATCCCTGTACGAACACGTGTCGTCTTCTTCATTCATTTTTTTAATTAATAATTATTATTTAAATAAAAAAATCTACTACATCCCAATTAATTAAATTAATATTAAATATAGAAAGTATGAAGCATTGGAGTAGAAAAATTAAATGGAAGTTGTTCTCAGGAGCCGGAAATCATAGAGCATGAGAGGATAAAATCTAGAAAAATAATATTAATTAATTTTTTGAAGTTGAAAGAGAAAGAAGAAGAAGAAGAAGAAGAAGAAAGAGAAAGAGAAGGTTAGTTGTTGTTACCTTTATCTTTGAGGAATCTGCGACAGTCTTCGCGAGTGAGTTGAGAAATGTCATCTTCAGTGAGTTGGTTAAGAGGTCTGTCGAGGATGGATCGGAAGGAAACGGTGCTTCCGCCGTTCATCGTTTCCGATTCCTGCAACAGTGGGTAAGTGGGACCATGTACAGGTATAGAATTTATGAGATGATGCTTGATAGAGAGAGAGAGAGGGAGAGAGAGAAAGAGGAGGTGTAGTGTAGTGCAGTGAGGGAGTGATGGGTCAAGAAGTGTGAAGGGTGTGCGAGTGTGTACTGTTGCAGTAGGGTCTTTGGGGGGAAAGAAATGTGAAGGGTAGGGGCTTTTTTTAGGACTTGTGATGAACCCTAAGCTGCCACGTATGCTTTTCCCTTCATTATTAGTCTCCTAATCTCTTTTTTTACAGCGTTGGAGTTTGCATCACTTTCTAATTATTTCATTTCAACACAAAATTGTTAGCTGTGACTTCTTGTGTTAATAATGGATGGATCTTGATTCACTGTTATAAACAAAAATTGACTTTTTAAGTTCATTTAATATATTGGAGAAGGTATATTGATAACAATAGATGTTTGAATTTCTTAATCATTTAGCCTTTTCAATTTATTTTATTTGTCTTTTTAGATTGTGTGTGGTGATTTAAAAAAAAATAAGGTTAGATTGGTTACTTTGTCCTCTAACTAATTATTTGTTTACATTTTGGTTCTATAACTCTTAAAACGTCGGTTTTGGTCCTCAAGTTTACTTTTGTTTGTCAAAAAATTTATGTTTGTTAACTTTAATTTCAAATGTTTATGGTGGACCAACATTATTGATAATTCATGATAGACCTTATTAATTTTTTTCAAATTTAACCTTATGTTACCTTTCATTGAATCACTTGACTTTTTTTTCAATTTCTCTGACTTCTTCATCATTTTCAAATTATCTTCAACGACGTTTATAAAAATATCCACACAAGAAAAAAACCAGTCACACAAATACCGAGATCAAAAGTTGACATGAAGATGAAGAAATTTGTGTTTCTGGGTTTTTCAGTGTTTTTTTTGTTGATATTTTTATGAATGTTGTTCAAGATAATATGAAGATGATGAAGAAGTTGAGGGAATAAGATGAAAAAACTTAAAAAAAATTAAGTCGTGATGGTTCACTAGAAGATACAATAGACTTGCACAATCCAACGGTCCTCTTTCTTCAAAAAATAATCAAAGGGTTAAAAATGAACAATTAATAAGGTTTATGGTGGACTATCTATAATGTTGGTCCACCATAGACATTTGAGCTTAAAACTAACAGACATAGGTTTTATCGACAAACGAAGGTGAACTTGAGGGACTGAAACAGACATTTTAAAAGCTATGAGAATAAAATGAAAACAAAAAAAATAGTTAAGGGGCCAAGTGACTAATTTAGCTAAAAAAAAGAATTAGTTGAGTTAATTTCAGTAGGAAATTAATAAAATAAGTATCAATTTAGTAAATAAATTGTTTAAAAATAATGTCGCATTTTTCAATACAATATTAACTCTTCAATTAATATTATATACATTACTCTCAAAATATTATTTTTATTTTATTTTATTGGATAAGATAAACTGACCCATCAAAATTCATTATTTTCACTCTATTGAAAACATATCAATGGATGTTGAAACAAAGTGAATGATATTGAAACGGTGTGATATAACCGGAGAAAAAAAAAACTACTAATATTTTTATCAAAATTAAAATTGGTCACCATTTTAGGACAATTTAATTTTTAAAAAAATCCAAAACTTATTTTGAAACATAGAAAGTATTAGTATTTAAATACTCACTCTGTTTCACGATACTCGTCGTTTTTGAAGAATTTATGTATATTAAGAAATCAAATAAATTTTGTTATTTTTGATGAAATTCTGTATCTTTTTCTATAATATCCTTAATCATTTGTTATTTCATTATATTATTTCTTTCTCTACAATAAATAAGTAAGGGTATTATTAACAAAATAATAATTAATATTGCATTGAAAATTGAAAGTGACAAGTAATGTGGAAGAAAAAAAAGGTTATGTTAACTCGTGCCCTTAAGAAGCTTAAAATGGAAATTAAAAATAAAATTATATTGAAAGTATAATTTTTGCAACTTTTAAGATATTGAATGTACAAGTTACAAAAAAAACTTTCTATATTTGTCTTTTAAACTTATACCCAATGGTACAAGTTAATGTTTCCCAAAAAAAAATCTTCAAAAGCGACAAGTATCGTGCAAGAGAGTAAAGTAATCAATCTAAGAGGAATGCTAGCAATACTCACTTTTGAACACTCTCTCTAACACTCACTCTTTTATTGGTTTAAATCATTGTGAGTGTACACTTTGGAAATAGGACCCACACAAAATGGTGGGACATGCATGAATTTCATCCAATAAAAGAGTGAGTGTACACGGCCATGAATTAAAGCACCGAGTTCAAAATTCGAAGTTTTGTTGCAGGCTTTGGAAACGAAAGGGGAAGGCCTTCCAGGATTTGAAGGCGGTAATTTTAAACGGAAGTGAAGGAAGGTAAGGCACTAAGGCCTTGTGGTGAGAAAGATTTAAAACTGTATTGTTTGATACACCAAGGAGACTAGACGAGGAATGAGTTTCTTGTAGTTCATTTATTTTATGCAAAAAAAATTTCCTTAAAAAACATCTTATGTAATTTTTCTTGAAAAATAATTAGCATTCACTATTATAAGTAATAACAACCTCACCTAAGAACACCAAGATGGGATAACAAGGGACTCTTTCCACCTTTCCACCTTAATCAAATGTTTTGTCTTCGAATTTAGTGTTAGGAATGAAGTAGTGCTAAAAAAAATTAGAGAGTTTTATCATCAATTGTGAATGTAGATTCAAACTAAACTTAAAAAAGGCAATACCAATAAATAAATAAATTATGTGTTTTTATGAAATAATTTGAAGTACAAAAAATTCAACCCTCTCCTAGTCTCCTTGATGAAGCGTACATAACACTTTTAAATCTTTCTCATCACAAAACCTTACCTTTCCAAATTGAATCATGTACATCCCTACATGTGTTTGTAGCTCTTCCATTAATATAGGGTTGCACTTGGGTGACATTGAATTTTGTGACTTTGGTTATCATTGTTTCTCACCAAAAACAATTTATTTTAATCAGTCATTTATCATTCTCTCTCATCAAAATGCATTAAAGTCGCCAAAGCTTAATGTCACTGAAGTATTTTCCACTAGTCCAAAACTACAAAGCTCGTCCTCCGAGTGTGAAATCATTCAATCTTCTCTTCTTTGAGGTTGTATTGTCAAATTGAAAGCCAACATCCCCTATCCATTGTGATGTAGCTCGTTTCACTATCTCTTCTTATTGCCTCCATACAAATAATGTAGAACAACGTTAAACAACTCAAACCCAACATCATAATTCTTAACCACTTCCTTTAACTTAATATTAATGTCACTGGTTCATCTCAAATTTGAGCTCCGTTTGTACCTTTGAAGGAAAGGTATATATATATATATATATATATATATATATATATATATATATATATATATATATCTAAGTT
>Ga0315914_1010224_pt1 | contig 11742 bp, 7 predicted proteins | sample MpolenodulesMG_FD_203920 | JGI IMG/M metagenome (GOLD analysis project Ga0315914, IMG submission 203920) | Medicago polymorpha root nodule microbial communities from Los Angeles, California, United States - elongated nodules | ecosystem: Host-associated > Plants > Roots > Nodule | place: USA... | reverse complement strand
TGAACTTCCTTTTATACTTTGAATTTGTCCGGAATATGTAATCTGGACCACATTTTAAATTTCCGGATTTTGTTTTCCAGAGGGCTATTTGGTAATTTTTCTAGGACGCGTGAGAAGAGCATATGGTGGGAAAAATAACAATCATAAATAATTCTCCATACTCCATAATCATACTTCGGATTTTTACATTACAGTAAATATTTTTACCAATGAATATTAGTCAAATTGTCGATCGTACTCGCGTCTAGCTTAAGAGCCAAACCACCTAAACAAGGGCTTTAGACTTCAAGATTTTGGGTGAAAAAAAGACTTGAAAATTAATCAATTTAGCTATAAATACTAGCGAACAGACGGACACTATCTTTCTACTGCACTAACGCATGTGATTATTTTATTATGTTTGTTTGTATAATTTTGATTTAAATTTTTAAATATTTAAATATTAATTGAAATTATTGATATATTGATTTATAAACAAAAAATTGTCAAGGCATATAACAAAAATTATTTATGAACTCAACATATTTTAGTTTGCGTGCAGATAAAATAAAGATAAAATAATGATCTTTTATTGTTGATTCTAATAGTAAAATGTATAAATTCATTAAAAAAAACATAGATGTATAAATGACATATTATGTAAAAGAAACATTGCTATGACTGCGATAAAAGAATGTCTTTAAAAACTACATTTTTCGTAAAGTCTTCATCTTCTCCTTCTATTTTCCCTTCTTTAATGAGAACTTTTGTTGAATTTTGAGAGATTCCTCTTGATAAAGCTACATATAATTGATCATGGCTGAAAACATGTCGTGGAAGATAGATTCCGACATTGGGAAAAGCATGCACTTGTGACAAATATTTTTCTAAAATATTGAGTCCTAATCTTTTTTTAGAGGATTTAAAGTACAACCTTTGACATTATTTTTTGCTCATGTATGTTACTAATATTTTTTTGGGTTATTCAATCACCCGGTCCCTTAACTTAATTGATTGTTTCAATTTGGTCCCGTAACTATAATTTGTACCAATTTGGTCCCCTATGTTTTGCTTCGTTACTAGTTTTAGTCCTGTGTTAGTTTCTCTAAAAAAAACGTTAACAGAAATGACTAAAGCCAGTAACAGAGCAAAACATAGGGGACCAAATTGGTACATAAGTTAATTTTTTTTTAGAGAAACTAACATAAAGGACTAAAACTAGTAACAAAGCAAAACATAGGGGACCAAATTAGTACAAATTATAGTCAGGGGACCAAATTGAGACAATCAATTAAGTTAAGTGACCGGGTCATTGAAAAAAAGTTTTTCATCTGCACCCATTTTGCTTAAAAAAAAGTTCTTGCTCCTTCATTTTTTTTATAAAGTTCACTTTCCATGCATAACTCGTTTTATTTAAATGCCAAAAATAGAAATATATTAAACACAACGGTCAAAGCACAATAAATACTAATATTGAATGGATAAAATAGTATTTTCCTTCTCAAAATAATTGTGACTTCAATTTCTCAAATAATTGTCACTTTAGAATATTAATTTAATATTTATTATTATTTTTTCATTATTAAACCATTATTTTTTGAATTTCATCTAACATAACTACTCCATTAACTATAATTGATAAAGATATTTTCGTAAATGATACTAATTTTACTATTGAAATCAACGTAATTAATTATTTTTCAAAAATCGTTCATAAACCTTAAACGACTATTATTTAGAGACGGATGTAAAAAAAAAAAAGCACTCAATCATAACAACTCTACAACTTGAACAAAAACAAAAAGTAAATCTCAAGAATTAACAAACCTTTTTTTTTTTTGAGCAAGAATTAACAAACCTAAGCATTGAAGCTTTGATAATAATTCCTCATGCCTAGCTCATTTTTTCCTGAAGGATCGTGCCTAACTCATTATTCGTGCCTAACTCAGTATTCAACATTAACATTGTTTGGTCTCGATCTAAAAAAAAAATCTAATCCTCCAAGCTGCAACTCAAACCCATAAACTTTCAAATGAACCAAAATAAATCCAAACCATCTCATTGAAATATTTTTGGGTCATAATTTTTTATTTTATATATTATATAAATATAGATAGTAAAAAAAGAGTGCATCAAACAAAAAGATAATGTGTAAAAAAACTACAAAGATATATATGTAAGATTTCATAAACAAAAAACAATTATACAGTACGTAAGAAATAAACAACTCTGAAATATGATTGGTCAGTATGCGTGGTGACACATCAAAGTGCCACGTCATACAACGACAGTATATAAAGCCTCGAAGCATCTAGACATTCTTCCCGCGAACTTATTTACACGAACACTCCAATCATTTCCGTCACCGTTACCATTAAAACACCGTTCTCAGTTTTGATTCCGTCACCGTCACGATGTCCCGTTCAGCCACCACATTGATCGTCACCGTCGCCGCCTTGTGTTTCCTTTTACAATCCGAAGCCAAAACAATCGACCCGTACAAGGTTACTTTCTTTTTTAATTTGTGATGAAACTTTTATTCGGTTTTATAATTTGAGGTTAAAATAGAAGAAAGGTTAAATTTTTAGGGTTTATTTGTGTGATTTTCATTGAAATATTTTTAGGGTTTATTTTGTGATTTTAATTGAAATGTGTAATTAATGAGTTAATTGCATTATTGGGAATTTGTTATTCATACCTTCATTAGTAAAAAATAAAAAATCTTTTACTTTCTTTTTTAATTTGGTCGAACTTGTTTTGGAGTTTTGTAATTTGATATTAAAATATGACAAAGTTTGAATTTTGAGTGTTTATTGTATATTTGTATGATTAGAATTGAAGTTTTTAAAGGGTTTATTTTGTGATTTTCATTGAAATGCGTAGTTAATTAATCAGTTGATTGCGTTGCATTACATTATTAGAAATTTTATGATAAGTTTTTTTTTTTTAAATGTTATGATAAGTTTTTGCCTTATCTGATTTTGTTGCAAGTTTTTGTCTTTCCCAAATTCAAATGAACAAGATGGCTCAAAAGGGGAAATTTTATGTAGTGATTTGAATTGCATTGTTGGCATAAGCTGATTGCACATTTCAATTTTATCAGGTTCTTGGGGTTGATAAAAGTGCAAGTCAACGAGAAATTCAGAAGGCTTTTCATAAGTATTTTTACTTTGCATTCTTGTTACTCGTTCCATGTTAAACCGAGCCTGAAGTTATAACTTGGCCTTATATATATTGTTTTTGTTTTCAGACTCTCTCTTCAATATCACCCTGACAAGAACAAGGCTAAGGGTGCACAAGAGAAGTTTGCTCAGATAAATAATGGTATATAAAGTTACTTTCTCTATCTATGCAACTAGATAAAAGACTAATGCCCTGTTTGGATAAAAAAACTTAACTTGCAGCTTATAGCATAGGCTATTTCTATACTCTTTCCATAAGCTATCTTGGAGAGCTTATGAAAATAAGCTGAAAACAACTTAGTAACATGTCATAGCCTGTTTTTATAGGTTTTCTCTAACAATCTCACAATGCTTATGCTAGTAGATAAGCTCAAATAAGTCAGTCCAAACAGGCCCTTAGTAGTATAATAAGTTACTTTCTGGTTGCTCAAAATAAAATAATAATTACTTTCTGGTTTCTACCTATTTCTTGTTGTTAGGATGTTCATTTGAGTGTTTTTTTTTTGTTGCCTCTTTTAACAGCGTACGAGATTTTATCTGATGAACAAAAGAGAAAGAATTATGACTTATATGGAGACGAGAAAGGAAATCCTGGATTTGAAGCTGGTCATCCGGGAGGTTATGGTGGTCCTGGTGGATTTAACTTCAGACCAGGGGAACAACAATGGGGTAGGGGTGACCAGGGAGGCTCTAAGTCATTCTCCTTTTCCTTTGGCGGCGGCTCTGGTGATTCACATTCTTTTGGATTTGGTTTGGATGATCTTCTTGGAAACTTTTTTGGTGATTTTGGCAGTTCATTTAGGTCTCAATCATCTCAATCTGGGTCCAAGAGTTCCCCCAAAAGTTTTAAGGCAATAAATTCAAATATCTACAAGAAAGAAATAGTTGATGAAGGAATGACTTGGCTTTTGTTATCTTATTCACCCTCTTTGAGGGGCATCCAACACTTTGAGTCCATTATAGGGGAGGTTGCTGGTACACTGCAAGGAGCTTTGAAGGTTTCTATTTATTTTTGAAACTTAAATCATTTCTATTGATTGTTTTGTAGTTGGCATGACTTATTGTCTCTCTCCCTCTTTTGACAGGTTGGAAGCATTAACTGTGAAAAGGAAGTCTCATTCTGTAAGGAGCTTGGCGTATATCCGCGTAAAGCTCCAAGGCTTTTTGTTTATTCTTACAAGGAGAATGAAAAGGGTTCTCTGGTGGAGTACGGCGGTGACTTGGCTGTCAAGGATTTGAAAGCTTTCTGTCAACAACACTTGCCAATGTTTTCAAAACGGACCGACTTGAATCAACTTGATCAATTTAGCACTGCTGAAAAGTTACCAAGGGTGCTGCTTCTCTCAACCAAAAAGAACACTCCTGTAATTTGGCGTGTTCTTAGTGGCTTGTATCGCAAACGCATTGCCTTCAGTGATGTACAGGTATGCAAGTGATGGTAGTTAATTCATTTCTTTCTCTGCACATGTAGGGAAAGCTTAGTTCTTTGTGTAAAGGTTAAGAGAAGATAGTTAATTTGTTAGTCACATTGAACATCATTATTTAGACTCAACCATCATATATGTTTATAATCTTTGAAGCACTTTATTTCTTTCTCTGTATATTTCAGATTGTTTTTTTGGTGGAAGTGGCTCTTGGTATTTATATTAACGAATAAACAAAATGCATAATGTGTATCCTGAATTATTTACAGGTTCATGATGATTCTGATTCGCGAGTGAGAAAGATAGGTGTTGATGCACTTCCAGCTCTTGTAGGTTGGCTACCTAACGGAGAAAAGCTCATTCTGAAAACAGGGGTTTCTGTGAAAGATGTAAAATCTGGTGTACAAGATCTTAGTAAGATACTTGATAGTTTTGAGAAAGTAAGTAAAAAGGAAACATCAAGTCAGTCCAAGAAAGAACAAGCTGATTCAGAAGACAAACCTATTCAGTTGCTTTCTCGGTCAAACTTTGAGGCTCTTTGTGGGGAGAGAACTCCAGTATGCGTAATTGGTGCCTTTAGATCTTCCAAAGCAAGGGAAAAGCTAGAATCACTTCTCGCTTTGGTAAGTAAAAATTCCATCAACTTAATGCTTTAACGAGTATATATAAATTTAAGCTCGTGCAAAATCTTAAAGGGAGAACCGTTATTTCAGGTCTCACAGAAGTCCTTGTCAAGAAAACCAAATGGAAGCGGCAGCTCTAGGGACTCCATTTCCTATGGTCTCTTAGATTCTTCAAAGCAACAACAATCCTTTCTGGATGCATTTGACAAAACAGGTTATAAATCATCAGATAAGTTATTGATTGCTTACAAACCTCGGAAAGGGAAATTCACTGTATTTACAGGTGAAATGACAATAGAGGAAGTAGAGAATTTTATCAGCTCCGTTCTAAGCGGAGATATACCATTTAGGGAAACACATAAGAAGCCTGTACTCAAATAGAGCATTAGGGTATATTTGGTTACCTACAAACCTTAGTGTTTTGCAGATATAAGAGATAGAATCCGATCAGCTTCACTACCAACCCAAGTACATATGATACACAGCAAAAACAAGTCTAAAATTTAAAATTTCGCAAATAGTCGTGGATCTAACTAATTTTGTGCATTGGTCCGTCGAAATTTTGGCAATAACATTTTAAAGCAGTTGGATTTTGGTTAATGTGCATTCTTGTGTATGGCTGCATATCAGAGAGTGAGAAAATCTATTGTAGTTTATCATAATGTAAACATGCACTTTCATAGGGGAGTTTAGATTGAAGACTCTATTAATTGTATGACCATCTCATGCATTAACGGGGAATAATGTAGTTATTTGATCATCATATAATTGGGAATAGGTGTACAATAATATTGTTTTAATTAGAGCTCTATCTTATTGAACATGAGGCCTATTTCATATCAGTTCATGAATTGGACATAGTTTTTTGTTTAGTTTTAAATCAGGCTTTGCTTCAGTTTTTATCAAATTCAATTGTTACCCTGCTAACCCAGGAAGCCAATTTGTCCATTGGGACATTTGCTTTCTTGTCATGAATATATAAAACCTGGTTGATTGAGCCTTGATCCTTAGAAGCCTGATTGGATTGGCTTATTTGAGGTTATCTATTGCATATGTTTTGTGAGACTGTTTGGTAGTGTAGAACATTTGAAAATAACTTATGACAATTTTTATTAAAAAAAAATTTATACTTATTTTCGTAAGTTTTGAAATATAGCTTATATCTTATAAAAACATTTTATAGCATATATAAAAAATAATTTAACATTATTTTATCGTGTGCTTTAAAAATAACTTATGCATAAATGCTTATTAAGTATTTGTGCTAGGAGTTACAAATAGGTTTTTTTTTGAGGAAGAGTTGCAAATAAGTTGATTATCCAAACAATGCCCGTAGTTTATACGTACGTGCATTACCACATACTTTCTCAATTATTTGTAAAGATCCTTCATCAGATTACGGGTCGCTGCAACATGTACAAGTGTTTAATGTCGAATTTTTACCAATTTGATTTAACTAGTACAATTTTACCAATCAGTGTGCACAGTGTATGTACCGTATACATAGGGATGTACATATGTTAGATCTGACCGAAATCCTCTCCATCAAATTCAGGTCAGATTAAAAAAATTTCTATCTTTTTTTTAATCAAAAGTTTGAGTAGTTATATTTCGAAAGCTCGTTAAAGTTCGATTAGATCATTCCTAAAAAAAAGGTTAGATTAGACATTAAGTTCAAATAATGTTTATAAAATATTCACATCACATATAATCTATAAACATACATATTTTCTATTTTTTTCCTCTATTTTTATTCACTTTTAATTCAATCCATTTTTCACATGCATATTTTTAAAGCTAAACAATATATTGATATAATTATTCAAAGTACAAAATATATCAAGAACATGACAGCATTATATAACATATACAATTAATCCACAAAAAATAAAAATGAACCAACCCAACAAAAATTAGATGTCCGACACCCAACCACAAGATTTCAATCTTCATAGATATCTTAAAAATTGTTTTGACAACCACTTTAATTCTACGTATGTATCATGAAAATCTATTCTCTTACATTACCTGCATATTAAATGTGACTAAAAATTGTTTTGACAACCACTTTAATTCTATGTATGTATCATGAAAATCTATTCTCTTACATTACCCGCATATTAAATGTGACTCTTTAGAGTCATGAATGTGATGTGAAAATTATTATTTTAAATACTAAAAATAATTTTAAATACTAAAAATTTAAAGTGATCGTAAATTTTAATTTCTATTACATTTAAATATTGTATACTCTTCGTGTTCTTATATGTAAGGAAAAAAAGAAATAAAAAAAGTACCTCCATCTAGTCTCGTATTTCCTAAATTAATAAAAACCCATATTATCAAAATTATTCCTTTAACCCCTCTTACATTTAGATATTATATACTCTTTGCGCTCGTGGTCTCATATCTAAGCAAAAAGAGAGAGAAAAAAATTACCTCCATCTAGTCTTATATTTCCTAAACTAATAAAAAATCATACTATCAAAATAATCCCTTTAACCCTCTTACATTTAGATATTATATACACTTTGTGGTCTCATATGTGTAAGCAAGGACGGGGGTACCTACCTCGAATCTCATATTTCTTAAATTAATCAAAAAACTGTATTATCTAAATTAGAGTTATCTACTAGCTACTAACAATATATAAAAATCAAACTCCAACAAAATTTTATAATTGTATTTTTTAAAATTCATGATCTCTTTGATTTTATGTGCATTTTGCAAAATTTAATTTATTTATTTTTTAAAAAATTAATTACGGATAATGATCATTACAAACATAACCAATTTTCACATATAACTGTGAAACTAATTATTTTTTCCATTTTTTTTTATAAGTGTAACTAATTTCCACGATATATAAAAACCAACCAAATTTTATAATTGTCCTTTTTAGAACTCATGATCTTCTTAATTTTATCGTTTTTAAACCTAGCTAATCTACTAACAATATATAAAAATCGAACTCCAACAAAATTTTATAATTGTCCTTTTTAAAATTCATGATCTCTTTAATTTTATGTGCATATACAAAATTTAATTTATTTCTTTTTTAAAAAATTAATTACGGATAATGATAATCACAATTATAACCAATTTCCACAGATAACTGTGAAACTAATTTCCATGATATATAAAAACCGAATTCATATTTTATAACTGTCCTTTTTAAAACTCATGATCTCCTTAATTTTATCGTTTTTAAACCTAACTAATTCCCCAATATTAAAAAAAAACAATTTGTTATCATCATAATTACTGAGAAGTTTGTTCTCAATTCCACGCAACAACTCTAACTAGTTATATATAACTAAGTCAATTTGTTATTAAAGCAAAATAAAAAATAAAAATAAAAATTGTTATCATCATAATTACCGACAACTTTGTTTTCAATTCCACGCAACAACTCTAAGTAATTATACAAAACTAAGTCAATTTGTTATTAAATCCAATAGAATAATTATGAACGTGTATCTTTCCAATTTCACACAAGTTTAAATATTTACTTCTACTACTAATTTACTACTTCTACTACTACTCTAAGAAAATAAGAAAATCGTACTTCACTAAAATTTCATAATTATACTCCATTAAACTCATTTTTTTTTAAATTTTATTGGCTCAATCATCTTGTAGCATTTTTCTGTCATTAATCATACTATGGGTCCGTCTGGATTAACTTATTTTAGAGCTTATATAAAACAATTTATGCAAATAAATAAGTTTTTATGTATTATTTATAAGTTTTTAAGGTAGTTTATGAAAAAACCGTTTATGAAGATACAATTTTCGTTAGTGAGAGCTTATAAATTAAAATAAAAGCTTATTTATTTACATAAGCTATTTTACATAAGCTCAAACCAAACGGGACCTATATATACATCTGATGCAACCTCATTTAAATCAATGCAAATCATATCCATTCAATTACTATATACCAATGAAGTACATTGGTGGTTTATTTTCCCCTGATTAGAGGTTGTGTTAGAAGAAAAGAACTTACAATGTGTGTTAGTCTGTTATTGTAAAAGCAAGTGGTGGCATTCTTTGTAGTAAATCAGCAAAGGATGCAACCTAGATGGAAATAAAGAAATCTTAGTATTTAGGCATATTAACATACGAATAGTATACATTTATCTATCTATTTGTAACTTAAAATTAACATTTAAATGCCTCAATATTGTTAGATTGTTTTGAAGTATCATCCAGACAAAAATCACTCCGATGTACACAACCTAAGAAATTCTGAGTGATAAGGTTGACATAATTGAAGATTATGATGAACTTAGCGGATGTCATCACAGCCTACCAGCACCCACCATACTTTTGGCAAAAGAATTCGGTTGAGAAGTATTGTCGGCGCAATCATCTATAATAGAAGTCATTAGTTGAACAAAAAGCAATAATAATTAATTGTGGAATCAGACTCTCTTCACACAATTAGAGCAATTGCAGAACAACAACAAAATACTCCTATTTAGTGTCATAGTTGAGGATTGTGTTCGTTTATTTTCTGGCTTGCATAGTTTGCAATTTTTTTAAATTAGGCGTGTTGCTAATCAAGTTGCACACTATTTAACAAAGTTTGCTATATTCAACTCTGATTTTGCTTGGATTGAAGAAACTCCTACTTATATTTCTAACGTTGGTGCTTTCGATTTGATGCTAGTCTTTGGTTAATGAAATATGTTTCGACGTCAATTTTTTTTTTAAATATGTGCACATAGAGCACCTAGCTTGTCTATCTCAATGTGTGACTTTCCAAGAAAAAAAATTCTGCATATTCTCAGCATATACAATGATTACATAGAACACAAAATAAAAAGAAAAATTGATATGCGGGCGCACAAGCTATCAAAAACACTTATAGTATATGCGTAACCAATCTTTTTGAAAAGAACATATAGTAAATGATTGCATATTGAACTTAAAAAAATTACCATGCATGTATGACTTAGACGAACTGTATGATATAAGAAACACGTAATAATGTATTGATTTTCAATGAGCATGGAGCAACAAAATATAAGTAATTAAATCTATTAATCCAAACAAAAAAAGCTATTGTTAGCTTCGATGGACATAAGATAAACAAAAAAGCTATTGTAAGAAAAATCATCAATGAGTAGAAACGGCTCAGCAAATGATTGGGACCTTAATATAAAGATAAACCAAAATTACATTGCCAAAACTAACCCGTACACACATTTCTTAAACAAAAAAACGAAATACTTCCCACAAAATAACACTTCATAACATATAGTAATTGTTATGGAAGGAAGTATTGTTCAAATTGATAAAAAGTTATCCCTTTCGAACTCTGCTAATTGGTGCAACCAAAGTTGTGCGCACATTCGACGAAAGTACGATCACAAAACAGATGACCTTATATATTATTTGATGCCTCTTTAACGTCAGGTTTAATTGTCAATCCCTCGATTAATCCAAGTGCTCTGTAGATATTGATCCAACCTCCGGAAATTCTGCAGGTCATATTTGCTTGTGCTTCGTTACCAAAATCAAGTAAACACTTCCATTTGTGGCAAAAGTAATCTACGAAAGTCAATTCAGTCGAAACAGAAGGCAGGGCAACTTCACATAAACTTTCCCATGACATAGTCTATATTCGAGCAAGAAAAACAGATTAGTAAATATAAAATACTTAAAAAAAACAAAAGGAAGAGGGGAGATATACTATTATTACTACATACCGAAAATCCATTTAAAGTCTTGACATACAAATTAAATATTTTTGGAAATATTTGTATGCACAAATGGATCATTCGAAGAGCTAGGCACATCAAAGTTTTGGGATTCAATAGTTCTAAAATGTAATTTAAATCTCAAAAGAGGATTATTATAGTAGGATATGTGATTTATTTTTCATCTCTCCCTTCAAATATGAAGATGAAAAAAATATGGTATATGTAATGAAGAGTGATCCATGCACCAGTCCAGTTTTATAGAAATCTCTTAAAGCATATCAACCATCCTTAAAAAAGATTTGACCAACTTCATTCTCTGGCAATTAAGTCTATAAACAAAAGAACTAAATTTCTAAACATACAACTTCAATAATATAATTACAAACAAAAAATAAAATGACAATCCTCTTCAAACTAACACAATCCTCTTCAAACTCCATAATGTATATCCTATATTTCAATCGAAGTGCACTCACAATCTTGTCCAATTCCATAAGTGGATTTGGATTCAATGGTACTAGCACAAACAAACATGAAAATAATTCGTTGATCTGCAATATACTTTTAAAAAAACACATGTAGCAATTAAGAATAGAAGAATGATACCTTTACCAGCTAAGCAATGATTGGAAAGCTGAAGTAGCAATAATCGTCACAAGAAAGGGGGGGTTTGAATTGTGACCCCTTTTTAAAATTATTTCTGAAACTTTTAGATCAAGTTTATATACTCAAGAGTGTTCTTGGTTAAGATATTAGTTTAAACAAATAATATTTGATATAAGTAGAATGAGAAAAATTAAGTTCTAAGCAGATTTAACTTTTA
>Ga0315914_1010223_pt1 | contig 11742 bp, 10 predicted proteins | sample MpolenodulesMG_FD_203920 | JGI IMG/M metagenome (GOLD analysis project Ga0315914, IMG submission 203920) | Medicago polymorpha root nodule microbial communities from Los Angeles, California, United States - elongated nodules | ecosystem: Host-associated > Plants > Roots > Nodule | place: USA... | reverse complement strand
TAAAACTTCTGGGTGGATGCTTGAGAGTTGTTGTTTGGCAAGTTTAAATTTGCCCTATTCAAAGGTAAGATAATTGTTGTAGTTGGAATGCACCTTCCAACTACAACAATTTTCTTACACTGAAATGGAAATTCAAACTTGTTAAACACAAGTTCCCAAACATTCACCCAAAATTCCTATTGTTCCTTTCAAAAGAATAAATTCTTGTTAGTTTGGTTTAGATGAAGGTATTGAAGTGTCAAGGAATGCACCTCATTCTTTTGACACTTCAATACCATCATCTAATCCAAACTAACAAGAATTTAATCTTTCGAATGGAACAATTGAGATGTCGGGTGAATGTTTGAGTCCTGGTATTTAGCCAGTTTGAATTTACCATTTCAGAGGTAAGATAGTAGTTGTAGTTTGAAGGTGTAACCCTAATGTAATGTAATGATAAGACATATTTATAAACATGTATTATGTGATGACTCGTCTTATATGAAGGAATTTGATAAGATAACATATATAGTTGATATACATGTTGTTTATGTAATGAAATGTAACTTTTATTTGAATTTATTCAATACACAACTTTATTCGAATTCACGTTGAGTTTAATTAGATTTTTTTTCAATTTTTTTTAATACGTAACTTTATTCGAATTCGAATTTATTCAATACACAATTTTTATTCAAATTCACGCTTGATTTATTATAATTTATTTATTTACTTTATTCGAATTTATTAATTCAATACGCAATCATAAAATAAATGCAAAAATTAACAAAAATAAAGAAACAAAAATTAAAGATATAAAAAATCATTTTATTAATATAATTCTTATTACATTTACGATGGGGTAAAACTAAATCTACGAAAAAATAAAAACCACCAGAAAACCTAGCTTCCGGTGGTAAAACTGAAATAAATCCACAAGAAAACCAACATTGCTATGGTAAAACTATAAGAAATCCACAAGAAAACCAGCTTTTCTGGGGTAAAACTAAATGTGCAGATTTAGTTTTACACAATCTGGTTCTTTTTTCCCCAAGATAGTTGCTCACTAATCATCTTTTTATCCCCATAATTGGCCTCTTTCTCTTTTTACACCAAAATAGAGAAGGAAAAAAAAGAAGGAAAAGAAGGAGATTCATGGGGGGGGGGGAGAGTGAGGAAGAGAGTGTGAATGTGAGATGATGTGAGGAAATGGGGAAGTTTAGAGGTGTATTTATAGGGGGAGATTGTAACATAGGTTATATCTACAATAAGTATAGTCAAAAAAACGTGAAAAAACTTAACAAAAACGTGCAAAACCAATTAAAATGTATTGACCAAAGTCCAAAAAACGTGTGTTCTTGAGCTCTAACCACCGGCCAACTTGCGTAAGTTAACTCGCACAGAGGCTAGTGGCGCGTGACTTAACTCACGCAGGGGTATAATTGTCCAAACAATTGGGCGCGAGCAAAAATTGTTGGGAGAAAAGCAGAAATCATTTGAATTTAGATCATTGATTTTCCCACTTCAATTGTTGTTTGAAAACACATGAAAATTACACATTTAAAGTAAAAACTGAAGTGAGAACAAAAAAATTCTTAGTCTTAAGTCTATTGGTCTATTTAATTATGTTTATGTATTATTCACTCTAGCACGTTTATAAACAACTATTTTTATTTTTTAAATTCATTAAATAATTTATGTATCTGAACTATATTATAATTCAAATACATCAATTATCAAATGAATCTGAAAAAGCAATATTTACTTTTTAAATGTAACTGGAATGAGCTTATTCAAATGTCTTCGTATGAATAAGGATTTTAAATATGTATATATGTCAATATAGGGTACAACTATCAAAAAAGCCCCAAATTGAAGAGCCTCCATTATCAAACCCCCTATGAAGCCCCAAATATTTTGTTCTTTCATGTATGAATTTATTAGGCCTTAACCCCATTTTTGTTGTTTTATTGTTGGACCTTATCCAGGGTCAACTCTTTGTCTAACTAAAAATTTTAAATTTTGAAAAACATGTTTTTTTTAGAATATTTTTTTGCTAGAATAATAGATAATTAATAAGTTTTAAATTTTAAAAAAAGAATAAATTAAAAACAGCCACCCACCCAAGTTGCTGGAAAATGACTGGACTTCCGCCGTCCGTCACTGTGAGTCGTCAGAGCTCCACCGTCGTCAACGATGATGGTCGACCATTTGATTATCTATATTATAAATGTTATTGGGCTAAAAAATTTATGTTGGGCCTTAAAAAATAACTTTGGACTAAGTCCATTAAAAAAAAAAAAACACTATTGGAGTTTATAAATAAAATTTATTTGGGTTGAAATGATTTAATAAAATAAAAAAATTACTTTTCTCATCCTATACCTTTCTTGTACGTCTTATTTTTTTCATCCAAAAATATTTTTGTGATATTTGGATTATATAGTTTGAAAATCCCAAGAGCATTTGTGTAAAAAGTGGATGAAGCAATAGCCAAAACAAATACTCCCTTCGTTCCTTTTTAAGTGTCTTTTTAGAAAATTAACACCAAAATAGCGATGTGTATTTTTGCACAATTTCTTCCTATTATACCCTCATTTTAATCCACCAATAAATTCCTATTTTTTTGCACACACTTTATCTTTCCAATAAATTTAATATGTTATATTTCTCTCGTAACAAACAATTGTCGGTTATTATCTTTTTCTCCAACAAATTCATTTTTGTTTTTGCGCACTCTCTCTCTCATAAAAAACAATTGTCAATTTTCTAAATATTGTCTACATATTTTTAATTATTTTAAGTCAATATAAAATATATTCCAACTTCACATTAATCAAAAAGTTAAGAAAAAATTAATTTTCTCTTCCAACTTCTTTAATTAAAGTTAAGGCTTTAACTATGGCTTCAACCAATGCTAGAGTCACACTTGAAATTTTTAACAATTGTTACTCATCTTATTTATGGAATTTTAAGTCTTCTTGGAGCCATTGTTTGGAAAAAAAAATTGTTTAAATTTGAAGATAACAAAAAACAAACATTGTTTAAAAAAAACAAACTTTAGTTATCCAAATAGATATAAATAATTAGTTTTATTAAAAAAGATAAAAGTGATTGACAAAGGGTATAATTGACAAATCATACTCTTGAAATACCAAAAAGATAGTTAAATAAGAACGAAAAATTCACCCTAAAAAGATACTTAAAAAGGAACGGAGGGAGTATGTTAAAAAAAATATAGGAAGAGTGTTATGAAATGAAAAAGGTAATTTTATGTCTAAATTTGCAGCATCAATAGGCGTGACAAAGTTATTTTGGAAGACAATCTCTAGTTTGTGGCAGAAGACAAATTCGCAGAGCATTGCTTGAATAATTTTTTGGAGTTTTTGTTTTAAAAATTAGTAGAATAAAGGTGTCTCATTTCGTATCCAATTTATGTAGTGTTAATATATCTCATTTCAGGTTACTCTATGTAAAAAAAAGTTGTTAGATTCCATCTTTGTAATTTGAAGATTCTTTAGTTTTGGATCTTCATGATATCCAATTACAAAATTTATGGTACTTTCGACCCTGTAATTTGAGCAAATTTCGGTTTTTACCATATGCCATATCATCGTTCTGTACTGTCTAAATTCATGAAGGTCCAAAATTAAAAAATCTTCAAATTACAAGAATGAAATCTAAAAAAAAAAATTACAGAAGGTAAATCGGAAATTATATATATTATAGGGGGTAATGCACTATTAACCCATTTGTGTATTCCAATGGCAAACAGGTTATGATATTAATACTTAAAAAAAATGTTATGATATAATTATTTCTGTAATTCTTAAACCAAATAAATATATACTAAAATCAAAATCCTGTTTTAAAAAGAAAATTGTCAAAATGAAAAGAGAAATTCTTACTTACCACAGTTGACAAAAAGTCCCAATGGAGTCCTGCAGTAATCAAGTTCACACTCAAGTCCTCCAATCTGTTCATTAAACTGGCAGTTCTGTAGGTTAGTGCACAAAAATCTTCACAGGCACGTCTCACCCATGTAAGATCAAATCCATTGCTTAGGATTCCATGAATTTCCGCGTAGGAAAAATGCTGTGGAGTGTTGCTGACATAATTGTTGTAAAAAGAAGAATCTGAAGAAGTCGCAACAAGCATCACTCGACAACCAACGTTTAAGCTCCCAGTTTTGATGTCGCCGGCGATAGCATAAACATGGCCTTTAGAATGCCATTTGATGCATGGAGATGTATTCACATACATAGGATCGTTCTTCACTGGATTGCTACAGTTCAAGTATATTACGTGCCCCACCCATGGTGGAGAACCGACTTCATATGCATTCCCATGGTAGTTATAATTGTAAGAACTTGTGAAATTGGATGTAGTTAAGAAATAGCGAGGAATGGTGGAGCAGTTACTCTCTTGAATTCCGGAATCAACTAATCGAATTGTGTAGATTTTGTAGTGGATTGATTTCACATAGAATTTACCCGAAAAAAGAGATAACATTGTCAGGTTGTTTTCGCAGGATAACTCGTACCTCGGATCACCACAGGTTGCCGGATCATTCTTAAGTCGAAACGGATGTTTTATTTTTCTGATTTTTCCACATGAAGAAGGTGGACAATAAGTTTGATTACTAGTATTTGTAATTGCATCACATGTTTTATTGATATTATCAGACCATTTCTTATCCAATATGTCTCTTTAACAACTCGTCTTATATTTCTTTCCATATGGCTCGTTGCAGAATTTCATATGGTAAACTGAAATAGTACAATTATTAGACATATGTTCTTCCATATATAATAGAAATATACCGTGGAAAGAAAAGAAGTCATCAAGAAGAATTCATTAGTAGAGGCTCAGATGTATCTTCATCAATAAAACTAGGAGAGCCAACATCAGTTTCTGATACAGTTACATTAGAGTTGACTTCAATATCTCCATGAATCATTTCATTTGGATACAGTAAAGGCTTTGGAGGCATTTCAACATTCTCAATATCTCCTTCAAGCATCTCTATCACTTTGTTCATTGAAGGACGATCACATGGTTTCAATTGTATACACCATAATGCAATTATGAACATCTTCTTCACATTATTATTTTCCTCATATGTAATTTCATCCATTTCTATCTCCTTTTCTTCAATCAATTGATCATAAATCCAAATGGGAAAGAAAATTTGACTTGAACGATCGGCATGTGGATTTAAATTTCTTTTCTTACTTGCCATTTCCATCAAAAGCATTCCAAAGCTATATACATCGGCCTTGTACGATACTCCTCCAATATTTTTGTAGAACAACTCAGGAGCCATGTATCCAATTGTCCCTCTTGCTGCAGTTAAATTGACAGTACCAATCTCATTTGGATAAAGCTTTGCAAGACCAAAGTCTGAAATTTTGGGGATAAAGTTCTCATCGAGGAGGATGTTATGGGGCTTGATGTCAAAATGAAAAATTTGCATGTCACATCCTTGATGCAAATAAGCAATACCACGAGCCACTCCAAGAGATATCTCATACATTTGCTTATAAGTTAGAGAGACAGCATCCTCACTAGAAGAAATATATTTATCAAGAGAACCATTGGGCATGAATTCATAAACAAGAGCACGCTTTGATCGCTCAAAACAAAAACCAATAAGTCGAACCACATTGGTGTGATGTATTCTTCCTATGGTTGCTACTTCACTAATGAAATCTTGTCCATTGCCCTTAGATTTACCCAACATCTTTATGGCCACAAATGTCCCACTGCGTAGCTTTCCTTTAAAAACGGCTCCAAAGCCTCCTTCACCCAACTTGTCTCTAAAACTTTGAGTCGTCTTCTTTATTTCTTTGTACGAATATCTAATTGGCATCATAGTACTCGCTTGAAGAAAAACTTCAATGTCTTCATACATTGATATATGTCTTCTCCGACAAGTATATATCAACAGCACAAAGAAAACCAGAAGGCCCAGGACAATTCTTGCTACAAATATTGGCAAAAGATATCTTCCTATTACTTTTCCTGTCTCAATAGCTGTTTTAGATTCTAAATTTTTCTGTGATGACTTAGCAGAGCTTTTTGTTATGCCAAATATTTTTAGCATTCCTGTGATGGATTTATCATGGAAAAACAATTAATACGGAAAACATTGTACCGTTTCTGAACATAATAATATTCAGAAGAGATTTTCACAACTCATAACCATAAAAACTTTGGACATTTATCTTTTCGCATCACTATCTTTATATCAGACTTTTTCTTTATTAATTAAAGATTATATATATAAGGCACGAGAGCTAATAGCACAACTAATGCATGAACGGTTTCACCCACACACAACTTCCTTCTTTTTTTTATTCTTTTTCTTTTTCTAATTGTTATATTTTATAAAAAAAAAAATAAAAACACAATAACGAAAGAGAAAGTCTCGAGTTGATGTCATCTCATCTACACTTATTAACTCATGACTTCCATTACCTACCACTATTTGAACAATTTTTCGTTGTTGCCTCTCGTTATTGTTGCCTCTCATCGTCGTCTCCATTGTTCCCTCTTGCTACCACGGTTTCACCTATATACCTATCTCTAGCTGTTCTTTGGCTCTGCGTATCAGCATTGCAATCACTATAGCAAACGAGGGTGGGGAATAAAAACCTGACGGAGACGATGATTGTCACTGCCCAACAGAATTATAGGTAAAGGAGGAAGTGACTTCGGTAGTGGTGTGTGAGAGAACGACTACGATTAGAGCAACTTAGGCTTTGTTTGGGAGTTTGGAGGGGAGGGGAAGGAAGGGGTTTTAGGGGACATAAATAGAGGAAAATTGAGAAATTTTTCACTTTTTTTTTAGAGAGAAACTAATGTTTATGATTAATATTTTTAATTTTAAGAATATTATTATAACAACATATATTAAATTTGAAATATAAATCCTCGCAGACCGCCAAAACCCTCCTCCAATACATACAATTTGTTAGTTCTCCAAATGGAGATGGTTTTATATTTTGAAGAAAAATAAGCTCCCAAAGCCCCTCTCCCCTCTCTTCTCCTACAAACAAAGTCTTAGAGTTTAATAGAGTGGTGATGTCATTGGTGGCATTTTCCATATATATAGATTTAGATGATAAAGTATAAGGTTTTATATTACTAAATTAGTAGTTCATTCGGATTTATTATATATCCTTTTGTAATCTATTATATGTTATGCCATTGATAATATTAGAACCCTAGCAGTCTTTTGTTATTCTCTATTGAAACCATGTTTTGTTAATATGGTATGTATCAAGAGCAAGTTTCACGTTCCGCTATTTTGTTTCCAAAACAACAAATTTGGAATGTGCTTGTTTGACCTTTTTTATGATTGGTCTCTATAAATCGATCATTTTGTTCCAAAGGAGATACTCATACATTTGTGGTTGTGGCCAATTCGTTTCAAAAGAGGTGACTGCCAATTCATGTCAACACTAACAAATTCCAGTTCATGCCAATTTACTCAAATTCAAAAATGCAAATTTAATCAAATTCCAATACATACATACACTGAAACCGACATCACAGAACACCACTACATTGACCATTTTCCATTGATGGATGTACAATGCATTTGGGGAACAATTAACAATCTAAGTTAAACCATCAACCTAAAACGGTCGTAGCTGATGTTTTGAATAATTGTGAAATTGAGTAAATTGAAAAACCCATCAACAGTGCAACTATCTGAATCAAGAGGACGGTAAAAAAAATGGCTTGACTCACTCTAGAGAGGTCAACATAGAGAGAGGGGGAAGTTAACAATGGCGTTTTTCAGTTTTTATCAGAAATAAGGATTAGTTGTTTTGAGTGGGCATAGATTAAACAATTAGATCTAGACCGTGGAATATATCTAACGGCTGAGTTTTATTTGACTATGTGACTGTGGCATTTAATTGACTGTCGTGAATCAGCATCCATGTTTTTTCACCTCTTTGATCGTCTTCTTTTCTTTGAGTGCTACTTCTTCTTTGATTGGTCTGTCTTCTCTCTCGTGGTTTGGATTTGATGGTTTATTTTGATTTTGGTTTGGTTTGATTTATCACGTTGGATGCTTCCTCTACAAGTTCATTGACTCTCTGTTGATTCTTCTTTGATTGATTGTTTCTCTCCCCTTTTGATTCTTATGATTGATTGCTTCTCCTTTTATTTTTCTATTTGGTTGCTCCTCCCGGTGTTCTTTTGTTTGCTTTATTTTGATTTTGTTCTTTTGTTTAGAAGGTTTCCCTATTTGGTTGGTTGATTGTTCAAGATGCTCTCTCGACAATGATAACTCACTTTGATTGCTGCTCTCCATTGGTTTTGCTATCAACTGATTTGATTTATTTTCCAAGTTAATTTGTAACAAGTTTAAAGCTTAGTAAGCTTCATCTTGAGGGGTAGTGTTAGAAATTTATATTATTTAGTACATTTTTTGTATTTTCTTTGACAAACTCAATGTTTTTTGTGGATGCATCACGAGTTTGTGGATATGTGTTAGATAATAAATTATTGGTCAATGCTTATGAAAAAACTTTACTTCCAACGAGCCAGTAGTACTTTTTTCCTTGGTGAATTAAAATAAGACATATTATAGAAACAAACAAATCTATGTGAAATACAAATTTGATACAGCATATAATTCCCAAAGAAGCAATGAAACTTCTAAAGGAAGATTAATGCGCTGGAAACTTCTTCAAACAACATATCTATTCAAATCTCATATAAAAGGGCCATATGGAGTTTGAGTAAGGGCTGCCACTTAAGTGCAATTAACGCGTGAAAGGCACCTATGATTTGACCAATCAAGTAGTGACATGTGGCATGCATATCTTATTTAAAAAAAGAAAAAAGTTGCGTAAAATCCAAAAAAGTGGAAACAAAACAGAAACACACACCTTCCTTTCTTCCTAACATCACTAGTTTCAACCATCACCACTACTCGTCGTAGTTGAGTCTATCGTCGTTGAGTCTTCCGTTATTTGTTTTATCTTTATCATTTATTAAAAGATTAAAAATGACAAAAAAAATTCTTCTCCCTCCCAAAACCATCTACCAGATCTCACTCATCAACTCTGACGGCCACCTCTATCTCGACTCATCGCCACACTCTACTTCCTCCTTGTTGACATACCTCAACACTCTACATGGCAAAACGTCAAGTATAAGATTAATATAATGGCTCACAAACATCCAAAGTCGCATGCCTTTCCAACTTTAAAGGCACTGATATGAGATCCCTAAAGAAGATACTTCTGATGGTGAAATTTTAGATTTTTGTGTATAAAAATAAAAGATGCTTCAATATTTGTATAAAAAGAAAAGATTCCCTAAAAGAAAAGGTGGTGCAAGAGGATCGAGCTTTAGAGAAAAGATGGATGAACCAAAGGTCTGCCTCAACTACAAAAAGCCTTTAAAGTTTGTAGCTAAATGTCTTGAGCTCCATAAGGAGAGACCCAATAAAGAAAATTCTACTAAGGATGCTTGAAGAAATAGAGTCATGAAATGTCGCATGGCAACATGGAAATATCTAGATGTTGACTCTGATAATAAAGAGAAAACAAATATTGTTCTGATGGCAACGACATCATCTGAGTCTGATTCTGACTATTAGAATGATGATAAGGTATTTTTGTAATTACTCATGAAGTGTAATTACTACCATTAAAGATTTTCTTAGTAACTTTCAAAGAAAATCAAGGAGATTTAAAATTTTGCAAAACCCATCGAAATTTCTTCATGAAAAAGCTAAAGCTCTCGATGTGAAGATTGAGAATCTCATAATTACTAATCGTATTTTAAAAGAGTCTCAACCATCTGATATCCATTGTAGCTCGGATAAGTATGATAATTTTTTTAATACGCAAGATGGCTTCAATGATTTATGGTGTTAGTAGGAACAAACAAAGAGGTATTGAATATACAAAAGATGAACCTAACATAAAGGTAACTATTGGTAATTACTCATTTACTTTTAGTTCATAATGTTATGCTAGTAGATTGACTGAAACATAACCCACTAGGCATAAGTAAATTATGTGATAATACTAACTTCAAAGTCATCAATCTCTCTTATAAGTCAATATTCTTCATTGAAAAGAGGAAATTCAATGTTAATCAAATAATTTTCTTTGATTTTAATGAACAAAAAGGTTGTTTTTCTTTTGTTAATGAATGATGAAAAAGGGGTATGCAACACACGTTTGGGCCATGCTAGTTGGAGATTAATCTATAAACATAGCAAGCTAAAACTTGTTAGAGGCCTACCAAATTTGAAGTATCATTCAGATGCTCTGTGTAAAGCATGCCAAAAAGGAAAATTTGTTAAATCTTCCTTCAAGTCTAAAAACATTGTCTCAACTTCCAGACATCCAGAACTTCTTGTTTCGGCCAGTCAGTACAACCTCAATCTGTGGAAAGAAGTATGAACTAGTCATAGTTGATGACTATAGCAAATGGAATTTGGTAAAATTTTTGAGATCTAGGATGAGTCATACTATGTATTTAGTATCTTCTGTACTCAAGTATAAAATGAAAAGGATTTCAAATATCAAAAATCAGAAGTGATTGTGATGGTGAAAGTGAAAATGAGCCATTTGAATCATTTTTGTGAAAAACATGAAATTGTCCATCATTTCTCTTGTACTCTAACTCACAACAAAATGGGGTTGTAGAACGAGAGAACATACCTTTACAAGAAATGGAATGCACCATGATTCATGAAACTAATATGGCTACGCAATTTTGGGCATAAGCTATAAACACAACGTGTTATGTTCAAAATATAATCTATATCAGACCTATCTTGAACAAGACATCATATGAACTATTCAAAGGAAGAAGACCCAACATATCTTATTTTCACTGTTTGGACTAGGGGTGTTTATGGTGTGGTTTGGTTCTGATTTGAGGCTAAAAGTCATATGAACCGCAAGATAAAAAAGTATGTGGTTTGGTTTGATTCGGTTGACTTTTAAAATACAATCTGAATCAAACCAATGTGGTTTGGGTTGGATCAGTTGATACAGTTTTTTCGAGACAATACACTTTTTGTTTTCCAACATTAAAATCAAGTTAAAATTTAACATCTTTTCGTTATTGTTTCCAATGATGTTTTAAATTTTACCCAACATTACAATTCCATTTTTATCCAACAATGTTCCCAACTACATAGACCATATAAAAAATGTGGACAAAACGTAATCCTATTTTGTAATAAATGTAAGAAAAACTAAGATTTTATCATTCTCTAAATGTTCAACTAACAAATTAATACATATTTGAAATAAAAAGCAAAGAAAAAACATAACAAGAGAAAAAAATATGTCATTTTATAAAAGTTTCCATTGAGTTTATTTGAGTATTATTCTAAGGGACATATGTTTAATTAAAGTTTCTCTTATGTTGCGTTTTGGTTTGGTTTGGCTTGGTTGGTAAATAAAATACTACAAACTAAACCACGCAGTTTAGGAAAAAAGAATTATCTCAATACATCCAAACCAAATGAAGTTTTTTTGCAATTTCGGTTTGGGTTGGTTTGGTTAGCGATTTTTCTATTTGATTGGTTCGGTTTTAGACATCCCTAGTTTGGTTGTACATCTTACATTCTAAAAAAAAAAAGGTTCATCTAAAGAAATTTCATGCCAAGGAGAAAAAGTGTACCCTGATTGGATGCTCTTAATGCTCAAAGGCATACAAAGTGTATAATTCTCAAACTAATACAGTGAAAGAATCAATACACAATAAATTTGA
>Ga0315914_1010221_pt1 | contig 11746 bp, 2 predicted proteins | sample MpolenodulesMG_FD_203920 | JGI IMG/M metagenome (GOLD analysis project Ga0315914, IMG submission 203920) | Medicago polymorpha root nodule microbial communities from Los Angeles, California, United States - elongated nodules | ecosystem: Host-associated > Plants > Roots > Nodule | place: USA... | reverse complement strand
TGGATTTGGTTTGATTCTGATGGATTTGGGGCTGTTTGGTTTATTTAAGTTTCTGAAGAAAAAGTGTATGAAGGTTCATGATGAACATTCATGAATGTTCATCTTTTTTTTTTGATTTTTCTGGATTCTTGATCTGAAAAGGTGGAAAGAGAAAAATAGAAAGTGTTTTTGATTTGATTGGTCAGCTGCCAACCCTCTGACGCGTGAACAGTGATTTCTCCCCCCTCTCTCTCCAATGATTGATGGCTTATATAGTGCTGAATTAGGGTTATGACTGAAAAAGGACTGGACAAAAATGCCCCTGACTTGGGCAGCAAAAACCTTGAGGACAAAATGACTAAAAGGACCAATTAACTAAAAAAAGAGAGAATTAAAATAACTAAATTAAACACTAGAATTAAATAATGAAATAAATAATAAAACGAAATAATAATAACAACCAAATAAGACCATAACTAAAAACTTAACATTGTCCTCTCGGAATCAAAAATGAGGTATTTTAAAATACCTCTCTGCCGAAAATTCGTCTAAAACAACGAAAATTCCCAACTTTAAAAGTACGAATAAAATGGGTAAAAACAGAGAAAAGTGGTCAAAATTTGGGGTATGACACATAGAATTTGCTAAGGGTTGTCAAGAATGTCAAAAACTTGCTGGAATACAACATGTGCCTACAAGTGAACTACATTTGATTGTGAAACCTTGGCCATTCATAGGATGAGCTTTAGATATAATATTTGAAATTCACCCTTCTTCGTTGAAAGACCATCATTTAATTATGGTTGGAATAGATTATTTCAAGAGGCAGTTATCAATTTCATTCATAACTATATTAGTTTTAGATTTGGAATTCATGAAACTATAAGTTGAGAATTAGACATATAGATAAATGAATTTCATTGAAATGTTGTTTCTTACTCTTTTTCTTTGAGTTTTTTTGTGGTTCCGACTCATCACTTGTGTCTTCTTAATTAGCAATGCTAGTTTGTTCCTTTCGACGAGGAACATCTACAAGAAACATTCGACACACGTTAAACAAAATTACAAAAAAGAAAACAAAGAATTTGAGAGGGTTGCCAAAGTACTCTTGTATATACCTGATAAGGGTGTATTTCCTTGAGCTTCGACATGTTAAAGGTCAATGTGTAAGTGCCCTTTAAAATTGTCGAGATCACTCTTAGCCATGACTACTGGTTTCAAAGCATCTTGGATTTCATTATAACCAACTGGTTTTAAAGCATCTTGGATTTCATTATAACTAAAGCGAAACCTTGAAGGAGAATGTCGTGTAAATGCTAAGGTGAAGAATGCAGTAGGTAAAGGTAGAAATTTTATACAATGAAATTCCAAAGCTATTTTATACCTATCTTTCATGTTGAAAGGAATTTTTAGCATTGGAAGTTTTTCATTCATTTTTTGTTTTAAGACTAGTGCATTTTCAGTGACAGTTCGACTAATATCTAATGGGTTATACATGTGGCCAGCCTAATGGATAAAAGGGTTGGGGTCAAGTAGGCCTTCCATATTTCAACATTCTCTTCAAAATACAAGATTATGTGCAGGAAACTCCCTTTGGAACCAGCTAGGATCTATGCTTCGACTAATAAAAGGAGCCATGGTAAGGTCGAAGGAGTCACATTGAAGTATTCTCCAAAAACCTGATCCATTGAAAGATTAATTTCCCTCCTTATAAGGTAAGCTAATCTTGTTCCTTCTGTCCTTTGACTAGCAACTTCGTCCTTATGCATTTGGGCAACAAAGATTTTTTTTTTGTTTTTCAAAACTGGCAAGTAACCACATTTGGAAAAGCCAAATAGGCTAGCAAGTGCTAGTTCTTTACCTTCTGCCAAAGCTTGTAATGCCTGACCTCCAAGTCCTACTGATTCATAAAGGCTTCATAAGAGCAATTTACTCAAGCAGAAGTTGCGTCCTTCATGCAACTGAATGACCATTCCTTTCAATTTTTTGACCACTTGGAGAGAGCTGGTGCAAAGCACAAAGTAGGATAACCAAAAGGTAAGGAAAGCAATGTGTTCCTGGTCGGAAACCTCGCTAATTTCTATTTCGAAGTGATCAACAATAAAGTTACTATAGCTAGCCCTATTAATAGAGAAGTCGAATTTGTTTTCTTTGCTTTCCGTGCTGGGATTATAAATCTCCCCAGTTGGTCGAAGCCTAGTGATAGCTGCTACGTCAAAAAGGGTAGAAGTTAGCATGCCACATTTCAAATGAAGGGTATTAATCGAACCCTCCCATAAGTGTATGGTAGTTAAAAGAAAGGTTTCATCATATTTTATGTATGTCTTGGATAACTGGATGAGGTCGAAAATCCCCGTGTCTTTCCAAAACTGAGATTTCTTTAGTTCGAATTTCTGTAACCATTTAAGGTAAGTCAACGTGTTTGTAGGTGAGGGGCTAATCGAAATACCCTATGTGGTGAACTCATGAAGCTCATGTTGTAATGCCCTTTAGTGAAAATTCTTGGTTTTTCCTACATTACAATTGGGAAAAATCTTCCTAAGTTTTTCAACATTTACACTAGAATCATGAAATGATCCTAAAAATCCATCTATCTATCTATCTTTTTAAAGGAAACTTGAGCTAACCATATGCAAGCATTAAGTCTATGTGGCACTTCTAAAAGAGCTTATTCTCACTCTCTCTCTTATTCTCCACTCTCTCTTTTATTCGAAAATTCATTATTTATCTCCATCTCGACTATATCAATTTAATGTGTGATGTTAATGATCAAATGTTTCTCATCTCTAAAAAATAAAGGATTAAATATGTTTTTAGTCCTTACATTTTGCGCTCCTTTGAAGAATAGTTCCTACATTTCATTAAATGTTTTTAAAATCCTCACATTTTATCTCCGTTATCAAAATTAATCTCTGTTGTTAGTTCTCTAACGAAAAGCTAATGTGACAGTTAGCGGGTCTCAATTATTTTAAGGTTAAATATGTTTTTTGTCCCTACATTTTGTGTGACTTTACAAAATAGTCCTTGCATTTCAACAAATGTTTTTAAAATCCCTAAAATAATAAGGACTATTCTTCAAAGTCACACAAAATGTAAGGACCAAAAACATATTTAACCCTAAAATAATTGGGACCCACTAACTGCCACATAAGTATTCCGTCAGAGAATTAACAGCAGTGACTAATTTTGATAACAGGAATAAAATGTGAGGATTTTAAAAACATTTAATAAAATATAGGACTATTTTTCAAAGGAGCGCAAAATGTAAAGATTAAAAACATATTTAACCCAAAAATAAATAAATGGCATGCTTTAGCAGATGTTTTTCCATAGTTTACGTTAATGATTTTTTTTTTAATTAATAACACTAATTTTGCAGCATCTTACATATGAAAGGATAGTGGTGAAGGTTACGTTTTCTTTCTTTCTTCCGTAATAACTAATAACCTTTCAAAGAAACACCTTCTTCAATGAATTTCTATCATAAATGTAGAGTTGAAAACCAAGAGTTGTTGTGCTTTAATTTAAATTTTACTATACAATATGTTATTCATAAAATAAACGACATTGGTATACTTCCCAGTTCCCACCATAATATCCACATAAAAAACGTATCAACTGATCAAATTCTAATACAAAGTTAATGATAATTAAATTAAATTAAAAGGAACAGGAGCAGAAGGAGTATATATGTATAAGAAAGTCGCGGTTCTAGCAGGATTAATGTGGAGCTCGCTCAACCTTTCTTTTTTCTCTCCAATCCTACCTTTTTATTATTTTTATTTTGAGCTCTAATTTATAAACATCATTGATGCATTTGTATGTTCATTGTATGATTTTAAAACTGAATTTGTTGTTTTGACGAAAAATTGAATTTGGAGGGATGAAAAGGTAAAGAGGTGCTACATTTTTGTTTGGAATGTAAATTGGAGATTTTTCGGAGAGATGAAGAGGGTGGTTTAAAATGAGAATGAGGTGATGAAGCTTATCTAAATATGTCGAGTCATCACATTTCATATAGATAAGTGTGGATCTATATATATCAGAGGAGAGTATCAGATTTTCTTTTTTCGTATCGGCATACATTTTAACTCTTTTAAGTTTTAACCAAACTCTAAAGGTAATCTTATACGTATCTGTTTATATTGAGATTTAATGTACTTTGCAAATTCGGTGTACTCTTTGATCAGCATTCTTCTACACATAATTATGAGATGCGGTTCTTTCAGTTTATTAGTCATCCATGATATTTTAAAAGGTCTGATGTAAGCTATAATTTCTTTTGAAAAATCATTATAAACTCACGCACATAAGTGGAGGTATCGGGGTTCGAACCCCGGTCATGATGTTTGGTCCAATAATTTCGGTATTTTGTCAGTTGAGCTAGGACTTGTGGACAAATCATGTAAGCTTTAACGGTGGGCCACCATTTTTGTGGATATTAGTAAAAAGAATATTTTAATGGATATGCGTATGTCACCATTCTCAACTCTATCACATGGGTTTTGTTTAGAAAGTAAATTTCATAAAAATAAAATAAGGAATCATTGAAATATTATATTTTTCCTCTATGTTATGTTTTCATTATAAACAATTTGTACTCTTTTTATTATTTATACAAATTATGTAAAAAAAACATAATGTAAAAAAAAATATAAAAAACAACTTAAATGTTAAAATGTATATCCACTCCTGCATTGTACAAATCCATACTCTAACGTGGAATTAAATATAAAATAATTTAATTAATTCCTAAAGATAATTGTAATATGTGTTTTATAAAAAATTAATAAAATATTTTATATATTTAAGTAATTTTTCCATGTCCATAAACTATATCCTAAACTTTTAAGGGATTATTTAGGTGTTGGTTGATCCAGTCTATCTTTTCTCAACAAAAAAAAAATGTGTTGGTTGATCCGGTCTATCTATTATGTATTCTGAGTTGAATAACTATTATAAACTTACAAGTTTTTATATGATTGCAGTATTACTTTTAGGTAAAATATGCTATTTCTTTAAAACTTATTAAACATTATAGAATCAACTGAAACTATATTATTTCTGCTAAATTTATTTATGAAATTTTACAATCTAAACTCATACGAATGATCGTATGTGCAGTTCTCTTATTTTTTATATTAATGATTAAGCTAAAATTTTACTCATATAGCACCTCTAAAAAGCTTTATGACTATCCCTTATGATATGATATTTAATAATGCATTGAAAAAGTTGTGGTGATATGACTCCTCTAAAAATGCTTATGTCTTTTATTTGAAAAAAAGTAAATTGCTAATTTAGGAATCTTCTTCGTAGCTATTTTTTTTCTTCTTATATTTTAATTATTTATCTATAGTTTTATAATAATTTTTTTTAAGAGGAATGCTACTATGGTCAGAAGCATAAATTGACACACACATGTTAAAAGACTTTCTCTACTAATAAAACAAAAAATTAAAAAAAATGGCTTAAAACTAATTTCCTAAATAAGTGAAATTTCATCACCCATGTTGTCAACCCGAATATTTAGACGGTCAAGTGATGGAAATGACTAACTTATTACAATGCGAGTAAAGTTTTGAACCAACTTAAAACTTTTAAAACATAAGGGTCCAATTTAAAACTTTTAAAACATAAAAGACCAATTTAAAACCTAAAATAAAGATAAGATATCACACATGCAATTAAGACAATAATTTATAATATTTAAAGTTTGAACTAACTCATGATAAAAAAAAAATTATAATATTTTAGTTAGTATTTGTCGCTCCCTCTAATTTTTTGGCCAAGCTCCGCTACTGAGGATGATTCCTTGAAATTTAGGGTTTTCTTTGCTTTTTTGGTCACTATTTTTTATTTTTAAATTCATTTTCATCTTTTTTGTTATAGAGCAATTTCCTTTTCAACCAAAAGTAAGGTAAAATATAATTGCCTTTTAATTCTTTTACATCTCTTTCACAAACAGAAAATATATTCTTTAAAAATAAAATAAAATTGACAAACATGCACCTTTTCTTATATAACAAAATAAAAACATACAAAAATTATCAAATAAAATGCATTTAAGGTTGTACGATAAAAAAGTCTATAAACTTCTATTTATTTTCTTAGTGTTAATAAACCTTCAACTTTTTTTAAACAACCGGTTCTAATTTTAATTCTATCAAACGAAATGCTCATTATTTTTTCAGTTTCCAATTTTTTAAAAATATAGTTGTTTTAAATATATATATATATATATAAACCAAAATTGAGTGTACTTAAATGAAAAAATTATAAATGCATTGTATCAAGATTACCGTTTTTTAGTCAATTAATTAATTTTTTATTATTTAACCGTATTTTAACAAACCTGTGCAACACACATGTTGAATTCCTAATAAACAGTATTAGAAACAGAATAGGGAATCAGTACATGTGATTTCCAGATTTTAGCCTTTTCTACATTGAAATAGGGTTCTAGAGATTGAACTTGGTGGTTCTTCGTGGGAAGAACAGTTACATCAACATCAAGAGGAACTATTACGTTTTGAGAAGAATAAGTTGATCTAGCTTTTAAATTAAGAAGATTTGAGAGTAGATGATAAGGATTTTAAGTTCTTGCATGAAGAAATGAAAGGATTTCAAAGTTTTTTGGTTGTAACAATGGAGTTTTTCAAGTGTTCTTGATGTTTGCAGAAAAACTAGAAAGAGAAAACTCAGAAAAAATGAAGAGAGGAGTGCTTTTTAAAGTACCAAGAAAGAGAAAGAGTTAAAAGAGCCTTTGAGTTCTTACCCATTGACATAGTGCCACGTGGTTGAAATTATGGCATATGTGGGAGCATGAAGAGGCTGTGATTGACACTTGGGTTTCCAAATGTGTTGAATTGTCTCACTAACTCTTGGATTGATGAGGTGTCCTACTAAATCTTAAATTGGTACAATATTGATGAGTAGAAATTGAAAAGACAGTTTTTGAAATGACATTATGATGATAATGACGTCATTTTTTCTTGAATATATAAAGTTTTCAAAAACTGTCCAACTTTCTCCATATTTTTTCAATCAAAAATTACATTTTTTACGGCAATTTGTTAGCCTGTTTTTTTCTAATATGCATTTTGGCATGTAGTATGGTTGTCAAAGACATGGATTTCTCTAAGTACAGGATGAAAGATGAAGATTTCGACAAACGAGGTTCGACTTGTTTCTGAATTTGACTGGAAGAAATTCAAATATTTACTGAAGAGGCAAGATCAAAGATCCAGACACGTGGGAAGCAGGCTAAAGCTGTCGAAATCAATTAGTTTTAGACTGTTAGGTTTTCAGTTGTTTTTTCTTATGTATATATAGTAGTTTTTCATAGGAAAAATAGGTCACAAATAATTTATCAAAAGTTCTACAAACTCAAAGTATCAGTGTAGATAGAAACGAGTCAAGATTGTATGTAACATGATTTGCTGAAGTATTTATTTTAATGCAATACAATTAATTTCTTTTTAAAGTGTCTTTGCCTTTTAAATTCTTAGTCTTTTAGTGTTTTAATTCTTAGACACATTATTGATTTCTATCGAAAGACAGTTTTCTTTATCCTAAAAACCAATTTCTTCATCTTATTCATAAGCAAACTCATGAGTATGATGAACATTCATACATTTTCTCGAAAAACTGCACATTATGTCATCGGATTTCTAGTTTGATCCTGCAAGCAACATTTTAAAACTAGTGTTCTTGTTTACAAAAAACACACCCATGATTACACAACGGTCTCCTTGACCCTATATAAAGAGTTCTTGACAAGCTCACAATGTATGTACCTCTCTATGCTTCACATCACTCTTACTCTTATGTTGACTTGGGCGTCAGAGCATCTGCAGGTACACCACCCTCTTCTCCACAACGGAGTTGCGGCCAATACATCCTCTGACCACTGCCATTAACAATCGGAGCACCTACTTCCATCGATGCACCACCAATGTGTGTATCCTTACCTTCTTTAGGTAAATTCTATATTTGTTTTAAACACATAGTTTTTATAATTTAAAAGTAACACTTTGTTTGAGGGATAAAGTAACGAACATCCATATTTAAAATTTTAATCAAAATCATAATTTTATAGAAAAAAAATATTGTTTATAGATCAAGAATCATTCTAAGTCCAAAACCATCATTTTCATCACGTCGTCATCTAAGGCAACGACCGACTCTCACAACCTCGAGCATATTTAGAAAGAGTGATCCTACAAGACCTCAATTTGAGAGCGTCAACACAAACTCTAAAATTTATACTTGTGGGGTTCAACTAGTAACAATTTAGAATTGAACAGAGACTGAAGGTGTTTAAGTGTAGAGATATAATAATGGAGTTGTCAAGTTCATAATAAAAAAAGCTAGTAAAACTAACTGTCCACGGCAAAAAATTAAGTTTGCGGAGAAGCATTTTAAAATTTATTATTCTTAGACTGAAGATTTATTTTGGTTATTCACAATTTTTTTTATGGATCAAGTTAGTCCCCTATAAAAATAGAATCTAACGTTGTATATGACATTTTTATATCAAGAAAAAATGTGTGTTCGATTCAGTATAACATAAGAATTAATTTGTACCTAGTATGAAAATATTAATGACTATTTAGGTTTTATTTTGCCTGAAACTAAATTGACCCGTATGAAAATTATCAAAGACTAAAATGGATATTCCTACACTACTATTTTTATATGTCAAAAATCAAGCAAATCGTTAATTAAACAAAATATTTTAATAATATAGCAAATGAGTTAACAAAAGATTTGAATAATTTAGCACTATAAGTTTATTTTGGTTTAGCATTACAAAACTCGAAATTACATGCTGCAAGTAACTTGACTTATTTGAAATATGAAAAAAAATTAATATAATTTTTAGTTTTATTTTCCTGATTTTCTACGAGGGCATAACTCCCCAAATTAAATTTTTCTCTAATATAAAAGAAAAAGTATAGAGCGACGGCTAAAAGACTATGACACTTTAAATACTTAAATACAATTTGTCCTTAATATAATTTGTCCTTTAAATCCGTATAAAAAAAAACAATTTGTCCTTTAAAAACAATTTGTCCTAAGAAAAAAATTAATTGTCCTTAGAAAAAGTCAATAGCGAACGTCAATTTTGGGCACAATAATGTAGAGAGAAAAATCCAATTCCTGTTCTATAATTTCACAGTGAATTTCACGCGGAGAAGGACAATTTTTTATTTGCACTAGTCTCTGATAATGATGGGATGGATGGATTCATTAATACGTAGGGTCCACTTCAATTTACATGAGGGAGGAAATCATTTGTATGCTTGCTTCGAAGAAATGGTCTAATGTACTCAAATAAATTAGTCATACACTCTATACAGATATATTTTTCATCCATTATTATATCAATAATTAAATATGTTTTTGATCTCTATAATATGTCAATTTTCTTTTTAGTTTGTTTAAAAAAATTTTCAACTTTTGGTCTGTAAAAAAATTTCCATTTTTACTTCTGGTCCTTCCTTTAAAGTAAAATTATTTGTAGAATTCATATATTTTTAATAAAATTTTTCAGAAAAATTCATAATATTATAAGAATCTCTCCCAAAAGAAAATAGAATTTTTTTAACAAAGCATGAATTTAATATAAATTTTTATATTTTTTACGGTTAAAATTAATTTATGTTTTGTAAAAAATTCTATTTTTTTGGAATTTCATTTTACAATATTCTACATATTTCATTAAAAAATACAAAAATTAACTTCAAAAAATGGACCAAAACTAGTGATTGAAAAATTTATAGAGACTAAATGTTAAAGTAAAATTTTAGAAGGACTAAAATAAAAAGTTAGTATATTTATAATTAGTAAAAACATATTTAACTCATAAGTATACTATAATAAAACTTATTGATATAGCGATGAAAACAACACTGTTGTATATAATGCGGGACTTATCTTAGGTCAACAAGTAGATTTGGTAATCTTGTAAAAAAAAAATATGTTTCAATACTTGCTCATGACAATAATTAAAAGAAACCATCATTGAAGATAAAAAGCAAAAAGTTGCGTGTCTATATTTATACGCAGTACGCACACATACATGTTACATAATAAAGGCTATTTCTTTGCATATGTAGGTGTTTGATGAAAATATACAATCTCACATCACTTGGAATTGAAAAGAAAGGAGTCCAAGGCTGTATATAGGATGCCTCTTTTATTTTGAAAAAAATAAGTGAAAGTGAGACAAACTAGAATTTACTAAACGAGAGAATAATTAGGAAATCAAATGTTAATGTTTGTTTCTTTAGAGATATCAACTAGTTAGAAAATATTTGAGAAACACATTTGGGATAAATCAATGAGTCTCTTGACCACGAGAAGAGAATCAGGAAAATGGTAGAAATAAGAGTTTGTTCTTAGAGAACTTGTTGAATTTAAATTTCTTGTAAGAAAATCTTTGATAATGAATTAGGGAGATCTCTCTCATCCAAAAATAGGTCAAATGTGGGTCAAACTAGCTGAACAAATATCGTTGACTTCTTCTTCTTTTTCTCCTCCTCCTCCTCCTCCTTTTTCTTCTAGGTTTTAGATGCTTCTATTTTTATTCCACACATCAAAACATTGGTGTGAGTTTTATCTGAATTTGCAACAACACACATTTTATATGCATTTCTCTATAAGAGAAATATATTATTTATAGCACAAGATAAACTCACAACCCTTTACAAAATATCAAAGATCAAACACTTCTGATAAAAGCGGTGGATTACTCCACAAATCGGAAAAAATATATTTTTGTTACATGTGAACCATGACAAAGAAAAACACTTGATACATTCTACCACCTTCAAATGATTGCAAACTTTCCCCTTAAATAAAATGTTATTTCACTCATCATTCAAGACGATAGATTTTTCAAAAAAACACTTCTCTCTCTACAAACAATTTTATGACCTGTCTCTACAACAATTCCCGCATCCAACACCTCCCTTCTTCCAAATCTCATATCTAGCCATGTAGCTACTGATTTTTGGTGGTTCGACAAGTGGCGTCGGCCCTCCGCACCACCATCCTTTTGTTTCTTATGTGATGGTTTTTTCTTTTTTTCTGTTAGTTCCGATCTGGTGGTGTTCGAAGTTGTTGGACAAATCCGGTGGTTGTTTTATGAATGTGGTGGTGCGACCATCCTCATCTTGTTCTCTGTTGTGTCTGCGGTTATCGGTCCGGTTTCGTTTTTAGTTTTTGTTTCGATCTGATCCAGTTATGTGTGGAGGAGGTTATGGTGGCGTGAGGAGGTGATGTTGTGGTGGTTTGCAAAGGTGGTGATGTAGAGGAGGTGGTGTTACTGTTTTGGCATATTTGAGGTGAGAAGAGACGGGGTTAGGGTTGTGTGGTAGTGGATCCGGGTGTGTGGTGGTGGATATGTGGCGGCGGTTCTACGACGTGGCGTTGGATTTTCTTGGTGGTGGTGATGCAGTGGTGCGATAGAGCATCATAAACATTTTCCTCTGGCTGTTTTCGTTGATGTTTTCATGGTGGTTGAGTGGTGGTGGCCGACGGGAGAGTTAGCGAGGTTATCAGTGCTTGCGTGATGTGATGAAGATAGATGTCTTGCGTGATGGTTGAGGGAAGTTGCATTGATGTGGTTTTGGTGGGGTGGTCGTGGATAATCGAGATTCAGATTTGTCATCAGAACGCTCTACGAACAAGATCTGATTAAGAGGGGGTGGTTGATGTTATTTAGGTATGGAGTTGGTTTTTTGTGTGTATGGGGGGG
>Ga0315914_1010218_pt1 | contig 11747 bp, 9 predicted proteins | sample MpolenodulesMG_FD_203920 | JGI IMG/M metagenome (GOLD analysis project Ga0315914, IMG submission 203920) | Medicago polymorpha root nodule microbial communities from Los Angeles, California, United States - elongated nodules | ecosystem: Host-associated > Plants > Roots > Nodule | place: USA... | reverse complement strand
AAATAAGTAGTTGTGTGAATCAATAAAAATTCTTCCTTCATTATTTTTCTCTAGTTTCGGTTCTTCATTTTCTGTTAGTTATTCATCTTGCCCCAAAACAGCTTATTTTCATAAGCACTTTCGCTGCGCATAGAACAGAGTGATTGTGCTAACAATATTTACTTAACCTTTTGACATTGGTCCCTGTTGTTCGTTTCCGTCAAAAAAACACATTACTGACTAATGGACACATACGTGACCCTTGATGACCGGTCTTGGTAAAGGCACTAAAACCAAAAACACATTTTTACATAGGGACGAAATTAAAAAACATAATCCTCAAATTTTGAAATTTAAAAACCCATTATTTCCATCTTCTTCCACTCTCTTCTTCATTCCATCCATGCCCACCCTCTCATAGCTAAATTAAACTAAACATTTGAAAGATTGAAAATGCAATTCTTAATATGCAGTACTTTGCATGAGGTTCACTTGAATAACACATCATTGCAGGAATCAGTTTCCCTGGCTTCAAATTCTTGTAGCCCGTCCATGACTCCACAGTTTCATATGCATCGAGGGCAATAAGATCTGGCGCAAATTTATACTGCTGAGGACAATCAATATTGATAATTGTATATTTTATTTGTCCAAAGAGATTGAGAAGGTTCGTCCCAAACAATATAATAGTATAAAAACTCAGGAAGAACCAGATAGAATAGAACCCAAAATATTATCATATCTAAAATCCATGTGGCTGAACCTTACCTAAAGGTCTACAAACATATAAGGTTTCTAAAGCATTTCCAGTGCTCTTTTTGCTTCTCCTTGCTGAATCAAGAATGAGCAAAACAGAAAAAACAACAAAAGAGAAAGGACCTTGTCAGATAGTATATTCCAATAAAGTAGCATATATCTGAAAATTAAAGTCTCTAGTAACTTTGAAGTGTACACAAGATATCATTATTCATGCAATTATTCACTAAATGAATAATAGTGGTAAACAATTTTCCTATCAAGTGTCAAGCTCACAATAGAACCTTCTCCAGGTATAACTCAGTTGCCCATGTGGATATCATTGTTATTTGGCATTTATCCTTTTCTAAATTATCAAGCTTGCAGGCAATATTAATTTCTATGATCGTGGCTGTGTTTGATCAATAAAATTCAATAAAGTATTGGAGGTACTCAGTTTTCAAATCATTATTGACCATCTGATCAAGATCAAACAGTTCAGAAAAAACAAATTTAATTTCTATTTTGTAATTCCAATACTACCGATCTTAAATCAAGACCACCGATTTTTATCGGATGGCCACAAACGCGTGAATGTCGCAACTCGCTGACTACAATCAATCCAGGTCTGTTTAAATGAGGGTGAAAATGAAATTTCCTGTAATAGAATTTTGGCTTAATTAATGATTTGGTCCCTTAAGTTATTTGTTGGTTACATTTTACTCCCATAAGTTACTAACGTTACAATTTGGTCCCTTTAAGTCATCTTCCGTCAACCAAATAAATCCCCACCGTCAAAACCGTTAAGCCAATATCTAAGGTGAATACACATTGCAAGTTGTCACGTCACCGTTCACATGTACCTATTTAACGTTTTGGCAAAAGGCTGACGGTGAGGATTTATTTGGCTAACAAATACTAACTTAAGGACCAAATTGTAACGTTAATAACTTATGGGACCAAAATGTAACCAACAAATAATTTAATGGACCAAATCATTAATTAAGCCTAGAATTTTTGAGCATGAATTAACTTTTGAATAATGGTGCTGGAAGTAGAAGCAAACTTACAAACAACGAACTAATTAGGTTATATGCATACCTAATAAAAGATTTGTGCCATTTTTTTCTCTCCTTTTCAGGTGTTTCTTTTTTCTTCTGTCGAACCAATCAAAGTGTTCATTTGCTCTCCAGCAAATCCAATATGCAATAGTTCTTCAAGTAAGCACCTGCTCATAAACAAAATTATTTTGCAGCAACATAAAATCGAAGATCCAGTAAACTAAATTTATTTCCTAAATTATCAGTATAATGAGTGCTATGAAGAATATATACCTCAAATCATATGTTTCAGCTAATTCTAGGTTTGACGGTGGAGCTCCAAAGAAGTCTAGCTTTAATTTGTTTGTTGGAGGAATTGTTTCTTCTAGATCATCTATATCAAAATTTGTTGGAGGAACTATCTCTTCTTTATCATTGTATTGAAAATCTGATGAAGACACATTTTCTTCTTGATCGTGGAATTCAGAGATTGTTGAAGAAATTATTTCTTCCCCATATAGCCAGCGAAATCCACACTCTTTTATTTCTACTTTATCATGTAGAGTTTCATCAATAAAGAATGTAAATGTAAGCTTTGGATTGTAACCGGTGTTGTTCACATCATTAATGGCTTTTACTTCTTCCATTATCTTCTTGCAACTTATTGGATCATACCATAAAACCACATGATCTGACATCATGTGGATTAAAGTATCACTCGGGTCCATACCGAAGAACTTGGCTCTTGTAAAACTTGTTATACAGATCCTTTCACCTAAACTATTGTTCAAATAGCACTCACATCCAAAACCTACGTTATATTTTGTTTGGCCTTCAGAAAGAACCAAGTAGTAGGCAAAACCCAACAAATTATGAGGAAGCTCAAGAGTGAAAGAAACTTGTGTAGAAGGGTAATGGAACCAATTTTCCAGGCCATGGATAGCAGGTAAGATGTGCCAAATAATATCATCGCGTGCTTCTTCATTTTCTTTACTTTGTCTTGCTTCAAATTCAATCATAACCATAACATCTTTCAAAACTTTTTGGTATGAATGTGGATGCAATTTTTTACAGTTAAGGAGCACAATTAAAGCAAGATTGGGTTTGTCATATGGTTCACCTACGGTCACTTCCTCAAGAGATTCACAATTCCAGAAAACCAAAATTGGAATGAACTGTGAAAGCGTTGGAATAGATTGAAGCATTTTACAATCGTAAACATTAAGACTTATGAGTTGGGGAAGATACTTAATGGTTTCAGGCAAGCTTCTAATGTCCATACCAATTAGTGTTAAAAACTCTAATGATGATAGTAAGGATATACTGTTTGGGATTTCGGACAAGATAGGAATATTAGAAAAGATTAAGACTTTTACACTTGGGAAGGCAGGACTAGAAAGCACTTTATCTAAGGTGATGAAAGGGTCATGTTTATGATTCTTTTGATGCACAAGCCAAATACGATCGGAAAAGTTTTCAGGAAGATCTACAAGACAATCACTGATAGGAAAGACAAAGCTTCTAAGATTTTTTTTATGCAATATTGATGATGGAAGTTCATTCCCAGCCCAGTCTGTTAAAGCCAAACCCAAACGATCAACGGAAGGAAATGGAATTGAGAGCTCTTTGAGATTGACGCAATGTGTAGCATTCAATTCAAGGAAGGCTGGTGAACAAGTGTTACTGGAAAGGCTCTCAAGTGAAGTACATTTAGCCACACATAAATATTCAAGCTTTTGGAGAAGGAAGATTGACGAATCAACTTCAGGCAAACTTTCACAACCACCAAATCTTACATCTTTTAGATTCGGGGAACCAGATACATTTGGACACTCTATCAACTTTTTGGAGTGACTGAGGTCAAGTTGCTCTAAATTGGGCAAATTCTGCAACAATATACAGTTGGTCAAAACAAGTTTGTTATGGAAATCAAAGAGAGAAAAAGATCTCATTAGCACATTTTCTTAGTCATTGCAGATATTGAATATTTCATTTTGATCCTTTGTGTTTTGTTTTAGTCTCTTCAAAATTTGTTCAGATTAAATCTGGTCATTGCAACTTTCATTTTAATCTTTATTTTTACAGACTAAAATCACATAATCTACATATTACAAGGACCAACTTCAATATGAATAAATTCTGCAAGAACTAGAACACAACAACAATGACCAAAACAAAAAAAATTATGTATTTACAAAGAAGAGACTAAAATCGAAAAATTAGTTTTACATAGACTAAGTTACAAAAAAAATTATATTTGCAAGGACCATTTAATGTTTAAGCCTAATATTTTTTTATAAAAACCATAAAGAAATGGTCGATTATAGGCTGCTCTTCACTTAGACCACAGCATGGTGAAAAAATGCCATGGAACCATAATAGACATCACCTTCATATTCCATTATAAAATACTTAAACTTTTATCAAAATAGAAAAAAGTATAATAATGAATACATGGACCATGCTTACCAGTACTCCATTCCAAAGTTTTTCTACATGGCTGCCTCTCAAGGAAAGCTCCACAAGCATTTCATGACAAAAGGTTAGAGGTAGAGATTTCAATGGATAGCCATCCCAAAGAAAAAATCTCAAATTTTCTGGCAATAAGTCAAGACCATGTGGAAGGCTTACAGATTTAATTCTCTTGTGATCTCGAAAAGCAAGTAACCTTAGATTTACCAACTTTTCAAAGACTTCGGGTCTTAAATTTATCTGTGTGTGTTTAGTAGCATCTAAAAATATAGCTTCAACAATCTCCGATCCCTAGAAAAAAAATAAATCTCAACATTAATATTTTTGTCGTAAGTTTCATTTTCTTTATTAAAAAATATGTCTAGGAAGGAAAGTAAAGGTATCATTATCTCACTCTGTTATTTTTCAATACATCAATAACATCCTTAGGATCACATAATCTACTGCGTTGTCCAGGATTCTTAAGTGATTCTTCACGAACAATTTGTTTTCCCATTTCTTGTATCAAGTCATGCATTTGAATGCAATTTTCAAAGTCAACTCTTATAAGAGCCTTGTCTAAAAGATGAATTATTCCTATATCAGCAAAGAAACCACACTCATTTAATATTTTTGTTATGTTTTTCCTTTCATGTCCTTTGAAAAAGCAAGCAATGTCCAAAAATATATTTTTCTCTTTATCATCCAATTCATTATAACTCAATCTGAATATAAAATCAATTTCCATGTTTGGAACTTCTTTAAGTTTAGCTAGTGCACACTCCCATTCTATTTCACTTTTACAACGAAGTAATGATCCCAAGACTTTCAAAGCTAAAGGGTTGCCTTTGGCGTAATCAATTGCTCTTTTTGAGAGCTTAATATATCCATCCTTAGGTGATACTTTGCCAAAAGCATTCAAGCTAAATAGTTGGAGGGAATTTCGGGAGTTCATCTTCTTAACTTCATATATTTTGTCAATTCCTGCACTTATCAGCACATGTTTATCCCTGGTCGTCACAATGATTGTGCTACCAAATCCTAGCCAACCTTCTCCAACTCCAAGCAAGTTTTGTAGAAGTTCTGAATTATGTACATCATCTAGTACAATGAAAGATTTCATGCGTTTGAGTCTTCTCTTGATCATTGATGGTATCATTTTGGGAGTATCAATATCAAGATCTTCCCTTAGTAACTTGGAAAGAAGTTTGTTGCAAGTGTAATTGATTCCATACCTTTCTGATAATTCTGTCACCTTTTCTAAGAAGCAGAAGCCGTCATATTTGAATGAAACCCTTTGAAACATAGCAGCAGCAAGGGTTGTCTTACCGGTGCCTCCCATACCCCAAAGTCCAATGATTTGAACTTCTTTTGAATCATATTTTATTAATGATTGAATGCTCCAATAGTTTTCATCAAGTATAAAGTTACATGTAAGTTCATTTGTGTATTGGTGATTTAATTTTCCTAATACAGTTCTGGTAATGTCTTCAATCAAGTCAGATTCAGTCCTAACACATAAAAAATATTAAATAATAAATACATATATCATGTGAATGCCAACCAAAGGTAAGCATCCAATTCTTCGTCTGAATTTTGAAATTAAAATATTAGGCAAAAATAACAAGGTACTCATACATTCACACATCACTTTCATTTGAATTGGAGTATTGGACATGATCCTCATTATAACCAACATAATTCTCCATATAAAATATCAACATGAATAATTAAAATTGTATAATACATAGCCATAAACAAATGATTATTTTACTTTATTATATCTTACATAGTCTCTTAAGTCTGTTGGTCATTTAGACTTTATTAACTTAGTTCTTATCTATCTTTATTTTTGTGTGAACTAGATATCCTTTTCACACAACTGTTGAGATTAATTTTTTGAGTCAGGTAAGTCTTAATAGGTGACAAAGATGTCCCTCGAGAAATTTATTGTTTGTAGCAGTTCACTATTGAAGATATTAAGTGAATCTTTCCACATTAGTAATATATTTTACTAAAAAAAACAGATAATCAACTTACCCCAAGAGGTTGTTATAGCTACTCCGCCTTATATCTCTTTGCAGATATTAAATTTGTAAAATGCTACCCCAAGAGGGTCCTAAGGGCACTCTTTAACGACTTCAAATAGTAAGATTTAAAAAAAATTATGTATTCAATGCATCAAGACAAACTAACTTTTTCAATGAATAGTTTCTTAATTTGGAATTTTTAAAGAGTGTCTTAGGTCACTTGTTAGCAAGACCCATTAAATTTCCATCCTTCAAACCAATGTCGAATATTTATACTATCTTAGAAATCAATCATACAAACAAAATAAATAATATTAATTACATATGTGTAGACATAAGATCGTTAAAATGTCTCGCATCAGATAAGAGATAACCTTAACATGTTTTTGTAAGTGTGAGCAATCCTCACCTCACAAACTGATTTTATAGGATTGTGTTAGACCCAATCACAATTCATAATAGATCTTATAGTAAATATTTTACTCATATTGTAGAAAATATATATAACTTGAATAAAACCAATACTAGCTTGTAAAGTTTTATAACAATTTACAAAATTTATTTGCACAATAAGCACTACTCTACTCTTTTTGGTCCTATTTACAAGTGACACTTGGGTTAGTAAAAGTTTATTTATCTAGTTTAAAATTTAGCTTAGATAGATCAACTTTTATAACTTTATTAAACAATGTTTTGAAAACTCTACCGTTTATTCAACCGATTAGCCTGGAAACTGGAGTGTATACCTATACCAGTCTAGTTGTGCATTAAAACAAGAAGTCCTAAAAATAAAGAAAATCGGTATGGACCGTTGAAAACTGGAAGACCTGTTGAATCAGGTCCAGTTTGGGGAATAGGTGGAATCCACTTTTCTTCTCAGAAAGTATTTTTTTTCCTAAAAAAATCCTCATTTCTTTAGTATTTCTTAATTCTTTTTTTAATTTATAGGTAGTGAAGTTTTTAAGTGCTGGATGATAAAACTTCAATTAGATTTGTTTTATTGTTGAGTTTAGATTCTTCAATTAAATTTAATATGAATGTATGCAAAGACTAAAAACCTGTATGCAGTGGAATGGAAGCCTGATAAATTAGCTGCTTCTGAAAGAGCATTCTTCCAACTATGCATCATCTTATCATCATTGCCTCGCTTCCTGTGTTTTGCTAAGGCCGCCCCGTAACTCCCTATTTGTTTCCGAACATGTGAAGGATCAATTTGGTAGAACACAGGAATTACATAAACATTTTCTTCTTCATTTGTTTGACTACACTCCATTATTTGAACAAGTTCGTTCAAGCACCAAGTTGAAGATGCATAGTTCTCCGAGAACACAACAAGAAACAAATTGGAATCCTTGATTGCTTTCACGAGTTCTGCCCAAACTTGAGCTCCTTTCTCGATCATATAGTCTATGTATGTATTGAAATAGGTTCGGCACAGAGCTGCGTGAAGATGGCTAGTGAAACCATTTCTTGTGTCGTCGCCTCTAAAGCTGATGAAAACATCATATTTCTTCATAGCAACGCCGTTAAAAGAAGAAGAAGAAGCCATAGCCATGTATTATGATATATTGATGTATGTGTTCTTTCTTTCTGGTTCCTATAAATAGAAATAGAATGCGAATAATTCACGTAAGCATGATCAACTTATGTGAATGCGTGTGGGACCCTCTTCACCTAAACCTTTTGTTTGTTCCTTAAATGGCTTTTCTCCGAAACCTAACCGTTTCACTACCCTACTTCACCTAACCAGTAAATTTGAGTGCTTTATTTGTCTCATATAGGAGCAACGTTTGTATATTTACAAACAAAATTAATTTGGATTTAGCACACTCACACATTATAAAATGTTGAAGAGAAAATAATTAATTTATTATTATTATCATCACAGTAATGGATCTGTCTGAGATTAAATATAATGGATGAAACAGTTACAGTACACGTGGGATGGAGGATCGATACGGTGGAGGAGATGATATGATGAGTTTCCCGATGATGGTTAGAGTGAGGAATGTAAGGAAAAAGATTGTGTATTCATTCAGTTGTCAAATACAAAGAGTGGATACTTATTTATAGTAAAGTATCCAAGCAATTTGGGCTAACTTGCATTACAAGTAACCTCTGCCAAGTAAGCCCTAATTACACTAAAAAAAGATTAAAAGCTGAAGCACAAAGTTTAAACCTCCTAACTATCCCTCCCCTAACTGAACAATCTCGGAAATCATTTTACAAAGGATCTATCTTGAGTCAAATGAGTCCTCCACAATACCAAGCTCAGCTCTTAACTTGCAGAAGGCTTCAAGTTTCAGTGGCTTTGTCATAATGTCAGCCAGTTGGTCTTGTGAATTGCAGTGATTCAGTTCCATAGTTCCATCTTTAGCTAAGTCCCTCAAGAAGTGAAACCTCACATCTATGTGCTTGCATCTGTCATGCATAACTGGATTCTTAGATAGCTTTATTGATGAGCTATTGTCACACTGGATGATAGTTGCTTTCTTTTGTTCTTCATTCAGGTGATGCAAGATTCTTCTGAGCCAGATTCCTTGACATGAGCATGAAGCTGCTACTACATACTCTGTTTCAGTAGTAGAAAGAGTAACTATAGGCTGTTTTTTTAGATGACCAAGCTATTGCACTATCACCAATCATGAACACATAGCCTGATGTGCTTTTCCTATCATCAAAATCTCCTGCATAATCTGAATCTGACCATCCAGTCAACTTTACTTCTTCTCCTTTCCTATACAAAATTCCATAGCTTGTTGTTCCTTTCAAGTACCTTAGGATTCTTTTAATAGCAGACAGATGCATTTCAGTGGGTCTTTCCATGTATCTAGCAACTAGACACACTGAATATGCAAGATTTGGTCTCGTGGCAAGCAAGTACATCAAGCATCCAACCATTTGCTTATACTTGCTGGCATCTGTTGCTCTAGCATTCTCATCTTTCACCAGTTTGCTTCCAGTCACTATAGGATTGCACACCATGTTGCAATTTTCCATGCCAAATCTCTCTAAGATTTCAGTAGAGTATTTGTGTTGACTAATGAAGATCCCTTCATTGCATTGCTTAACTTCTACTCCAAGAAAATATCTCATTTTCCCTAAATCAGTTATGGCAAAATTTCTTTGCATTAAGTGCTTAAATGAAGCAAACATCTCAGAGTCATCTCTAGTGTAGATAAGGTCATCAACATACAAACTAACTATAAGCATTCTCCCTTCAGAATTATTCTTCAAAAATAGTGTGTGTTCATGAGAAATTTTCTCAACGTTCTCCTGAACAAAGTAAGATTCTATCTTGCTATACCATGCTCTGGGCGCTTGTCTTAAACCATACAAAGCCTTCTTAAGCTTATAAACCTTACTAGCATCCTTTTTCTAATAGCCTAGTGGTTGTTCAACATATACATCTTCAATCAATTCTCCATGTAGAAAGGCACTTTTAACATCAAGCTGTTAAACTTTCCACCCTTTACAAGCTACAACTGCTAGAATTGTTCTGATGGTATCCCATCTTGCCACTGGTGCAAACACTTCATTGTAGTCAATTCCAAGTTTTTGTGCATATCCCTTAGCCACTTATCTAGCCTTGTACTTCTCAATTTCCCCTTTTTCATTCAACTTAGTTTTATAAATCCACTTTACTCCAATTTTCTTACAACCAGCTGGTAAGTCAGTCAGTTCCCTAGTATTGTTGGATTCAATAGCTTCAATATCCTGCTTCATAGCTTCTCTCCACACCTTCAATTTTGATGCTTCATCAAAAGTAATGGGATCAATTGAGGTGTTAAACATAGCTAGACCACTCTGCAGGTCATTCTCTTCAGCTTCTCTTCCAGTTATATAATCTTTCAAATAACCTAGTGGATTTCTTGTTCTAGGGGAAAGCTCTCTTTCTTCAGGTGACTCAATTTTCACTTCTTCTTCATGATCAGAAACAACGTTATCATGATCTGAAGAGTTAACTTCACTTATATCATCAAGTTAAGGCACCTTAGTATCAGTTTGGTTCAGTGGTTCATCAATTGTGAATTCTATCACATCATTATCAATTAAAGAGGAACTTGATTGAGTGTTTTCACCGTCATTCCAGTTCCATCCCTGAGATTCTTCATATACAGCATCTCTGCTAATCACTACTTTCTTCCCTTTTGGATCATATAGCTTATAGCCCTTGATTCTTCACTCAAACCCAGTAAAATGCATTTAAAACTCTTATCATCCAGTTTATTTCTTTGAGAATCTAGCACATGAACATAGGAAATGCATCCAAAAATTCTAAAATGTTGCACTGAAGGTTTTACACTACTCCATGCTTCTTCTGGAGTCATGTCTTTGACTGACAATGTAGGGCTTCTATTCAACACATGAGTGGCCCAAACTGTTGCTTCTGGCCAGAAAACCTTTGGAACTTGCCTAGCTGCAAGCATGCTTCTTACCATGTTCATCAAAGTTCTATTCTTTCTTTCTGAAACACCATTTTGTTGAGGTGTGTAAGTTGTGGTAAGATGTCTCTTGATTCCATTTGTACTGCATAATTCATTGAACTCTGTAGAAGTATACTTTCCTCCTCTATCTGATATCAAGCATTTTATCAAGCATTCAGATTCTTTCTCAACTAAACTTTTGAACACTTTGAATGTTTCAAATGCTCTTGATTTGTCTTTCAAAATGTATATCCATGTCTTTCTACTGAAATCATCAGTAAAAGTCATGAAGTATTTGTTACCAGAGTTTGAACTTGGTTTGATAGGGCCACATAAGTCAGAGTGAATCAATTCAAGTTTTTGTGAAGCCCTCCATTGAGCCGTTTTTGGAATTGCTTCCCTATGTTGCTTCCCCAACAAGAAATCCTTGTATTTTGTTTCAATTTCTTGCAATTCTGGCAGATCTCTCACCATATTCTCTTTCATCAAAATTTTCAAACCCTTCCAACTGAGATGTCCATATCTATAATGCCATATCTTGGCATCTTCACATTTTTCCATCTTCAAGCGTTCAGGAATAATGACTGGTGTAGAGATAACAAACATTTTATTGGTGCTCATTTGAGTTGACATTATCAAACCTCTCTCTTCATGATATACTTTGCAAGTATCTTTCTTAAAAACAATTGTTAGATTCTTCTGCTGAAGTTGTCCAATACTAAGCAAATTGTTTCTAAGTCCAGGGAGATAATACACATTGGTTATAACTTGAATTATACCACCAATGAGCAGTTTCAAGTTACCTCTTCCCATTACTGGCATTTTAGAATCATCAGTCAACTTCACTGATTCTCTAAACTCACTATCAAAATCAAATAGCCAATCTTTAGTTCCTATCATATGGTTTGAACACCCTGAGTCAAGAAACCATACCTCATCTTTGGCATTTGTATTCAGGCAAGATTGTGTCATCAGAAGCAATTCACCATCTTCAAACTCAGCATAGTTTGCATTTTCTTCCCATAGAGGACATTCATTTTGATAGTGTCCCTGCTTGTGACACTTGAAACATTCAACACTTGATT
>Ga0315914_1010212_pt1 | contig 11756 bp, 3 predicted proteins | sample MpolenodulesMG_FD_203920 | JGI IMG/M metagenome (GOLD analysis project Ga0315914, IMG submission 203920) | Medicago polymorpha root nodule microbial communities from Los Angeles, California, United States - elongated nodules | ecosystem: Host-associated > Plants > Roots > Nodule | place: USA... | reverse complement strand
CGGCATCCACGGATCTTCTCTCTACATGCTCAAACCATCTAAGCATATTTTCTACCAACTTTTCTACTATAGGTGCTACCCTCACTCTCTTAGGGTGTCATTCATAATCATGTCATGTCTGATCTTCCAGCGCAACATCCTCATCTCTGCTACACTTGCTTGATTCTCGTGTTGACTCTTAACCGCCCAACACTCCGTACCATACAACAACGCTGGTTTGACTGCTGTCCGGTAAAACTTTCTTTTCAACTTAATTTGAGAATTGAGACCGAAAGAGTAAACGATATTTCTAATAATAAAAGTTATAGTTTGACTTTTTTTACATTATTTGATTTATTTTTTATGTATCCACACCAAGATTTAACATGTGGATCTTAAAAATCTACTCCACGAGACATAACAACAAGAATCCTCAAACACCCTTCACACTATTTTTCTTACTTCTTTCTCTTTGATCTCACCTCAATCTCACGAAAATTACCTATATAGATATGGTATTGAAAGATCATGCTAACTCGTGTCACTATGATACTAGTTAAAGGAAGAAAATTTTACATTGAAAATATCATTTTTTACATTTTTAAAATTTTGACTACACAGTTTCAACAATATAATATATTTGTTTTCTTAATTAGCATTTCAGGGTAGCATTTTTCTTATGACGCTGAGACCTCCGAGTAAAAGTTGAGTGGAAAACAAAAATAACTGAATTATGTTAAAATCAACCGTAGTCACTAATTGATTGTAAGTTTTAATAGATGCAACTAACTGTAAGTTGTTGCAGCATACGTATGAATGCTACAACATTTTGCTTGTATCACATTTGATACACATCAACTAGATTCCCATGCAAATTGGGTAGATATTTGGAATTGAAAATCTGGATTTTCAAAGGGAGAATTCGTAGAGAAGATGAATGCAAACATAATGGATAAACCTTGGAGATTAAATTTGGTGAAGTTGTCCCCACTTTAATGTAATTGACTAATTGTGATGATTTGGATTGGAAGCATGTGTAAAAAGTTGACAATTTTTAAAGCGTGATAATCTCATTTACCAACCATTTCTATATCTATGATAAAACAAACTTGCAAATTAATCAAATAACTACGTACTATCACCAAACATTTTCATATCTATGAAAAAACAAACTTACAAACTAATCAAATAACTGCATACTATAAAATTAATCTTGCCAAATGCAGTTTAAGTTACTTGGCTATGACAACTAACACCTAAAAAAGGTATTGTTTTGAGTAAAGAGGTGAGGCTATTTGTTTTACCTGTTTATCTATCTTACGTTATTATCAAAAAATACTATCTTATTTTTATTAAAAAGTACGGTAAAATTATGTTCATTTAAAATGCAATAGAAGATTTCAAAAGTTTAATGGCTTTCAATCTCTGTTTTTTCCCTAATCATAGAGCCCTAAGCTCACTCACTACACTAAAAACAACGGAAAATCCAAGTCCCAAAATATGAGTATCAAAACTGTATGAGATCAAATTGTCAGCTCAAAGATTAATGTTTATACACTGGCAGTATAATAATCTAGGAAAAAAATAATATACGAAATCTAAAGTCAAAATGAAATCGATTTGACGACTGTTAATGGAAATAATCAATGGAGTAAACAGTCCAAATCACTTCATTAAGCAAGCACGGAAGAAAACACATGATTATGAACAAACAACCAATTAGCAATGGTCCTCTTTGGTCAAGATATTAATCAAGGAACCTAAAAGGCAAATTCCCAAAACCCAGAAATACAAGGTCAAATAATATTAATAACACATCCCCACTAAAAATTAATTAAAACCAAACCAAAGACAATATATGAAATAAGTTAGACCTAACAAATTATACCAGTGCAATGCTGCTCTCGCCACCAGGCGGCTTCCGTACGCCGCCTAGATAGTCTCTAGACTCCGCCTTCCCATCAGCAAAGATGTTACTCCCACTAATCTCTCGGAGTTTCGCCCCACTCAATGATTTCTCAGCAGCCAAAGGTGGAGAGTCACCTTTAAATATGTTGTTTCCTGAAAGTTCTGCAAATTTCTGGTTAAGAATCTTCTTTGCTGTTTTCAGAACAGGTTCCCCTGTAGTAGCATCTTGATCTCCATCACCCTAACCAAGGTAACAACAACAAAATAAATGGTATATTATTTAAAATACACAAACTGACAAATGCTACATAAAAACATTACTTATATGCATTATGCTTGAATACCATTTATCCTCAAAATATTTTGCATTATTCATTCCATGATGCAATACCTATAGCTTTTCGATCTGGTAGAATCATTACATGCATTGTGTTTGCCTAAAAGTACTAAATGAACTCTATTTGCACGAAGACAAGTTATTGAAATATGATCCAAATTTGAAAATCGAGGGTGATAGAGAGATCAAAATTTGAAAGTAATCACCCAAAACAATTCAGGTTAGCAACTTATAGTGGTGCATACATTACTTTCTCCAAGGCCTATGCTCCCCTTCAACTCCAGTATGCGAGGAGTAATTGGCCGAGGTTTGATTTCTGGTGGAGGAGCAAATATGTCATGACCGCTAAGCTCCTTGCACTTTGCATCGGAAAGCTGCTTGTTCAACTTATTGTCTTCACTTTCCATAGTTCCACTGAGCTCACGCTGCTTGGCCACCTCAGGCAATGAAGCAGGCTTTTTTGGCGAAACACTCTCTTCCTCGCCAAAGGAGATATGACTGATTCCCGCAATAGCTTGCTTCAATTTTCAAACAACAAACAATTAAAATACAGTTAGCAGAAATCAATTGCAAAACTATGATAGTCTGATAATTCAAAGTATCTATTTTCTTTTCCTTATAAAAAAGGCAATACCTGGTACATGCGAATTCCGGTTTTATTTGCTGAAGGGTTGGCACTGCCATCCTCTGGGGCCTCATCTTCTCCATTGGCTACAAATATTCCACTACCAGTAATCTCCTTCATCTTATACTCCGAACAAGGCTTTCTGGAAATTCAACAGCCAAACAAATTCAGAAACCACACAAAAAAGACAAAAACACATAACAAATTGAGCTAGTATTCATCTCACACTAGTCTAGAAACACAGATTAAATCAGTTAATAAAGCAGCAGTGCAGATTAAACAAAAAGGCCAAAGTATGTTTGGATTCATGGTGAGTTTGACCGAATCAAAACGTGCTACCGGACAATTTAGGCAAAAACATACTTTAGAACTTCAACCAAATCACAAAATTGTCTTGTGCTACCGCTATTTAGGAAAAACGATACTTGTGCCCTAAATGTGATACTAATAGCTCAATGTGGGATTATATTGTTTTCAGACACATACAAAATGACTGCTAATGTGGTAGGATTAAATAATCATGAACTAAATTTCTTACTTCCATTTATAACTAACCCAATATTGCAAATGTGATTTCCCTATTCTAAATGAAATAATATCTAAACCATAGATCCACTCATTGAAATTCAAAAACTCAAACAAATTCCATTTAACCCTTTTCACCTATAATACCTTCCTATTAGACTGGTAAATAACAGAAGCAACATACACTAGTGTTAAAAATCATTTCAATTTGTCAGTAAAAAAATAATAATAAAGACAAAAATAGAAACAGCGCATAATATTAATTATTTACAGATCAATAATAACATAAACAAAACCTGAAACAGCGGAACAAAAAAAAAAAAACATTTTTTGAATTTTGAAAATTGAAAATTTGAATTAGGTAAAATTAAGATATAGATCTGAGTCACCGTTTGTTTAAGCTTTGAACCTCTTCATCAGTAACCTGACCACCAAACACCACCTTACTGATCCCATCAGACGGCTGATAAGCAATTGGGGTGAACCGGTTAATAAAGTTTACCAATAACGAAATGTTATGTGAAATAATTATTTGTGAGACTTTACTTACCTGATGAGAACGGGTGGCGGAAGAAGGAGGAGGTGGAGAATCATTGATTGGAGTTTCAGACCAAACAAGTAGATCTGCAGTTGAAGTGTGTGGTTTCCTCACAGGAGTGTTTCTCTCCATATTCACACGCCAAAGAAGAACAAGATAGTGGGTTTTATTTTTAAAGAGTTTTGTTGAGTGGAGGAGTGTGGAGAGAGTAAAGAAAAGAATAGAATAGAATAGAACAAGTAGAAGCTACTCTTCTTCTGTTTCAAATCAAAGCAAACCAAAACAACAACATGTGTATATGTATATATAAATATTAATTAATTAATTATTTAATCTACCCGTTACGTTTTTTAATTTAATTTGAATAATCCTATCATTTCCCACTTTTGATTTTCATTTTTGAATATGAAAAACCGCCCCGGTAAATTAGTGTATATCGTAATCGTATAGCTACTTTTAAGTTTGGACGGTAAAGCATGTGCGCCGCATGTACCGCCACATGTCGGTTGTTATGAGCGTGTACCAATGTTTTTACTTTCTTACCCTTAACGCAACAAATCTCATATTTACCTTTTTTGTCTTTCCCTTTAATCTTCTCTTTTTGAAATGATGATAATGATAACACCACTATTTTTCTCTCTTTGATTTAGTCAAAGATTAACCACATAATCTAACTGCTAATCAAAAGTGAAAAACATTTTTTTTCTAAAAGAATAAAGTTTTTTTTTACATTTCCAATATGACTATGCAAACCATCAAATTACGAACGGATTATTTCAAATCTTCATGTCATTACTTGAGTTCATTATCAAAAATATTTCTGAAAAAATGATTACTGGTGTCTTGGAGACACTAGTTAAAGAAACAAATGATGATATAAATTATGAGATAACTTTTTGTTCACACTACACTGTCAAAAATATTAAAAAAATTAGTTTTCAACATAATAATAATATTTTTTTCATCTTTCTTGCACAATTATGTCTTATCTTGTACTATCATATATCATGTATTGTTTTGTGAACCAAACTCACTTTAAGAGTATTATAGAGGTTCACTTCTCAATCCAAGTTCAACAAATCCTTGATATTCACAATCGCATAAACATAACAATGAAACAAAGTGATGAACTTAGATATGAGATCAAGAACAATGTTGGGGTCAGTATAGCAGCAGAGATGAGTGGAACATTTTGTTCCTTGCAAATCTCAGACCCTATAAAATAGTCATAAGCTCAAAAAAAAAAAATGAGTTAGTTCTGAAACTTGTTAGAATTATAAATGATATTTTCTTGTCTCGACCTCTACATTTATCAAAACACTTAATTTGTGTGGTTTACTGAATTCAGTTGAACATTCAAATATCACCCTTGTTTTTGCATGTCCAATATGTATTATCATAACAAATCAAGTTTTTAAGAAATGTTGTGAGGGGCACGAGAAACTATTTCATAAAAAGTTCAAGCTCAAACAATGTTAACATTGATCGGTATATATTGTCCACCAATAAGATCATAACATCGACAATAAGATACGATTTGAGTTAAACTTTATCAACTCTACCAACCTAAATTAAAATAAGAGAATAAAATATTATTGTATTTGTTCACTTTGGCATATAAAAGATTAGATAGACACTGCTTTTCCCTAGGTAAAAAGTTCTAATTGGAATGTACTAATCCTTAAACAAAAATTAATAATCTAATATCACTATTGTAAAGGCATGCCTGTTTAGTAGCAAGAAGAAATTAAAAAAGATAGATATACTCATTGTATGAACTTGTTGGCAAATGGTAGTACTGTAACATAGTAGTGGGTTCTAAGAACAAAGAATAAATTCCTTGATCAGATATCTCGTGACACTCATGTGCAAAAGCCAAAAAGTCAAGACTTGCCAACTAATTTGTTACTTTATATAATTTTATTCTATTCTTGGCAACTGAGGCATTTGATTCAATTCAATCAAGTGTGAGCTTTTCCCAGAATTGCGAGATTGAACTAGAATTCTATTTTTTATATTTATAAATTTCATTGAAAACATTCGTGGGACACAAGCAAAACCATGAAAAGCCTTCACGTGTGGGTAATGGGCATTTCACATCATTGTGATTCATAATTACCTGCTTGGTGTTCTTAGAGATGAAAGTTCCCTCCTCACATGTACCCAACAAGCTTTTCTTTTCAATCTCTTTCTTATTTGACAAAATGTTCAACTAATAATATAGAAATTGTTAAGTGAATTATTTTTTTGATTTTAAGATTCGAATCTCGAATGTTTCTATTGTATTTGTGAGCTTTCAAATAGTGGTTGTCATTTAGTTTATAGGAAGAAAAAAACTCACGTGAGTATTAATTAATTTTAAAACTAAAAATATTGGCGTTACACAAAAGAATAGTTGCAAGGGTATTTTCGTCTTTGAAATTATAAATCTCAGTGGGAAGGTGAGAATGCAACGGTATCAAACCCAACAATAGTTATCCGTTAGAAGAAAGCAAAATCCAACAACCGGTTGCAAGCAGTCACCAATTAAGGGATGTTTCAAATTTTAAAATTCATATGCGGCTCAATTACGAAAGCAACCTTCCCAAGTTATGATCCATATATATCTCATTTTCGGATATAGATCTCATCTCATACCACTAATCCAAGGAAACTTATACGATATACTTATAAATTGAGGTATACAAATACTTTATTTCATATATCTACATATTAACGGTCATTTTTATGAAATAAAACGTAACTTATCGAATTTTATAAGAAAAAACATCATTTCATAGTTTATAAGAACCGTACTAAATTTAAAAATAACCAATATTATCTATTATGAGTAATAAAATTCAAAAAAAAAAATTTGTTGACACTTTTGATAAAAATAAAAGATTTAATTATTATAATTGTCAATGATAAAAAATATTTTTTTTTGAAAAACAACTTATTTAGCTATTAATTTAAAGATTTGGTGTGCGGTACACTCAAATTTTTTAGTATACCATAAAATTTGCCCTGATCCAACTGTTTTTTTTATATTTGTAGTAACTTCTCTTTCAATGATGCCTTCGTTTAAGCTATTGTATTTACCATTTTATCCTTTTCATGGTATTAAAAAAAATCATTTAAAAAATTATTTATGTGTGATATATATGCTAAAAAAATTATAACCAGGATATGCTAACATAAAGACGATTAAACATAATAGAAAAGCAAAAATGTGAACGTATTAGTGTCGGTCTTTTCGTTAGTGGAACATAATAGAATTACATTCTTATTTTGTTTTTGCAAAAATGGAATAACATTCTACTATTTGAATTAAGAGAAAAATGGAATGAAGCCTAAAGCAATTATTTATTCTGGTCATATAGATTGTTAGAATCATTGAGTTAACTCGTGGAATCGTATGATTCCAAAAATCTACATATCAATTTTGAGTTGATTTGAATGTAAATTCAAGTATTATATAACTCGAAAAAAAAAATTCATTTTACTCTATTGGACTTTAGTGTACTTGGTAAACATGAATAAATTTGCAAGAAATTTTTAACAGATTTTTAATTCGTTTTTTCATCTCAATTTTCATATTCGATTCATTTGTTAGACCAAAATTGGTTAAACAACAACAACCCTCAAGTATTGATGATAATTAGGGGTAGGAATAGGCCAGGCCATCCGTCAGGGGCCTATGGTTCGGCCTACTAAAAGTCTGTCTCGGCCTAACTCGTTTAATAAATGAGTTAAGCCTGAGCTTTTTAAAAAGTCTATTAATTTAATTAAGTCGGGTTTAGGCTTATAAAAAAGTCTACCAAATCTATCAGGTCGGCCCGTATATAAGTATACTACATTTTTCTACATCTATTATATATATATATATCAAAAAGAATTATTGATCCTTCAAATTCTCATACCACAATTATTATTATTCAGTTTTATGTACCGAGCCTATTATTTATTTATTTTGTATTTGGGATACAACACAACTCTTGATATTTCCCTCATATATCAGATGAACTTCATCTAACGAGGCACGAGTTACTCACCCCATTGTGTTTTATTGGTTTAATTTGTATCTAATTAATGTTTATCTCTATATTAAGTACGTTGCACAAATTGAAAGGAAAAAAATTCGATGAACATACTCTGTTTGAAATTTGTAACACAAACTAGGCTTTTAGACAGACTAATAGATCAGGCCAGACTTTTAAAAAGGTCAGACCAGGCTTAAAATAAAGTCTTTGACAGGTAAAAGGCTAAGGCTTAGGCCTTAGTTTTTTCAACTAGGCTTAGCCTATTTAAGCAAAGCCTGGCTCGGCCCGGCTCATTCCCACCCCTAATGATAACAGAGCATATGAGAACAACTAGGATATATTAATGTGTGTTTAAGTGTGCAGAAAATTTTGAGCAAATCAAAATCTGCCTCTTGACATAGTCAACATATTGGACCTTGAAGAGAAGCTCTGTGTCATAGATAAAGACAAGACTTTGTATCAAGTTCAAGGACACTATGGTTAAGCCACTAAATCTTAAAGATCCTTTGCGCCAAATGTCTGGCTCTAGTATGTGTTTTACACATAGTCATTTATTGTATTAAGATTTAATCTCTATTATAAACATTTGCCTTAATTTTTTTTTAAGAGTACACATGTCACTTTGATTTTCTAAGTCTCATTTAATGTTTTGTCATGTTGTTAAAAATATACATGTGTACACTTCATCATATAAATATTAGTTTCTTATTGGCTATTGTTTCATCATTGATCCACATCTTCTCATATTTGAATTTGAATTTGAACATTTATTTATCATAATTCAGAACCATGATTTTCTATTGATGTATAACATTAGCAAATCATGTAATTAATTGTATTTAATCACACATTTGATTTTTCTATACAAATTAATTGATTTGCTATTAAAAAATGCATAACCAAAACAACACAATTTCTATCATTAGCCAATCAAAAAAATTTATTTACTCTAATGTGTCACAATTTAAATTGTTAGCCAATCAAATTTGAATCGGTAAAACATCAACCAATCAAATGTTGTCAATATTTTTAGATTTTTTTCTCTATATATATTGTCAATCATTCTTCCACCATTTTCATATGCCTCCTATTACAGTGTTTTCAACGTTCTTTTCTCAACATTACCACACACCTTTTCATATTCATTTCTCCTCTCTTTAAATCGTTCTCTTTCTCTCTTATTTTTTAATCAATATTTGTTTTATTGTGTTGAATCAATTTCATTTTTTTTGTTTCCAATGTTCGGTTGTTTCATACGAAACAATTATTAACGAAGATTTATGTAAGATGGTTCTCCGTCTTATCATGTTTTTATTATTTTATTCAAGCTTCCACATATTCAATTTTTATTTTATTCAATATTGAATTTTCAAATATTTTTTTCGCCATTCTTTTATCTATTTATGTATGCCTAGATCTGACGGGTATGCCTACTCCTATGAAAGAAACGATGTTCACATCTCAAAAAAATAAAAAAAAATGTATTCTAATATCCAAATCCAAATAAATTACATATATTTTTTTATTTTTGTAACAAGATCAGCTTCCCAAATTTTCTAAGCAATTTGTGGAAAAATTAGAAATAAATCAAATGCATTTCCAGAAAAGAAAAAAAAACACTCCACATCTGATTTTAAAAAAGTGCGTTTACATAGTTTGATGGATAACAATGTTAAGTTGTGATTTGCAACTCATTTTATTTATATTTTTTTTAAAAAAATTCTTTTGTGATAACATTGTACCCAAAAAAATAATCTTTTGTGATAACAAGGTTAAATCATTTATGGGCAAGATCTTGAACAAAATTCATTATTTTGATCACAAAAGATTGACAAAATTATTTATTTTGATCATAAGAGCTTGAATAAAATTATTTTATTTTGATAACAAGAACTTGAACATTCTTCATTATTTTGCATGGTTGTATTTTGATTTCATTTAGGTGAAGATAAACAAAGACAAACAAAGTTAAATCATTTTATTTTTAATTTTGTTTTGTAATTCTTTTGTAATAACAAGGTTAAATCATATATGGGAAAGATCTTGAGCAAAATTCATTATTTTGATTACAAGAGATTGACAAAATTATTTACTTTGATCACACAAGAACTTGAACAAAATTATTTTCTTTTGATAACAAAAACTTGAACATTCATTATTTTGATAATAAGAACAAGTATCTACCTTTTAAATACAATCTCTAAAATGATTTAGTTAAGGTTGCTTGATAAAAAAATAAAATTATATATGGAGAAAGACCAATAATAATGTTCATTAAGACAGTTTAAATACATTAATGTTATGCTTTAAATGTGTGCCTATATATTATGGTAGTTATTAATAAAAAAAACCGTGTCTTTAAATTTGTATGACTTTCTTTCGGATATCAAATCAACAAATTGATGAATACTAATGCACACATTTTTTCTTCGGTTACTTGATTTTTTTTAAGAAGCCAAATTAATTCATCGAAATTGATATCAGGTAAAATCGAACTTGAGACATTGCGAAGCACACACCAATGTGTCAAACTAACACCACTAAACCAACTCAAATGGGTTTTCCGGTTACTTCATGATGTATGAGTCAAGGGAATAATGGTTTTTAACATATTTTTTCATAAAAAATTAAAATTAAAATTTTACAAGAGAAAAAGTGATAATTATTAAAAGAATAAATAATATTGAGAATTAAATTTTTTGAATTCAATGTTAAGACTATTTAATTTCATCACAAAAGTATAAAATATTTTTAATGAAAATAACTATGAATTTTATTCAATTGTAAGAAGTAAAAAACCATTCAGGTTATTGCACGGGCATATATTAGAGAGGTAGAAATAGCAAATAGTACATATATGGGTCATTCAATATATACTTTATGAACTTTTTTAAAATTAAAATACCAAAATATAGCATTGAAAATTATTTTCATTCAATGACTGACCATTAATGCGGTCCATTTTAAAGGAAAACAAAATGGTTCCATCAAATAGAAATAAATTATTCCCCAATCACCTTTATAATTGCATACTTATAGCTGAAATTTACTTACATACACCTCTCAAATAAAAATAACAACAAGGAATAATCATTGCAATTTGTGGGAGTGGATATGTGTAATTAATAAACGATTTTAGTTTATAATTAATCCCGATTTTGTGTACTCAATCAATGGAGTTTCTACATGTTAGAGGCCTATTTTTAAGATGTTTATTTTCCATTGTTTCATTACACATACATCATTATCAAATTAAAATCTTATTTTTATGTCTTTTTTGCTAATTATAATTCTAATGTTAATGTGAAGTGTAGGATGTACGATATGTTTGCTTCAATGTATTTTTAAAGTTACCCGAAAAGATCTTCTCAAATTGACCAAGTTAAAAATGATTGAGTGACTACTCAAACAATGATAAAAGGCAATATTCATTTTAAATTTCAATCATTTCAAATTAAATATTTTTTAACGGGTTCAAATAAAATATTTATACACCACGTTATGATAAAACTACATCTTATCTAATATTGGAATTAAGTTATATGTCTCCTCGGTTTCAAGAACAACTTTCATTATTCATGATATCAGTAGTTTATTTTTCATAGTTAATCGTAATTTTTTAACACAATGATATTTGTTGTAAGTTTCACCCTTAATATTTTAGAATTAGATAAACAATAGTATTCAAAATAAATAAAAATAAGCTTAAATATGTAAATAGTCACTGTAAGTTCGCGTGTTTTTGGTTTTCGTCTCTGTATTGTTTTTTGTTCTAAAACTACCCCTGTAAGTTATAAATGTTTTGGTTTTGGTCCCTACCGT
>Ga0315914_1010211_pt1 | contig 11757 bp, 7 predicted proteins | sample MpolenodulesMG_FD_203920 | JGI IMG/M metagenome (GOLD analysis project Ga0315914, IMG submission 203920) | Medicago polymorpha root nodule microbial communities from Los Angeles, California, United States - elongated nodules | ecosystem: Host-associated > Plants > Roots > Nodule | place: USA... | reverse complement strand
TCAGTCCCGCCAATTGGAATGGCGGGAACGAAAAAAAAATTAAAAAAAAAAACGTCCAATCACGTCAGCCTGTGACGGACTGACACGTGTCAGACAGTGGCTCATTCCCGCCATTTGAAACGGCGGGAATGAGGAAAACGACAAAAAAAAAACCCCAAAAATGAAAGTGGGTCATTTTGAAATTTTTTTTCAAAGGGGGTCAGACTTGAAAATATTTTTGGCAATAGGGTCAGAAAAAAAAAATTCTTCATGTGTTACCTTTTTGTTGTTGAAAAAAATAGATTTTGGAAAAAGTTAATCCTAATAGCTTTTTATTTTATGATCAAGATAGATAGATTTTTTTGATAAGATTATTTTTCTAAAAATCCTAAACAAACATTTAAAAATAAAAAAATAATTTTTTAAGAAAAAAATAGATTTTTTTTAAAAAAAAATCTTAAACAAACGGACCATAAAGGGAAAATTTAATTGTTTTAAAAAATATAAACACCTATCGGGGAAAGTGTGAAAGGACAGACATAAATTTCACCTAGATTACAGTATTTAATTCATGACAAGCGCATTTTAGCACAAAGCATAGGCTCCAACATTAATGATGAAGAGAACTACCGAAATGATTAGTTGATCCAAACTAAATCCCACCACTCTCAGACGCGCACGTTAGCACACAACAACATCAAAACTTTCCAATCCCACGTTTCGATTCACACGAGATAGAACCCAGTAACCTTAACCCACCAAATACAAATCCTAGGTTCTTGTCCCATATCATAGATCGATCTATTTTGGTGTCACAAATAACATTTAACGTTGAAAATTCGTTAAAGTTGCAATCTTTTTTTTTCTGAGGAAGAGAAAAAGAATCAAGGGCAATGGTGGAATGAAGATAATAAAGGGTTATGATGGCAAGAAGTGAGTGGGGGATTCAACTTCAATCAAGAGGAGGTGGAAAGTGGGTTTGTTCTTACAAGAAAATCACTATCTTAGTTTGTCTTTTCAACATTGCCATTGCTCTCTATTGTCTTCGTTCTCTTTATGCTTCTCTTTATATCTACTCTGGTAGTGTTTCAAGAAACAGTAAGTTCTTTTTTCCCTTTTTTTTTAAGCATGTCTATGTTTATGTCTTTTTTTTATGTTTCCTGTTTTTACTTAAAACAGAAAAAACTAAAACAAACTAAAGGGTATTAAAAAAAATTGTGTTTTTAAGGTTTATGGTAAAATTTTTAGACACCCCAAAATGGAAAGATTATTGCTTTGCATGTTTTTAACTAAGATTGTTGTGTGGTTTTTCAGTTGTGGTGTATAAACCAGATCAGATTCGGAAAATGGAAGAATCCAATCGAATTAGGAAGTCATACAAACCAGCGAAGTTAATGAAATTGGTAAGATTGAAGAAGAAGTAATCAGTTTTTATTTAGGTGGCTTAAAGTTTGTTAATTAATGTTATGTTATGAATACTTGTCCAAAAAAGGTGAAGGAATTAGAAGGGGAGTTTTCAATCCAAAATACGGAGGTTGAGTTACCTCAGCACTTGAAACAGAAGATAATTGATGAGGTCTTGCAAAGACTAGTTAGTTTGAATAGCAGAAGCAATAATGGATCCCACTCCCAAGGCATTGCTATGGAGCGAGGTTAGTGTATGCTGATAGATTGTGATGATAATAGTCTATTGTTCCTTCAATGATTAAGCATCGAGAAGATTTTGATATACATTCACATTTAACAACAACCTTTTGCTAAAAACTCGACACAACAAAAGGGAATATGAGATGGTTGGACTTGGAGCTATCATATTTACATGATCAATTTCATCTGTAGATGGGAAAATTGACAGTTCACTGGCCAACTTGGTTTTTACGTAGAGAAGTATATGTGAAATATGTCAATTGTGAACTTGAATGCAATCTTATTTATCTAAATTAGTGTTAGAACACTTAATAAAGAGATGGGGATGTTTTGTTCGATGTTTGGCCAGTCTAGACGGGATAAGGTTAGACATGGGGTAGCACCTATCGTATAAAAGATGGTGGAAACTAGGCTTATTTAGGCATGTAGAGAGAACACCTATGGATACTGTAGTAAGGAGAGTAGATCAGATGTAGGGTAGTCAAATCACTAGAGGCAGAAGAGACCTAGAGAAACTAGTAAAAAAGATCTAGAGATTAATGAGTTGGATAGAAATATGGTATATGATAGAACATTATGACGTCATTTGGTCCATGTAGCCAGACTTGGTTGTTGTTGGAACAGTGTTGTCAATTGTAGATAGCCGAAAATAGTGGATTGTTAAAATTCTGCTCCCCAACAGTGCTATAGCCACTATTTGACAACATTTTGTACTAAATAGCATATCGCAGAACAATAATTATTTGTTCAAATTCCGCTATGCTACAACGCCTATGTAGCCGCACTATTTAACAACACTGATTATAATGAATGACATCATTATATCAAGCAACGAGATCAGGATTTCATATTAATATGGCCATTGACCCTTGGAAATTTGATGTTTTTTTCTGTCCTTAAGAGCACATTGATCTCTTGACCCCTATTCTGCTGCGTACTAATCCATGGTTATTAGGTCTGAAACATACATGAATTATAATGTATTCTTAGATACATGAACTAGTTCTATTTTAACGTAGCTGTTGCTTGCCGGCTGGTCATAATTTTTTTTCTTCTAGAGTAAACTAGCTGTTTTATGTTTCAAGCATATATTGGACAGAATAGTTGCTTTATGCATGTCTTAGGGTCAAGTCACAAATTCGAAGCATAATCGTCTATCTGTTTTACTAATGATTTTTGATGAAATTTGTTTGACATGTTTTTTTTCTTTCTTTGGATAGTATTAATTGATTTTGGTCCTGGTTCAATTATTCAAATGTCTAGGAAGTGTAGTTTGATTGACCTAAACTACTTCGGGGTATATTCCTCTTTGAAAGGAAAGGTTTACTGTGAGAAAATGTCTTTATTCATTTGGATTGTATGCAATACTGAAATATGTAAAAATTTGGCTTTCTTTATGTTTTAGTTGAATTGTGGGAAAAAAATACTAATTGTGTGTTGTTTGCGATCCACATTGACTAGAGATATTATGGCCAGAGTAGAGTAGTCCTTATATGGCTTGGGTAGTCATCACCTCACAATCTATTTTCGGGTGTTGAGTTAGGACTAAAGTCCAAACTCTTAGATGATATCAACGCGCCTTCGAAATATGTTATTGGGCCACCTGTTTTTTTCCATACTCTGAACATCCAATCCTAAGTGTGGGGAGGTGTTGTTATTTGGCAACCTGCATTTGTTTACGTTCCAGACGTCCAATTCGAGGCATGCTGAAATCCCACATCGACTAGAGATATGGTTAAAGTAGTCATTATAAAGATTGATAGTCCGCACCTTACGATTGCATTTGTGGGGTTGAGTCAAGCCTAAAGATCAAACTCCAAGACATGGCTCGAGTATTTTTTTCTTTCGGAAATAGGTATTAGTAGAAGTGTGGAATAGTTTAATAAAATTGATCTATGGTGGAAGGGGCAAAAGTAAATATGGGGTTATGGAGGTGCCAAACTTAATTTGAAAACATTTTTTGGTTGAAAATATCATATTTAACCAGGTATGAGTAGTTTATGGTACCCCATTTCGTTCCCCTTGAACTCAAGGAATGTGGAGAGAGAGGGCAATGGTCGATCAATTGAAGGATGAAACTGCACGATGGAAGAGATTAAAGCTGTGAATCACTTCGGAATAGGAAGATGACGGTGGTCACCTGCAAAACACTCCAATACTCACAATAGTCTATGATTAAGGCGGGTGTGAGATTCAAAATGAGATGCACCTGAATGGGAGGAAAACTATGACATTTTATATCCTTGTTTGCCATGATTGCTATGTAACTGTTTCAATAGTTCTTTGTTGTATATAACTATCTTGGGTGTGAAGCCCACACTGGGGGACTACCATGTGGTTTGATTTGGGCCTTTAGGGACTCCAGATCTAGTCCAGAATAGATGCCCCCGATTTGATGTAAGCGTGATTACAGTACAATGCCCTATATTTGCTTCCACTAGCATTAAAGTTATGGCAATCATGCCTACATCACACAAGTCGAAGCTCATTCACAAAGAGATTTGCTCTCAAGTTGTTCAAGTAAAAAAGATGAATCTTGATATGGAATGAAGAATGCAGCCATCTTGAATTTTGCGCGCACAACTCTCACCCTTAGGGACTGGAGGCAGAGGCTCAAAAGTTGCATTAGATCGATGGCATTGTCAAATTGCAACTTGATGAAGCAACCAGTGCTACTTACAAAAACAATTGACTTGGGGGCATCTGCTCCCTCTCTTATTTGGACTTCTTGGTGGTCAGTTTATTTACATTCTCTAAATAAGTAAGAGACAAGATCGTTCAGCTTCTCTCAACCTTGCATTTGGTATGTGGTTCCAGCGGCCCAATAGACCACCAGATAACTAACACAAGGGGCAAGGCAATGAAAAGCACTCTGTACGTGTTGTGTATATTATAATCTTGTAGGCTGTAGACCTTGACTAACCTTGTTGGTGGATAACCTTTTAGATGCCAGTCTTGCTTATCAGTCAGCTCTGCATCAGCAACTTAGTTGAGAGTATCTATTATGCACTGGATTTGGAGTCCCTCAAGTCCCAAATCAAACCATATGAGATGAGAGTCCCCCCCTAATGTGGGACTCAAGTCCAAGACTATGCACACCAATGAAAACAGACACGTAACATAGCAATTATGGTCAACAAGTCTATAAATTGGTGTAGTTTGCCTCATATTAAGTTACATCTCATTCTGAATCTCATACCCACCTCAAACTTAGATTGACTTGAGTGTTGGAGTGTTCTGCAAGAGACCACCACTGTCTTCCTCTGCCGAAGTGATTCACCATCTTGTTTTCCATCCTATGTTTCCACGTTTTCATTGATCCATCACTGTGATTTACTCTCTCTGTATATCTCTTGAGTTTATACCTAACACATTTCACCTTTTTCTCATTGCTTATGGGTACCTAATTCAGAATTATAGTTAAGCAGTTCTTATATTTTAGTATGACGAGTAGGACTGAAGCAAACTTTTCCTCACAGCTGTCCAAATGCTCATTGTGTTACTGATTTGTGAAAGATCATAATTATTTAATATTTTCATGTTTTATTTATCTAGGGTGCTGAAATATTTACACTGAAAGTTCATTTATCAACTTCTTAATTGAACATTTGTTATTGTGTATAACCAACTAACTGCAAAAAATTTGACCAAGCTTGTTCACAATATTTAAATAACATATTAAATGAAATATCTAATAAAAATAAAGTGAAAGTTGGAAATTATCATCAACAGATAGAAATAGAGATATTGACCAACAAATGTATTTGGCATGCTGTTAAATTATGAAGATGGGAAGGGTTTAGCATAATCTAGAGCATCAAGTCAGTGAACCTAGTTTTTTTTGAATGTCCAGTCGAAGCTTCCATCTGGACTGTTGGCCCAACAGTGTTGGGTCTATCATTTCCTTTTGGCGTTTATAAAGTAAGGAGATTGCAAACTAGAGAATAAAAAATCTATAATACATAACTAAATTGAAGGAGGCCCGTATCAAAATCAAGTTAACCTGTTTCAAAATCGCTGTACTCTCAGTTTCAAATGTGAAGAAATCTCATAAAAATTCTTGGGGTATCCACATTTCACACACAACACCTTTGGGTGTTACAACAACAACAACAACAACGACCAAAGCTTTTTCCTAGTGAGATAGATTAGTTGCATGGTCAATCAACTTCATAGATATCTATCATGAATCACACTAAAAGTTTTCCCCTCTAGCTTCTTTTTTACGTTTGTTACTAAACACACATTTCATTTATTCCATTTTATTCTTAGGCAAAAATCTCGCGCTTCTAAGATATTTATCCAATGTTTTAGCTTTCTATTAATTTCTGCTTTTATATAATACAGAAATATAGATTAAGAGAGACACGCTATAATGCAAGGCCAAAGAGAACCACCAACCTCAATAAGGGTTTGAGATAGAATTTACGCATAGCTTACCTTGGAGGAATTTCATACTCAAACTCAAGCATAGCTAGTATGAGTGGAAGGTCTGATCATCTTTGGCAACCCCCGTTAGCTAATAATGAGATGGCGTCAATATAAGAATAATTTGTATATATTCAAAAGAGAGCACCGTGGCACCGCTTCTTGTATATATTCAATAAGTATGTCTAGAACCAAATTCAAGGAAAAAAACGAGGGTTCAAAGTTGGGAATTGGTTTACATATACAGCCACTGGAAGATCTTCTATATTCCTTTGGGTGTTAGACCAACAAAAAAAAAGGAAAATCCCAATTTTATATTGAAATTTTTATATATAAAATTTTCTAATATGTAAAGATTTAAAGAATGCATAATGAATAAAATTTCTTTAATGTCACTCACGTGTGTGGCCAAATTTGTGTGTTAGAATGAGGCCCATCTTTTGCAACTGTTAGTCACATTCTATTTTTGACACTAAAGTTTGCAGTGTTATGTGAACGGTAATTTTGTGTAATCTGGAAGATATTTTATTGCTTAATTTTAATATTTGAGTCATTCTATACAGATGCAGTTGAAAATTGGCGCAAGGAAAAATTGGAAGAAGTTAAATTGGTTTCTGCGGGAGGGATTTCCAACTCTACCGTTTCTCAAGAAGAGGCAGGTATGGAGTATGGACAACAATTTTTTTTGCAGTGTTGCTAACATTTGAGTTGATTGTGTGACACTTTCAAACGAAGCTTGTGTGTTTGCATGGTAATAAATAATTATGAACGCTTTACAAATCTTTGACACATTATGCCTGATGTTTATTTCAACTTACTACTAGGGATGCTAGCAAAAGCTTTGGAGTCTGATTGGGCTGTGCTTGCCGAAGAAATTGGCCTTTGGATACCTGTTGAGGTTGCGAATGTAGAACATAATGACAAACCTGATGGTGTAGAGGATTTAGGTAATCGTTTCAGTAACTTAATTTCTGTATCTGATCTCATCTAGTGGGAAAAGACATCTTGTTGTGATAGTTGTTTTCTGGAATCTTTAATGCCTGTATTGTGTGTTAGAATATATGGAACTGTGCACATAATTTTCCATCAAAATTAATCTTTATATTTACTATGTATACATTTCTCCAGAGGAGGAAGTTCTTCCAGGCAGGGCCCTTCCACCTGAGTGCAAACCTGAACTTCATACAGATTATGACGGTTCTGCGGTTAGATGGGGTCTTACTCACCACAAAGATAGTGCAGCTGATTGCTGTCAAGCTTGCTTGGACCATGCTAAACGTGCCAAAGAAGGTGAAAAAAAATGCAATATTTGGGTTTACTGTCCATCAGAATTTGGATGTCATTCACCAGATATTTATCAGCACAAACATATGGAATGCTGGCTTAAATATGTAAGTTCTGCCCTGATGAAAATGATTCCTCTTTTCTATATAAAGGACCTGCTTGGATTGGCTTATTTACTGGCATAAGCACTTGTGCGAATGTTTAGAAAAGCTTATGAAAACAGCTTATGACGTGCTCATAAGTTGTTTTCACCTTATTTTCATAAACTTTACAATACCTTATATCTTATGAAATTAGCTTATAGTTTTTATGAAAACAATTTGACATTATTTTATCTTTTGTTATAGAAACAGCTTATACAAAGCAGTTATATGATAGTACTTATGCTATAAGCATTTAATTGAGCTGTTTATCCAAGCAGGTCCAAAATGCTTAATAAATTTTGAACCTTTGATACTTCTATTTTGCAAATAGTTTTGATTAAAACAGTTTCCGTCACGGCCGTGTATTTTTTTGTTTTCGTCCTGGCTAATATACACTTGTTGGTATTCTGAATCCAGGCAGAGAAACCGAAACTAAATTTCAAGGATAGGTATCCCGAATGGTATCGAAATTCACATCCATCTGCACCAGTGATTGTTCCATGGGCCTCTGGAGTTGTTGCTGCTTGAGATAAATAATAACCAGCACAGAAGGCGGTATGGTATAACACGAGCAACCTAAGTCCGGAGCTACCTTGTAGATTATTACAGGCACTCAAAGCTAGCTTTGGCAAAGCCTTTGTCATGCTTTGTGAATTATACTATTTGTTGTTCAACATGTTTTTGCCTTTTTAAATTAATGAGATGGGGGAGGAAAGGAAATTTTTCGGACATGGTTTTGGTCAAAGTACGATTTTCGACAGGCTCATAGTCTCCATCCTAAGAATTTTGATATAAGAATGGGTGCCTTAAACATCAGATTTCCCCCCAACTACATGTGTAACAGAGTTTTAGATTCTTGGACGGTGTAATCAGAGGTTTGATCACAGAAACAGATATTTACTTTCTTGAAAAATGTTTTGGACATTGTTATTTTCCCGTTTGTATTCACCAAAATGTGAAACAAACATGCACGTAACTGATGAGGAAATTGTTTTGTTGTGTGAGCTATCATCATGATTCATTGTATCAGGAATTTAAGTTCATTCTCATAATATAATTCATGTTCGAGTTGTTGGTATTATTGATGATCATTTTATTCATCATCATTTATATCTATTTGCCTCATTTTTATCATGTATACTTTTTTGTTGATCAAAGGCATGCCTTGAGTTTAGCGAAATGCGTTTGGTTTTGCATTTACAATTAGATGGTTGCTCTTTTGGTCTCTCACAAATGCGTAAACCGTTCGGGAGATAACTCTTGAACGATAGTTTATGTTTTGAGATAACTCCCGAAGGTTGTTTCTTGGGATAAAGAGCAAATATGGGAGCTGAAATTATAGATGTGCGTCTCAATGCCATTTTTGCTGTGAATTTATGAAATGAAAAATCCTAACTTCAAGTAAAAGTGTGTCTAATGGCATTTCTGCAGTTGAATCAAACATATCAATAGTTTTTCTATGTTAGATTTCACACCTCTATATTTAAGTTTCCTCTCCTTTTTTGCTTGCACGGGACCATTGTGAGTCGCAACATCAGCTCAGCTTAATATTTGTATATCCAAACATTACCTTTACCATTCATGTAAAATCTTAGATTTGTAAAATAAAAAATATTATGGGGTGTTTGATTCATGGAATCAAATTATTTTTTGGATTTATAAAGATGAAAATATTATTCTTGAGCATTTGTAAAAAAAATAAAAAATGTTTGACACGTAATTTGACATTTTTAGGAAAATTGATTTACTTTTAAACAAATCAAAGTAAAATTTTATGGGAATGTAAGTAAATTTTAGCTAAAGTTACCCTTATAAAATATGAAAATGGATATCATCTCGTGTAATTTACTCATAAAGTCCAGATATTCCTTATTTATTTTTGGGTAGAAAAGAAAAGAAAAGAAGCGTGTGAGAAAGAATGAGATAATCTAAATCGTTCTTCAACAACCAATTAATTAATCAATCATTATGGGTTCGGTAGAACGAAACAAGATCCATTGGAGCGTATACGACGGCGTAAAGATAATCGCTGCAACACCAGAAGCTCTAATGTCAGAAATCGATTCTGCAATTTCAAATCTAGAATACACACGCGCCACCGCCACGCTCGACGCCGATCAATTACACGACGCACGCACGGCTGACAAATCGTACAGAGCGGGTTGCGCTGCTTTGGCTGGTGGGAAGTTGGATGAAGCTCTGCGGTGTTTCAATGTTTCGATCTCGAAATGTCCGCCTGATAAGACTGCTGCTGTTGCTAAGCTTAGATCTTTGATTTCTCTCACTTCTCAACACCTTCAATCTTCTTCTTCTTCAAATTAATGTGTATCTGCAAAATTTGTATGAATTAATCATGGTTTTTCAGCTTATTTGTAATTAATTCGTGCAATGCAATATCACATTTTTACTCCTTTATTTATTATTAATATTAATAATAATCAACCACTAATATTAGTAAATTCAAGAGTAATTTAGATAAGATGACCCTATTCTTTTTTGTTTAATCAAAGTTTCACATTTGAATTTAAGCTTGAGCATAAAACTATGTCCATTTAAGTCTGATGAATGAGTAGTTGCAAGTGGAAGATACCAAATTTAAAATAATAATAGTAGTAGTAAGAATTAAGAACAATAATAATAATAGTAAAGAAAAAGGTTGCGGTATTTTTTTTAATAGAACTAGTGTTTAATTAATTAACTTTTAACTAACATATCAATGTCATTTGATAGGTTTGATTAATTAACTTTTGTTTTTGAAGAAAAAAAAAGTTAACTTTTAACTAACACATATCAATGTGATTAATTAACGTTTAACTAACATATATCAATGTGATTTCATACATTAAAGTATGTTGTATCTTGTTCAATTCTCTCTTATGTTAATTTTATTGGAATAGTTTGACTTCTTTAGATAAATATTATAATTTTTACAAAAAATTATCTTTTTTCAATGTGATAAATGTCACCAGAAAAAAAACGTGTCATGCCTCTGAAAATGTAGTAACTTTACATCATAAAAACAACTCTCTTATAAGAAATTAAAAAAAATCCTCGATTATTCTTCCCTAAAAAAAACCCTTGATTATTCTTCCATATAAAAAACTGTCGATTATTCTAGAATTATATGAAACACATGTCTTGCTATTGTTTGAAATATCTATCTAAAATGTCAACTTAGAATAGTCTTGTAAATCATTTTATACATGTAATAATGGTAACTTTAGTAATATATATAAATACTCTCCTTTGCTTCATGTGAATTTGCATCCTTTTAAAAAAATATAGATATATCATCATACTTTTTCTCTCTTTTATTTCTTTAGTTTGATATATCATAGCATTATATATATTTGTAGACTTGCAGTACTATATAATAATTAGAATAGTAATAATATTATCCTATTAGTTTATAAATATCATCAGAGTTTTCAAATATCCGATTTTTTATTAGACCCATATTTTTTCCTCTTCTAGTATAATGTGACTTTGACAAAAATGACCCATATTTTTTCCTCTTCAAATATAATGTGACTTTGACATTGTCTAAAGAGAATGAGTTGTCTCTTTTCATTTACTGTAACTCATAAAGGACATGTCTCTTAAGTTATGAAGAGAAGATGTAGATGATTAATGCTATGACTAATAGTAATACGTGATATTGATCCTTAAGAAACAATTAGACCCTGAATGTATTTTGTGAGACAGGATCCCTAACAGAAGGGCCATGGCAGAGCGTATTAATGTAGCCGCATTATTTGTTCTAAGAATGATGTGTAGATCAGATTAACTTGATAGCAATTATGTGAGGTGTATTGTATTGTTTGAAGGGTCAATGTCATAATTGAGAACAAATAATTGTCGAGAGAAAAAATAATAATACTCCACTAGTTTTTAAAATTTTGAGAAATAAATTCACACAATTTTTTATTTTTTGACATCATTTTTGGGGTGTATAAAAAATTTTAGACTCGTCTAATGTCACGTTTTTATACTAATATTTTCAAAACAATAGTATTTAAGTGTGTTCATTCTCAATGTCACATCTCACATGTATGATTCTCTTATGCGTCAATTTAAGTGAACTAGTTTAACTTCTTAAAAAAATGGAGAAAATGAAAAGAATGGAAAATGAAAAAGATCCCAACCCGTATAGCTTATGTGCTACTTATTTATTCTTCATTTTAATCATGTCTTGCATTCTAATTGAAATATATATATATATATATATATATATATATATATATATATCTATATATATATTTTTTTATAGAGTTTT
>Ga0315914_1010210_pt1 | contig 11757 bp, 6 predicted proteins | sample MpolenodulesMG_FD_203920 | JGI IMG/M metagenome (GOLD analysis project Ga0315914, IMG submission 203920) | Medicago polymorpha root nodule microbial communities from Los Angeles, California, United States - elongated nodules | ecosystem: Host-associated > Plants > Roots > Nodule | place: USA... | reverse complement strand
CGAATTTATAATTTTTAAATGGTGATTCAAAATGAATATATATTATAAAATTATTTATTTATGTTAAAATAGATTAAAGTGTAGTCCATATTTAATTATTAAGGGAGTGAGTTGTAATTGAAGCATCTTACAGGGGAGAGGAGTATAAAGTTTACTTTTCAAGAGAGGGGAGTGTATATTTTAACATAAGAGGGGAGGGGTGTGTAATTCAAGTATCTTTGAGGGGAGGGGAGTGTAATTTACTCAAAAATTTAATCACTTAATGTTTTTTTTGTCAAGTAGCCTAGTGGCTAGAGAGATTCACCTTAAAGATGAATAAGTGGAGTGTCCGGGATTCGAACCCCAACCCCTGTACATATTGTGCATTATCCCTTTATCAAATGAGTTAAGCTCATGGGGACTAATCACTCAAAACTTTTAAAATATGTTACCATTATAAAAAAAAAATGAGTTATTAACATAAGTCATAAAAATTCATAATTTATTGATGTTGTTACCAAAAGAAACTTTCCAATAACATAATTGACATCAACAGGTAAAATACAAACTTATGAGATAAATTCAACAAATCCAACAACATATAATTCATTAACATAATTAAAAACATGACAGTTTTTATAGTAAAAAAATAGGCCGGTTGAGTCTGAAGGTATAATAGGTCGCTCCATTGTCCAATAAAAAAAAGTAAAAAACTATAATTAGGGTCACATTCAGGGATGAATTATATTCTTATTAGTTTGTTTATTTTTACATGATTGTGATTATTCTATACTTTAAAAGTATTTTATTTATTGACTAAATTTAATCATATTTAATTACGTTTTCAAATTTCCCTCAAAAAAATATATTACGTTTTCAAATATTTTAAGATAGAGGGTGGCACATGACCATCCCATAGCTAGCTTGATGGGAACTCAAAACCCTTGCTTAAATGTCGCATTTATATGTAAAACAACTTCTCGATGGAGAGTACAAATAAATTCATAGAGATTTCCTACTAAATCAATATTGTAGGGCATAAACTCATTCAAAACTTTGTCATTCCACAACATATTATATCTTTAATTTATAGGTTACATATTTCATGGGAAAAATATGAAAGAACACTTTCATCTGATTTGATTGGATTGTGTATGAACAATCTTAAAAACATCAAACGTTTGTGATTTTTGGTCAGTAAGATAGTTTAATAGGGAAGGAGATTGTCTCCTGCACATCCAGTGGAATCTCCCCCACTCAGATAACATTTACAATATGCATATCCAATTATTAAAAAAAAAATGAACGGCATGGATTAGCACCGGATAACCTGCAGTGGATTTCTCACGGGAGAGTATCCCTACCGGTTTAATAGGTTCTCTAATCAATATGGTGAATCTATTGATTTGGTCATGAATTAAATCCAAATTGAAGGATTCCTCTTACAGTTACTATCAATGGTACATTGATACACTATGCACAACCACTCAGATGTTTCGATGTGATTTTATCAAACAATTGAATCTTTATTTTGATTTGGTGGCATTCTTTTTGTGGAGCCTTCTTTGTAATTGATTTTTTTATGATAAAAACAAAATGATATTCATTCATTCAAATCGATATAGTACATAATTCAACATTGCTAAAAACGTAAAAGATGAATATGCAAAAAAAACTTACAACATCCAAGTTAATAGTATACAACGATAAAATGCTTACATATAATATGATAAAATTAAAGTGACATGGATACCTAAGTCTTTAGATCGGTTGACGTCCAAATCAAGTGGGTTGAAACTATTACATGTATTGATTATGTGATTAAGCGGGTTGAAGTTATTGCTTGTGAAAGGCCTATTTCAATATATGAACCGTTGGATTACAAATGTTTGGCTTCAAAATGGGAGTTACGTGGATTATTAGCGTGGGTTTAAATTTTCGATGTGATCATTGATTGAATAAATAGGAACAAATAAACACTACAACAAGATAGGGACTACGTCGCACAAAACAACGTATAACATAATGTGACACTCAAACGACAAAATCACGAAAAAAAATCTAGATCTATGTGAAAATCACTTATTTATATTGAAATAAAGCAAAAAAGACGAAGATGTGTAATTTCGGGTAAAAAATTGACACACAATCACCCCCTTGATGAAGAAAAGAATAGAGAAAACTAGGACAGACTTGTTAGAGAGAGAAGTGCTACGTCCCCGTGAGCATAACTCAGTTGGCAGAGACAATCATTGTTATATGCAGGGGTCGGGGTTCGAACCTCAGACACCCCACTTATTCACGTTGAAAAAGGTGAATTCTAGCCACTAGGCTACTAAAAAGAGAGAGAAGGGCTACATTCTAAAATTCTAGTTGACTTTTGTATTTTGTTAATTTTAGCACGGTTTGTGTTTTTTTTATACAACACAATTTGTGCTTTTATTAGGGTTAAATATATTTTTGATCCCTATAAAATTGGGAATTTATAAATTTAGTTTTTACTTAATTTTAATAGCTTTTTTACTCCTTACAAAAAAAATGTACATGTAATTTTAGACCCTTCTAAAACAAAGTTTGTTTAATTATCCTTAAATTCTTAAATTTTTGAATGATGTTTTTAGATAAGTTTAAAACATTACGAAAGTTTCATTTACTAAAATTTAGAATTTTTTTAACGAACTTTTTTAAACAAAAAAATTTCAAGATAAAGGTAACAATATTCTGAACGTAGAAATCAAATCCTGAGATAATTTTTTGCGGAGGAACTTTTGTTAATGTTTTTAACATGTCTACAAAAAATTGTTCAAAAACTTAAGAGTTTAATCATAATTAAACAAATTTTAATTTAATAAAAACTAAAATTGAATGAATAACTTTTATGGAGATCAGTCCCCGTGAGTATAACTCAGTTGGCAAGGACATACATTATTATATGTAGGGGTCGGAGTCCGAACCCCAGACACCCCACTAATTCATCTTAAAAAAAAAAGGTGAATTCTAGTCACTAGACTACCTTAAAAAAAAAACTTTTATAGAGATTAAAAAAACTAATAAAATTAAGTAAGGACTAAATTTAAAAGGTTTTAATTTTATAAAGAAAAAAAACACATTAACCCTTTTATTATAGTAGGTTCATATATTTATCATTGGTTGACCTTTAGCTTAGAAAAAACAATGCAGACTTTTCTTTTGTAAAAAAATAAATGAACAAGCTTATTCCCTGCTCTACGTACCTTACCCCACCAGACTATCCGTTAGGGAGTCCCACAAGAGGTACCCACCTCATCATTATCACCATGTGCATTATTGGAGAATCTACGGTCACCATTTCCAGCGTGTATGATACGACCAAGTAGGCAAGTACCACTTCTCATTCCCATTCATTCATATTGACCATTTCCAATATTCTATATAATACTATAATAAAAATAATAATTTAAAAATAAACTAAAATAACCCAGGAATGTTGGTTTAGCCGAAAAGAAGTTGATTTATCCGTAAAAACGTAAATTTATTGTTTATTAAGCATTCAAATCAATTTTGATTCTGGTGAATTCTTGAACTCAATTCATATAAACTTTTTATTAAGAGAAAAAAAAAGACTAAAATAATATGTTCATATTCTCTTTATTAACTAATTCAAAAGGGCTATTACTTATGTGGTCATCCACCATTCTTTCCGTATACTAACACATGACGCATATAGATTACGAACAATGTTTTTATTTATTTATAATATTATGATTTTAATTAAAATTATAAGTATAAATGATTGTAATTTTCAAATCGTAATAAACCATGTTTATTTTTGTCAATGACATTGTATAACAAATATAATATAAATTATCATCTTTTACTAATTTTTCTTTTTGATGAAAAAATTCTCAATTCTAAATAACATCAATAATATAGCATTCTTATAAAAAAAGTTGTTTAGAAATATGAGTGAAATAATGAAAAAAGACATCCTAAAATCCTCTTTCACCTTTATATATCTCTTTTTTGAAGAATTTCTCTTGATATTTAATTTGTTCATATATCCTCTTTTTAATTGTTTTAATACTTTATCAAAACAAACATTAGTGAAATTAAAGATGAAAAATTCCCTAAAAAATAAAAAAAAATAAAGAATGAAAGATATATACTTAAGCATAAAAATATGATATTTTAGTTCCCCACCTTCTCTTTCTCTCACCCCCTTCGTGGAAAATATTACTAAGCGCAGAATTTTTCCACCCACTTAGTAGCACGCCGATTTGATTTTTCTCAACCTAGCTGAAGCCCTCATGTCATGACTCTTGAGGTAAATTATTTATTCCTTTTACGTCATTTTTAATTAATTCATTTATATAGTCAATGGATGCAATCATAACATTTTCTGCATTATCACTATCAATTATTATGATTTGATTTTGAAGTTAACATTTTTTAATTATATAGTTTTTTATTAGTTTAATCTGTGTGTGATTTCAAGGTATTTACGGAAGGTGGTGTTTGACTTTGTTGCTAAGAAACAACCTGTTAGTTGTGAAGGTTACGGAAGGTCAAGTCTTTTTATTCAATTCATTCTTCAATATATGTTTTTGTTACATCTACAAAAACACTTCATGTTTGTTGTCTTTTAGTTTTCATTTTCTGGTGAATGGAATTGGATCTATTATCTTTGATCAATTTATTTTTGCCTGTTTTTGATTGGTTTGAAAGTTTCTCTCATATTATGTGGGAAAAGTTTCATTTTTTATGATTTGAATTTTGTGTCCACCTAGTGTTTGTTGATGGGTCTGAACAAATTTGGTAATTGTGAAGAACATTGTTTGAGAATTGAGGATTACCCTTTTGGTTCTGAGTCTTGTTCGTAGAGAGTGGATTGATAAAGTGTCGTTTTTTATTTATTGCTGCAAGTTTTTTTCTTTTGGGAGTTTTGTTCTGATAAGATGGATGATACTAGTAATTCTTGGTTAAGAAGGACAAAATTCTCTCACACGGTTTGTCACCGATTGGATTATTCGAGAATAGGCTCTTTCATTATTCAGCAAGATGCAGTGCTGAATTCGGGTCTGAAATCGAGGACAGCATCATTAACTTCATCAGCGTCGGTAACAGCAGCATCAGCACCAGCTTCTGCAACAGCAACAGCAGCATCAGCACCTCCTGTTGTTTCTAAGGTTTCAAAGGTTCAGAAACATCCTTTAACAAATAAGCTGAGATCTTTGTCTCCTTTGCCTGAAACCTCTCTCTCTCAAACCTTTAAGGAGGCCAAGTATGAACAGAAGAGGTTCTCGACTCCTGGTCCAAGAAGGAAAGAGCAGGATACAAGAATCATGGGGAAACTACTGAACAAGGACTCTCAAGTTTCCAAATCTAAATCGCCGCAAAAAAGTCCAATTAGGCACTTTTCATCGATGAGATTCAGTGACAAGTCGAAGAACCGAAAGGACTCGGGATGGACAAAGTATTTTGATCACGGTGGAGGAAAGGTTACCGCAGTCGAAACGGCTGAGGAATGGAATGTTGACCTCTCTAAGCTCTTTGTTGGTCTTAGGTTTGCTTATGGGGCTCACAGTAGACTTTACCATGGTATGTATGAGGAGGAACCTGTTGCTGTCAAAATAATCAGGGTACCAGATGATGACGAAAACGGAACAATGGCTGCTACATTAGAGAAACAATTCATCACAGAAGTCACACTCTTATCTCGCCTCCACCATCAAAATGTTCTTAAGGTAATCGAATCAAACCCTTTCTCTTCTTTTGTATAGGTTATTTATTTGCTGTAGAAATAAAAATTAGATGAAGTACACTACCTGCTTGTTCTTATTATGTTATTTTCAAGTTTTTTTTCACCTCAACCATGATAAGGTTGGCCAATACACGTGTCATAATTTTTATCAAAGAACATCGCCACAAGCATTTAAAATGTTTTGTCTTAAGCTTGGTGCGGAACTACTTATTCGTGGCATAATATAGAATACTTTGTAATAATTATTGGACTTGATTCCTTAGCTTTGTTAAAATAATCGGCTGTAAAAACAAGGATACTATTATGTACAGCCTTTGTTGTATATTTTGGTCTAATCATGCAGTTCATATTTCACATCATGTTGAGAAATCTACTATAACAAGGAAGGTATTTTATACATGATTTCTCATATATCTTGATTTGATTGCGCAGTTCATAGCAGCATGCAGAAAGCCACCTGTTTATTGTGTTATCACAGAATATCTATCAGAAGGTTCATTGAGGGCATATTTGCATAAGTTGGAGGGGAAAATTATTTCTCTACAGAAGCTAATTGCTTTTTCTCTGGATATTGCTCGTGGAATGGAATATATACACTCTCAAGGTGTCATTCATCGAGACCTTAAACCAGAGAATGTTCTCATTAATGGGGACTCTCATCTTAAAATTGCTGATTTTGGCATTGCTTGTGAGGAAGCATACTGTGACGTACTCGCCGATGACCCTGGTACTTACCGTTGGATGGCACCTGAGATGATCAGACGAAAGTCCTATGGGAGAAAGGTTGATGTGTATAGTTTTGGGCTTATCTTATGGGAAATGCTCACTGGTACAATACCATACGAGGATATGACTCCCATCCAGGCCGCTTTTGCTGTCGTAAATAAGGTATTTTCCTTTGCAATTAAGTCATGTGAATTTGCCATATGAATAGTGAAACCTTGTAAATATTTATCCGCTTTTGCTGTCGTAAATAAGGTATTTTCCTTTGCAATTAAGTCATGTGAATTCACCATATGAATAGTTAAACCTTGTTAATATTTATAACACCATTCTTCATTGCCAGTCAAAGCATTCTTTTCTTTTGTGCAAAATGCATTGAAAACGTCCACAGCCTTTTTTTAAACATAACTCTGATTGAAAAAATGCTAGTTCGTAACCATTTGATGTCATGAAAGAATATATTTTATAGCAAAATCAAATTCTGTTTTGAGATTTAGCCAAATCCCTGGTGAGATATCTTCATTGTTTTGAAAACAACGGTGGAGTGATAGAATACTGAATAATTTATATCTATCCATACTTGGCATGTATGTATCAACTGATTGAGAAAGAAAAACAATTGTTTGTATAAGTTTATAAAAATTGTTTCTTAAACTAACATGAATTGGTTTATATGAAATTATTACTCTGTTTTCTTGAGTGATGTAATGTTGTTGCTGATAGATTACTAAGAATGAAGCTTAATGAATTCTGATGATCATCAAATATCTGTAATTGTGGGAAAGGTTTTGCTGTTGAGCGGTTCATGCCATTTCATTTTTTATTGGCAGTTTATGCATCTTCGTTTTTTGGATAAAAGGAGGGCCTAAACCCAAATTAAAATGACCAGTTTCTGTTTACTTATTCAATTCTAATACTCTTGTGATGTGGTATTCAGAATTCAAGGCCTATTATTCCTTCAAACTGCCCACCAGCTATGCGAGCCTTAATTGAGCAATGCTGGTCCTTGAATCCGGACAAAAGGCCTGATTTCTGGCAGGTTGTTAAGGTGTTGGAGCAATTTGAATCTTCGCTTGCTCGTGATGGAACATTGACCCTGGTACATAACCCTTGTGGCCAAGATCATAAAAAAGGGCTTCTTCATTGGATTCAAAAGCTCAGTCCTGCACATCATAGTAGTGGTCCTGTGCCCAAACCAAAATTTACATGAATCTTCTGAGTGTCCTGACTTTTGTAGTACACTAGGTCCATTGTAATTAATATTGAATGGTTTAAATACCAACCCCCTGCAGAAAAAGGTTGTTATAGGTTCAGTCTTTAGTTCTCTTTATAACATTCATATGAGAGTAAAATTAATATGTAGGCCTTGTACATTGAGGTGAAAGCATATTTATTTTCTCGGTCATGCAAATAACTTACGACAAAGTTATTGCGCTGTGCCGGTAGTAGTAGTTCTTTTTGGGGCAACAGTTATCTGTTTTTATTTGTTATACAAGCCTATAAGGTACTTTACATTTTATACAGTTTAAGTTTTAATTCTATATTTGTAATGTTACATTCTTTGTATTTGATGCAATGACTGTTGTATAGTGTATACTCAACCCGTGACAGTTAGTTCATAACTGCTTATTTTGCTTTTTTAGTAGCAATCTACCAGAATGACATAATCAACAATAAGCATAACATCGATGTGAGACTAAGGTTTAGTTAAGGTTCATGGATATTAAAGTAATTGGAGGATAATTGATCATGATTAATGCTTTATATTTTTATACTTTTTGAATGTTATGCATGTGACATTAAAGCTTTTCGCTTTTGGGATATGTAGTGTACTTTTCCTCCAAGTTCCAACTACTTGTGGATTCAACCAACATGACAATAAGCTACTATTCTGTTAATCAATGCTAAAATATCATAAAATTCATTAGTTGGTTGTGTTTTTTGTTAAACTTTGTGAACGAGTCACATTCATTACGCTTTCACTTTCACTATAAAGTGCCTGTATATGTTGTGATGGTATTGGTTTTAAATACTTTTACATGCTGTAGTTAAGTATGTGCAATGAATCTGCATGAGGTTGCATGTGACTTCCAAAATTCTTTCGGATAAAAAGATTTTCGACCAAAATATCATGTAAAGAAAACGAGCTGCTATGTATAATCTTATATGAATCTGTTGAAATAAAATTAGCTAAAATGCTCTACATGCTTGTTCTTATTATGTTCTCTTCAAGTTTTGTCACCTCAACTATTATAAGGACATAAGGTTGGCCAAAACATAATACACATGTGTACATGTCATGATTTTTATTGAAGAACATAGCCACAAGCATTTCAAAAGTTTTGTCTTAAGCTTTGCGCGGAACTATTTCTTATTCTTGTTCAATACAATGTTGGCATAGTATACAATATTTTGTTATAATTATTGGACTTGATTCTTTAGTTTTGATGAAATAATCAGCGATAAAATGTGGATATTATTCTGTACATCCTTTATTGTATATTTTAGTCTAATTATGCGGTTCATACTTCACATCATGTAGGGAAATTTACTATTACAAGGAAGGTGTTATAAACGATTTCTCATACATCTTGATCTGATTGCGTAGTTTGTAGCAGCATGCAGGAAACCATGTTTATTGTGTTATCAGTTTTCACAGAATATCTATCGGAAGGTTCGTTGAGGGCATATATATTTGCACAAGTTGGATACTCTATTAGCTATTGTTAAGTATGTTTCCATTGTACTTAGGGCCCGTTTGGATTAGCTTATTTTAAAGCTTATATAAAACAGCTTATGCAAATAAATAAATTTTTATGTATTATTTATAAGTTTTTAAGGTAGTTTAGGAAAAAACAGTGAATAAAGATACAATTTTCGTCAGTGAGAGCTTATAAATTAAAATAAAAGCTTATTTATTTACATAAGCTATTTTTCATAAGCTTAAAATAAGCTCAATCCAAACGGGGCCTTATTTCTTTACACTGTATTCATAGGTTGAATGGAAGAAAATCCCGACTAGACATAGCCTTCCTTGCATAGCGGGTCCCAAGCTCGGTTGAAAGGAAAGATTTTGTTAGGCCTCGACAACCATCACAAAACTTTCTCGAATCTTTATGACATGGGCCAAATACGTAATAAGAACATTATCACATAATTTTATCCATGTAGTTGATCCAACTTATTGGGAAAATGCTTGATTGTCGTTGTATATTCATTAGTTTGGACTTTGGAGAAGATTAAAAAGTTAAGTAACAAAAGCACAGAGTTTCCTAATAAAAAGTTAAGTAACAAAAGACAAGATTAAATTCATTCTTTACTCACATGGGTACTTTTGGTGGCATTGTGGAGGAAGAATTGTGGAGGTGCAGGAACCTTTGTAGCGTGTTACTATGTTTCCTTCTCTTTTTCTAAATCACAATAATAATATGTTATCGTATTTGTTAGTGGTATGTTTCTCTCTTTTATGTTTAACACCTTGAAAGTGGTAATTAATACCTTTGCTTTGTTGATCTTATTATAAGTTTCTTTTTTACATTCAAACCCAACAAGATTCTAGTCGATTGATTGGCTGAAACATTTGTTTATTTTTGTTGTGTTTTTTTTTTTAAACCTGAATGAATATGTGGCAGCTTCTAATAGAAGAGTACCTTCTATCTTGCATGTTTACTTTTGCCTGCCCAAATATTTTTCAGCTTTGTATCTTAGAATCATGCTTAAATATGGTGTGTTTTTTTTACATGTTGCTTCTGTATGATATAAAAAGTATAAAGACAATGTGTTTCCAATAGGACAATTAGTAAACATCAATCTCACTAGTTCTTTATCTCATCCATTATGTCCTTAGCTATTCTGTTATTTTCTATTTGTAAAAATAATCTCTTGGTGCAAAAAGATGCTAAGCCAGCTTGAAGATTAAAATAGTGTATTAATTCATCCTGATCTTGGTTAGTAAACCAAGTTTGTTATTTACCAAGGGTTTTGCAGAGCCTCCTTACGTTTGTTTTGTTGCAATTTTATACAAAAGATTTGAATATGTTGGATGTCTCATTTATCCATAATGAGATTTGAATATTATTTATACCTTGTAATTTTATCATATGTATTGCAGTTTGTGTTTCTACTTTGTTAAAGTTAGATTATTTTTGGACTTACTACATGTGGTTTTATTTTTGGAATTTCTTTTTGCTGTGAAAAATGTTTTAAATGTTTTTATAAAACTTTTTTTTTCATTAAAAATGATCATGTGTTGATTAAACTATTTTTTATAATAATTTTAATATAATGATTTTTAAATAAGCTAAAAATTTAATTTAAAATGAATTTAAAATGAGTTAAAAATCCAATTATAATTTTTAAACAAAATGATTTTTTAAATAATTTCTACGTTTGACAAGGGCAATTCCTGGTAAAACATTGAAGTCAAACCAACCCCTGTCAAATCAAGAGAAAATGTGTCACTCAATTCCAACCATTTGACATGAGCAATCCTAGCAAATTGACAAGGCTTTTGATAAGAGTAAGGAATTTTTTTTTGTTTCTGCCCTAGTTTTTACCAAAAATTCTAAAACTGCCCTACTTTTTCAAAAAATTGCAGAAATACTCTACTTTTTCTGACTTTCTGGTACCCCTCCACTTGGAGTTGCGGGGTACCCTAAAAAGTGACGAAATTTTGTCCTTATTATACCCCGCAACTTGGACTTGCGGGGTATTTTTCTATTTTTTTTCGAAAATTTTAAATACCCCTCTACTTGGAGTTGCGGGGTATTTTCGTATTTTTTTTAAATTTTAAATACCCCTTTACTTGAAATTGCGGGGTATAATAAGGACAAAATTTGTGCATTGGTTTCCGTTTTTGCATGAATAATATATAAAAAAAATAATTCAAATAATTTATTTTTAATAAACTAATAAAAGTTATATAACAAATAATATTACCATAAAATCTACAATTATTATAAATGCCCTGCTATCCCACACCCTCGTCTTTGACGATTTCTTCCACGATTTACTTGAGGGTCATGTTGGCCTTCGTCAATGTTATCTGTAGTTGATTGTATTTGACTACCATAACCTAACGACAACGACACATCGTGTTCCCTTGTTGGCCATCCCATATCCATAAATTTTTCATTCGAGTTCAATGAAGCCGGAGAGAAGTGAGATAGTAGGTTTGTTGGTGTTGGTGGGTGGTTGTAGTTTTGGTTGGTGTACATTGGGTATTGTGGGTTGTTGTAGGGGGGTAATTGGTGTTGGACGGTCCAGCTTGGTTTGGGTCATTATAGGAGAAGTAGTTGTTGTTGGACGTGCTAGCT
>Ga0315914_1010209_pt1 | contig 11758 bp, 8 predicted proteins | sample MpolenodulesMG_FD_203920 | JGI IMG/M metagenome (GOLD analysis project Ga0315914, IMG submission 203920) | Medicago polymorpha root nodule microbial communities from Los Angeles, California, United States - elongated nodules | ecosystem: Host-associated > Plants > Roots > Nodule | place: USA... | reverse complement strand
TAACCGAGTCATCCGATTCAATCCGGTTCAGTCATGCGGTTCGACCAGTGACTCAATGGTTCGACCAATGACTCAGTGACCCAGTACCCTTACCGAGTCGATCACCGGTCCGGTTTTTAAAACTATGTTTGGAAGACCGAAGTGTAAAAAAATGTATTTTTTTTCTCTTCATCATGATAAAAAACGCCGATTGAATCTTGAATTCAGGTCAAATTAAAAACAAAATCTCAGTGTGGGGTATGTATGAAAACAAGAGATTTAACAAAACCAACCGCACAAGTTTCAACACTCTATTTCGTCTACTAGTTCCTAAATCCTATTACTCTTTTCCCCAACTCTCACTCACTCCAACAATGGCACAACCACCTTCTCCTTCCATTCTAGTACACACAACCATCTTCACACTAACCTTATTCCACTTCCTCCTCTTCACTCACGCCACAAAAAACCCAGATTTCCACTCACTACTTGCATTCAAAACAACCACCGACACATCCAACAAACTCACCACATGGAACATCACCACAAACCTATGCACATGGTACGGTGTCTCTTGTCTCAGAAACCGTGTCTCCCGCCTCGTCCTCGAAAACCTCGACCTCCACGGCTCGATGGAACCGTTAACCGCACTTACTCAGCTCCGTGTACTCAGCCTTAAACGCAACCGTTTCAACGGTCCCATTCCAAATCTCTCCAACCTCACTTCACTAAGACTTCTGTTCCTTTCTTACAACGATTTCTCCGGTGAGTTCCCCGAAAGTTTAACCTCGTTAACCCGTCTCTACCGGCTTGATCTCGCTCATAACAATCTCTCCGGTGAGATTCCAGTGACTGTGAACAGTTTGTCTTGCCTGCTCACTCTCAAACTTGATGGAAACCAAATCAATGGACACATTCCAAATATAAACCTCTCTTACCTCCAAGACTTCAATGTCTCTGGTAACAATCTCTCTGGTAGAGTACCTGAATTACTTTCGGGTTTTCCTGATTCATCTTTTGCTCAAAACCCGTCTTTATGTGGTGCTCCATTGCAAAAATGTAAAGACGTTCCCGCCCTTGCTTCGTCGTTGGTTCCAACTTCTTCAAGTATAATGTCGAGAAACAAGACTCATAGAAATGGTGGTCCAAGAATGGGGACTTTGGTCTTAATCACCATTATCCTCGGCGATGTATTAGTACTTACCATTGTTTCATTGCTTCTCTACTGCTACTTCTGGCGAAACCATGCTAACAAAATGAAGGAAAGAAAAGAAGAAGAATCAAATTCGAAGAATGTTGAAGGTGAAAATCAAAAGATGGTTTATATTGGACATCAAGGGTTGGAGAAAGGTGATAAAATGGTGTTTTTTGAAGGGGTGAAGAGGTTTGAGCTAGAGGATTTGCTTCGTGCTTCGGCGGAAATGTTGGGGAAGGGTACCTTAGGAACTGTTTATAAAGCTGTTCTTGATGATGGAAGTGTTGTGGCTGTGAAGAGGCTGAAGGAGATTAATATTAGTGGGAAGAAAGAGTTCGAGCAGAGAATGGAAGTTCTTGGAAAGTTAAGACACTCCAACATTGTTAACTTGAAGGCTTATTATTTTGCAAGGGATGAAAAATTGCTTGTCTTTGATTACATGGTTAATGGTAGCTTGTTTTGGCTTCTTCATGGTAAGATTTCTTTTCTTTCTCTTGAAGATTTATTTTTGTGATTTACAATCACAATGTACTATTGCAGGCTGATGCGGTTGCGTTGCAATGCAACCGCAACTACAGCATTGTGGCCACATCATGAAATGTACTCCACAATTCCAGTATTGTGACCGGCTGCAACCGCAATATTGTGGCCGCGTGGCCGGTCACATTAAGTAATGGGGTCCAATATTTAAAACATTGCTTGTTTGATTGCCAAATAGTACATAGTGAGGCTGAGTACAAAAGTCAATGACCGTAATGACTAGTTTTTTATTTTCTACCTTAAAATCCATCATCTTCTTGCCTTTTCCTTACAACCAAACAAACCTAAACAAAATTGAAAATACCTAACAATCTCACCTAATTATTCTGTAATGATGGAGTAGTGACTAGTTAGCAAGAGACCCATACATATGTAGGGTACCTAGATAGATCCACATAGGGGACCACCTTTGATTATTTGAAGTTGGACCATGTGATCATAATAACTCTTCTGTTTTGAGCACAAACAATATCAACAAAAAGTCCCTATCGATCCTTCCATTCCATCCTTAATTTGTGTCACCAATGGATACATATTAAAGAATTGTGAAGTCTGCAGATGCTGCATTATCAGAGAATAGGAACTACTAATATTGTACTATTCACAGACTGTTCAACCAACTAAATTTGATTCTTTTCTTTTGTAAAAAGAAAAGACAGAATAAACATTGTCTTTTTATGTATTTTGCTTTTGCTTTTTTGTTGTTTTTCAGAACCACCTTTGGCTTTGTGTTTTCACTATTAGGACACGGAAATTAGAATATTTGAATGTAAACAAAAAGAGCAAAACAAAACAGGTTAACAGGCCCTACCTTGTAATACAAAATGTTCAATACTAATAATGGCAAGTTGACATGTTACCATTTCTTATAAAAAAGAATGGTGGGTTGAAATGTTGAGAGATAGATTTTTTTTAGGGGATTGAGAGAGATAGATCTTGATAGAAAATTGGATAAACATAATTTTATATTGATTTTAAAGATTAAGTTTTAGCATTTTGTTGAGGGTGAGGATTGTTCCTTTGACCTCTCCTCACTCCATTTCTCCATCCAATTATAAAGTAAACCTTGTATCCTTTTAAGTTAAGACATTTTCTTCTTTTTGGTTTATCATGTTGTCGATATGATATTTTCACCGCGGTTTAGCAATGATTATTCCTCGTCGAGGAACACAACACAGACATACAATATGAGTTCTCTCCTCCTAACTAGATTTTTTCATACATAAGTGTCGTGATCGAATCCTTAACCATTTGTTTAAGTCATTTGAGTCCCTTATGATTTGAATCAATCTATTGTTAATAAGATTTTTTTAATTATTACACATTTGTAGAATGTAAAATTAATATTTGAATAGGTGTTAAGATCATATCAACATTCAATATTTCATACGTAACAAATAGGATTACCTCATGTTAAAATAACTTAAGGAACATTAAAACTAAAGAATGTGTAGATTTAATTAGATGTTATGATGTCTTTAAATAATTATATTTTCATTGCTAATAACATCTTCTAAAGAAATCCTCCACTTTATTAAAATAGAACCTTGATGACTTAATTGTTATATTTACGACAGGTAACCGAGGACCCGGACGAACCCCACTTGACTGGACCACAAGACTAAAGATAGCAACCCAAACAGCAAAAGGTATAGCATTCATTCACAGCAACAATCTCACCCACGGTAACATCAAATCCACCAACATCCTCATCAACGGCTCAGGAAACACCCACGTGGCAGATTTTGGTCTCTCCATTTTCACCCTCCCATCAAAAACAAGATCCAACAGCTACCGGGCTCCCGAAACATCATCAGACGGTCGAAAACACTCCCAAAAATCTGATGTTTACGCCTTTGGAGTTTTACTAATGGAGATACTAACAGGGAAGTCCCCCTCCTCCGCCACAGACGGCGGAGCAGGGATTGAGCTTCCTAAGTGGGTCCAGTCAATTGTTAGGGAGGAATGGACTGCTGAGGTGTTTGATCTTGAGTTGATGAGGTATAAGCATGCTGAGGAGGAGATGGTGACGTTGTTGAAGATTGCGATGACGTGTACTGTGACTGTACCTGATCAACGGCCTAAGATGAGCCACGTGGTTAAGAAGATTGAGGAATTGTGTGATGTGTCCACGTGTCATGACTCGGTTTCTGAGTCACCTTCAATGTCTGAAGATGCATGTGGAGGTGCTATTAACTAATCTTATCAACTAGTATAAGTAAATAAACCAAAATATTATTAGTTTATCTTTGTTTTTCAAATGTTACATGTCACTTAATTTTATTTCACATATTATAGTCTTAAATTATAGTCGTGGCTATGTTGCAAATATTTATATTGTAGTGAAATCCAGACAAATGTGGTAATTGTGGCCGCAATTTGATTACAATGCCTTTGCATAATCATCCAAAATATTTATATTACGGAACTATGTTCCTTTTCTGTCTAACATTTTTCTCTAAAAAGAAAACGATCTTATCTAATATTTTAACTTAGTGCTATATTGATGTATGTTAAAAATTCTGGCAGTGAATTATGCCCAAGTAAAGCAACGTGACATGACATGTTGATATCATATAGAAGTATAATATCGTGCCTAGAGTTGGTGAAGATTTAGAGAAGCACTTCTTTATTCCATTTGGTTGACGTAATCTTAATGGCTTTTTCTAAATTAAAGCATGTTTGTAGATGCTATTTTGGACCATATTAAAAGTATGGAAGAGGGACCTAAATGCAATTTGATTTTCTTTTTTTGTCCACCAACTTTCCTTTATTAATTAAATTCGTTCACTAATACCCCTTTGATGTTCCCTCAAAAAAAAAAAAAATATACACCTTTCATGTTTTCATCAAAAAATTAAATAATATACCTTTGATGTGGATCTTAAACAAGTATATCAAACCTATTAAAAAAACTCATCAAGTCCATGAAGTAAGTGGACTTTATGATTATTGAAGAATGAGTTTATCTGTCTATATAGAAAAAGAAAAAAAAAACTACCTAGATAAAAAAGAATGAATTAAATAATTTATATAGTTGTAACTGATAATTACTAAACTATGAAGAATGAGTTTATAAGTGCATGACCTTTGGAGCAAACCTCATGAGCCTTGTCAATGAAGTAGGCAAGAATTTCCTAGCAAACAGATAACAAACATTTGTGCTGTTTCCATTATACTTACATGTTTGATTCCTCAAATTCTCCAAAAATTCACATGTAACCTCTGGTCTCACATATTTAACTGGGTGTGGTCCACCCTTTGACCAGTCAACCCAAGTCAAACTTCTATTTGTATTGCTCTTCCAAAACTTAATGCTAACTAAAGTTGGCAAATAATGCTCATCAGCATAACATGAACCATTGCAATATTTTCCGAAAACTGGGTAATATGTTCGGTCTGATATTACTTCTAACGCAAGATTTCTGTCCATTTCAAACCATTGAGACCCTTTTCTCCATTGTTTGAGTTTGATTGTAGGGGACATTTTAATTCTATACCGTCCGCGTCCAACTGAACTTGCCTGGTCGTAAGCCATGACGTAGCTTTTTGTCGAGTTCATTAAATACGAGTAGACCGTTGAAAAGTTGAAAAGTGGTATGCATGATTCTGATATGAGAACAAATCGTTGGTTTGAGAAATCGAGAAGCGCGTTTGCTAGCAGGCGACGCTCGGCTTCAATCATGTTGAATTTTCCCCATTCTACTTTCTGCATAATTTGTATATCAGATGAAGGGTTACGATAATTACATTTTGTAACAAATTGATGAAGCTAGAAGTCTATATATTACCAATTTCCTAAAAATTCATGATCACTACTTGGTTTAAGTTCTGTAGATTTTTCCCTTGCATTTTCTATTTCTGGTCTGTTTCATTGGAAGCTTGATTCAAAATGGCAGTGAATGAAATTTACTAATCGATTTATAGGGTGTTTGATACTGCAGCACTTTGAGAAAAATAGCGGCAAAGAGGCACGTTAACGTGGAAGCTGTATTGTATAGCTTCTCAGTTTTCACGTTAATAATACCTCGGGACACGAAAATGATGCTGCAGCCGTGAAACCAAACAGGTGCTTAGTTTTTTTTACACATTTGGTGGTTGAGCTACACTCTTTAGACTCTACATATTGGTCCCTATCTACACAACACTAGAATTTCATTAATAGGTGGTAGGAATTTAGATGGAGCATTGCATTGATAACTAATTAGCAAATATCAAATAATGAATTTATTAGTAATGTTTCACCAAACTTCCAACAGCTACCTATTCTCAGTTAATACGGTGCCTTAATTTTGGTCCTCATGACCTACCTGTTTGAAGGCTATGATCTATGAGGGGGAGGCAAATGGCAATTTATCTGAGATTATACATGTAAACTCACAAAACATGTATAATCTTTTAGGCACACTTGCAAAATATCATCAATTCAACCTTTATTCTTTTAATTATTTAAAAAATAATCAAAAATTTAATTCCACATTTTGCTAGTTTGTGAGTGTACTAATAGTATTTTGACTATGGAATACTGTCTCATCTATCTGCTTGATTTTTTTGGGCTAACCAACATGTGTCCTCTTATTTGAGGACCCATCAAATACTATATACAGACATCTTTTTAAGAATAAGCTAAGATTCAAACTGAAAACTAACCTCTTCCATATTACGGTCATGGTTGGTTGGATAGTTTGTGAGGTGCGCCAATAGTATAACACATAGGCGATACATGAGAAGTCCAGTTGTAAGGTACTTCAGTGGCCTCTCCCCCTCAAAAAAGTTATATATTTTATTTTGGCAAGGATTAAAAATACCTTTGCACTCAGTTAAGGTAGTTATGGTGTCGATGGATCATGGCCAACTTAAAACCTACATGTAACACCGACCCTTCATATTGAATGTGTTTCCTACTAACTCGTCTGATTACATTCAATATTTTTGAATTATTACAGGACATAAAGCTGTTATTTGTCTCCCTCTGCTCTGCTCCATTTTATTCTCCTCCTCTCCCTCTTAATTCAATTTACTTAGGCACACAAATTTAATCAAATTTTCATATAATTATCATTAAACTATCAACCAAATAAATAACATCTGTACACTTTTTCAATGAAAATATTATCCATCCACATAGTAATTGTTTGATTTGAAAACTAGTAATAAAATTGTAAAAAACTTGATCTTAGGCATGCCCTTACTTTATTTGTTCATTGATTTTCTACTAAGCAAACTTAATCTTCATTGAACCAATGACAATTTTCATTAATAAGTTAACCCTATCAAGATAAATAAAAAAGCAATTGAAGAATAAATAAATTCACTAACCTTACTGGGAATTCTCCTACCATGAAACACAGGACTCTCCACTTCAGAACCATTGTAAGATGGATTCGAGTGCACGTAAATTGAGTAATAACCTTTATGCCCTTTGAAGAATTTCTCCCACAGAGGAGCCAAAGGCACAGGACCCCTTACCAAGAACAAAAACGCCACCTTTGGAACTCGATCGAAAGGATATTCATCTATCTTAGGACTCAATGAAGCTCTCCATAACAATTCTTCGTCGCTTAAATCATGTACAACTTGAGATGGCTCAATAAATTTCTTCAATCCTTCATGACTACCATTGAGGCTGGAATCATATACTATTGGTTGGTGTAACGGTAAAAGCGTCGTTTTTTGTGATAATTGAGTGAAATGAAGATTAAAATTTAAGCTTTTAAGATAGAAACTAATGATGATTCCAAGTGTGATACCACATGCTAGAAGGAGAAGGTAAGTGAGGAAACGAATAAGATGAAGATGAGAATTGAAATTTCTTGAAATATAGTTTAATGAATGTTGATTATTTGAGTTCTTCATGTTTTTGAAATCTACAGAAGAAAAAATAAAAGATGAATTTTTAATATGAGGATATATGTGGAAAAAGAATCTTAAAAAGGTTTGAGAGAGTTTTCTTGTTAACAAAGGCTAATGAATGATTATAGGAATACGTTTGGTATTTTGAAACAACTCTTAAAGTGCTTTCAAGTTAAGTAATGAAAGAAATTTTTTCAACATGTTATAAGTAAAAGGTGTAAATAGTCATAAAAAGAAACAATAACGTTTTTATTGAATGAAATAAAGGATCACCGAAAAGCGGTAGAAATGTTTTGAAATTTATGGTGAAGGGGGTGTGTATATGAGACCCATCACATGGAAAACTGGCGGCTTTGAAGGTTTGATGAATTGGAGAATTTGAGTCTCTCTTTTTCTGCCTCTCTTTAATGCTCACTTTAAAAAATCTTATGGCAACTTGTATCAAACGAAAAATTAAGTTGCCAACATAGAATTTTTATTTGCTTTTTTTGTAAAAGGTGATTAAATAAATAAGTTCTAAAAAAGTGCAACACTACATGCCACACATAGCTTAAATTTTAAAGTTTGAAAAAAGATGCACATTTTTGTAGGTAGTATCTGGTGGAATTTCCACGTTATTTTGAAATTACAAGTCAATGATAGCGAGATTATATGAGTATGAGTCGTGGAAGACCAACTTACGTGTATGTGGCCGCCAGAGAGGATAGGCCTATGAAAGTGATTTTCACGACTATTGCTTTGTTGATTAATTAATGAGTTAAAGCTATTTTTCAATGAGTTTTTGAGAACACGTATTTACATGTGGGATTAATGACTTTTCAGCATGATGAGATGACTTGTAAAAAAAAAAAATATATGAAGAGGTGACATTCTAATAATCAAAGCTCTCCGGGTTGAAAATAATCATACACGTGTTGGTCATAGGAAGGAAACTTAATAGGAGAAGACCCTATTTATAGAGAACTTCTTCAGAAGGTCGACTGAGTCTTGAGCTGGAAGTTTTCATTAGTGAATCTTCATTGTCCCTCCTTCATAATCCGCAAGAACGTTGATATGACTTAGGTAAGGCGAATTGAAGAAAAATTCAAACATTTAAACCTCTATTGAGAAAGTACTCTTATCGGATTCTACTATTTCGACCTTATCGTCTATCTAAAACATGAGTCTTTGGTGAAGTGTAGAGGAAACATGTTCACTCATATTTACCTAGTCTCTATCGAGGATTAAAGAATACGAAGGTTTGTCGTCAATGACAAAGAAAGCATATCCCAATTCCTTTCGACTTACCACCATATTAGCTAATATAACTCGCATAGCGTGTTTGATGATGCGCCCATGAAGCTAGCCGATTTCATGCTAGTAGGGATAAGTCTTCCAATGTTTTTACCTAGCTTCTTCAGAGTTGTAAGCGACATAACATTTTCGACCAGGACTGGGCCTAGGCATAGGTCGGGGGTGCGACGGCCTAGGGCCCATGCCGTTAGGGGGCCCTATTTTTATTTTTTTTATGAAAGGGGATGTATATAAAAATAGTTGGTTTATTGGGGGTTTATATAGCAAAGTTTGTTGAAAGGCCTGAAATATTTACATGATGGCGTGCTGGGCTCAAGTCTGTTAATGTTTTAGGTCCTTTTGACGAGATTTATTATATATACCCTCGTATAACACAAGATTTCTATATACACCCTCCCTATAAAAAAAATTCTTAATAATGTGCCAAAAAAAATTATTATGGGAGAAATTGGCGATATCTTATTGGGCCCTTTGTTCCTAATAATGTGCCTCACTAATATTAAAAATATTTATCATACTTATTATCCAAGAAATTGGGATAACTTTCATAAAAAAACAAATTATATTTTAGTTGAAAATGAGACTACAAAATTAATTTTAATCTTGTCTTTCTTGAAGCCTCTAGCTATAGTTTTGATGATGTTAGCCTTTTTTTCCATATCTATGTTATTTAGATTAGATATTGTTAGTCTAGCGTTTCTTTTTAGACTTTGTTAAAGCACCCTAGTGAAACAATTGGTATTTGTTCATATGTATCTTCTCTCTGCATGAATCGATTCATCCTTATCTGAATCATCTCATTTAAGTCTCTGACTTGATATGAATCGATTCATGCTTGAATCGTATCAATCATCCTTGAGTCGTATCATTAAACTCTCTGACTCTCTTTGAATCGATTCAGACCAATTCTGAATCGATTCAGACCTTCATCTAGGTAGCTTGAATTGTTTCACTTGTTACATGACTTGCATCAATCTTCATAACCTCTCCTTGTATCTGGGCTTGTCTTTCTTGGTGTCTGAATCGATTCAGACCTTCATCTACGTAGCTTGAATTGTTTCACTTGTTACATGACTTGCATCAATCTTCATAACCTCTCCTTGTATCTGGGCTTGTCTTTCTTGGTGTCTGAATCGATTCAGTTGTTTAATGAATCGATTCACTCTGTTATTTTTATGTGAAAATTATGTCTTGTTCCTCTTCACTATATATAATCTTCTCCTCATAACTTCCACATTATTAAATGATTTGCAACCATTCTCTTTAGGTCTCAAAAACTCATTGTTCATACATTCTTCAAGATTAAACACTTTTTCTTAGAATCACTTTGTTCTTTGAGTCTGTAAACTCATTGCTAGTAGGGATTGTAAGTTGGTTCTCTCAAGAAGATTGATTGGGCTTAATCAAGGCTTTAAAGGAAGTGAATAATCTCATTCCACCTCCAAAAGACTTGGGGGTCTTTCTAACCGTTCTTGAAGTCGTAGGGGGTTCGTGTACCGGACGTAGCATCAAAGGCTTGAGTGAAGAGTTCGAAGGGGTGCACGAGTATTCAAGGATCCGAAGATTCAAGGAGCACCAAATTCAAGGGGTACTTGAAGTTTGGGGGAGTGTTCTACATAGGAGTTGAAGAATTAGGTTTAATTTTAAGGAACTCATGTAAACACATTGTAATCAACATTTGTTACTTAGTGGATGACCTTGGTGAAGGTGTACTTCATGAAGAGTAGACGTAGCTCTAGAGAGGACGAGAAAGAGCAAACTACTATAAAAATATTGGTGTTATCTCTCTTCCCTATCCTCTTTACTTTTTACTATTGCATGTGATTAATTGAATAATTGATAGGATAATTGCTAGTGTTGATCTAAGTTGTTTTTCATTGAAAATTAATCTAATTCATTGAATTAGGTTTCATATATTTTGCTTAGATCAATTGATTTCAAAATCTATTCAATTCTTCAATCACACATGTATTGTGTTTTGGTTTGATAGCTTAGTAATTTTGTTCATATAGGTTTGGTTTGAAATTGTTATAATTTTTGTACATTGTTCAAGGTTGATTAAAGTTTGATTGTATAATAAGATTTGTATCGTGAATCTCTCAATTCTAAGATTAAATCTTATTGCACATATATTTGTCTTTTTGATTCATTGTTTATGATTGTTCGAGCACAATATCAATAGTCAACTTCGTTAAAATTGATTTTAATTAAAACTCCAGAAAAACTTTTCAAAAAGCTATTCATCCCCCCCCCCCCCCCAGCTTGGTAACCTATTAGCCATATAGACCGACAAGTGGTATCATAGAGCTTGTTCTCTTCTTACGGCTAACGACCGAAAGAGTTGATCTATATGGCTAGTAAGGAGCCCAAGGGGCGTATAATAGAGCACCTATTTTCGACGGAGAAAATTACGACTATTGGAAAGAATGCATGAGCGTTCACATCCAATCGGTGGATATGGATGTGTGGGACGCCGTGGCCAACGATCGATTTCAACCGCAAGTTGTTGCCGATGGTGTAGCACGAGATAAGCCTAAAGCTGATTGGAGCGATGATGACAAAAACAAGGTCCAATGCGATCTGAAGGCACGGAATATCCTCATCTCCTCTCTTGGGGTTAATGAGTATCATTTCGTATCTCATTGTATGACCTCTAAAGATATGTGGGATGCATTGGAAACCCTTCACAAAGGAACCGATGATGTTAAACAATCAAAAATTAATACCTTTGTGCAACAATATGAGCTTTTTCGCATGGAAGATGGTGAAACCTGAAGTAGATAAAATAGTCACAAGGAAGGGGGGGTTTGAATTGTGACCCTTTAAAAATTATTCTGTAACTTAAAAAGTAATTCTCAAGTTGAAACTTGGAATGATTAAGTTAGTACCAGACTTCAG
>Ga0315914_1010208_pt1 | contig 11759 bp, 4 predicted proteins | sample MpolenodulesMG_FD_203920 | JGI IMG/M metagenome (GOLD analysis project Ga0315914, IMG submission 203920) | Medicago polymorpha root nodule microbial communities from Los Angeles, California, United States - elongated nodules | ecosystem: Host-associated > Plants > Roots > Nodule | place: USA... | reverse complement strand
ATTATACACGATAATATATATATATATATATATATATATATATATATATATATATATATATAGTTTAGTAAACAAGCTTCATGTGATATTTATGTACTTGTTTTTAGTGGAATTATTTTTTTATTTTTATCAACTAGAGTAGGAGGAATATTTCTAATTTAATTAACAATGAACAATAATTATAATAAAAGAGGGAAAAAATATCAACAAAAAAACAGAGCGAAAGCAAAAAACAAAGCTAATAACATATGCAGGATTTTAACTAAACATAAGTGCACTAAAAATTTGTCGGGTCCCACATCGGGTAGGTTACAAACAATAGGGAGGGGGAGTTGTTATAAAGTGAGAAGCGCATCTAAGTTTATGGAACAAGCTACAGTTGTTTCAGTTTTAATAATATGTGCTGTTTCAAAAAAAAAAAAAAGTTGTTTCTGTTTTAAGTACTACTATTTTTTTCGGGTAGCAAAGTCACCAAAGTCACCCAACACAAAGTCACTGAAGTTCCACCCATTTTTTCATAGTGTAGTCTTAAGACAAACATGGTTTATAGTTTTATTTTAGTTCAATTTTTGTATATTTCTTAAATAAATTAAAATGTCAAGATATACATTTTTGACAAAAACAAAAAAAAAACTTTTGAATTATGTTACTCGAGCAACAAGTTGAATCTAACGAGTCGAATCGAGTTGCTCGTGAACTTTAAACGAGCCGAACTCGAGTTAAATAAAATAAAAGGTTTGTATCGAACTTGAGTCAAGTTTCGAGTTGAGCCAATTCTTATCGAGTCGAGCTCAGATGAGTTCGACTCGACTCATTTCTAACACTACTCTTAATAGTATAAAGGTCTATCATTATTATTTTTTGTAGGAAACCACCGTAATTAGGATAGTTGACACGTTAATGGTTTCAAGGAGTATCTCTGTTAGTTTCGATCCATTAGATTAGCTATGTGACTAATCTTCACTCGAGTGTTTAGGTTGTAGCTTAAAATTTTCCGCCTCTCCAAAAGGGTGTTATTTATAGACTGAACGTTAATCTTTCTTACAACCTCAATGCGGTTTAATCAACTTAGTCACACTTATCAGGTATTTAATTTAAACACCAAATTGAATATTTAATTATAATATATTATTTAAAAATAAATATTCTTGTCGGAATCTAAACTCAAGGCTATTGGTTAATTAAGTCCAACCCATTTCTTTCAAGTTGGGTGAAGTGCTAATATTTATTTAAGTCTCCCAAAAAAAAAATAGAGACATTTATGTAAGTCAACCTAAGCTAATTACATATGTACGGTGTTATTTTTAACAGATATATAAAGGACAAAGGGAAATGATTATTTTGCAGTTCGAATGGTTGAAAATTTACAATTGACTTTCATAGTGCTTTTTTATAATAATAACACTAATTCATTTATTTAGTATGCGTGATTTGAGATTGAAATAGCTTGTCATCACTCATCATCATCATCATCATCATCATCATATTTAAAGATTGAATAACTTTAAATTGAAGTAAGGAACAGTGGCTGTTCGATTAATACCGCTTTTTAATGAACGTACTTCATGGTAATAAAATAGAGGGAAGGAAACCTAAGTTGAAACACCATTCAGGTGTTCTATGATTAGAATTTGCACATGGCCTAACTATGTACAATGTACTGTGACATGCGGCTGAGGAAAAAGAGAGGAGTCTTAAAACACAATATCATGCATATATATAATAAATAAATTAATATAAAGTCAACAACAAGCTGTTATCTGATCACTATTATTATTGTCATTGTGGAGTAGTACTTAGTATTAGTATTTCTCTATTATTATTTCAGGTTTTGAATGTGCAAGAAGGAAGAAATAATAAATGCATGGGTTGACTTTCTTTTTTTAAAATAAAATGACATTTACAAATACGCGTGTAATGCATAAAAAACTATTTGAATAAAAATAAATACGTGAAAAAAACTACTCCCTCCATCCACAATATTAATTTGATGGCCATCAATTTAGTCTTTAAATACCGTCCTCTTTTTTGGTCAAAAAATATCATATATCATCCTCATATTTGTGTTAAGATGACTATTGAATTTGCTTAACAAAAAGGTTGGTTCCCGCTTTGGATGGAGATTCGCAATGAGTGACATTGTTTTTAAAATCTTCAAACATTATCTTTTGGAAATTAAGGAACAAGTGGTTCAATTGCTTAGACATCATGAGATTGTCTCCTAGGATTTCATATGTTTTTTGAGAAGCTAGTCATTGTGTCAACTAAACTGCTTCTCTTGGTTTTCTTTTTGATGGAAATCATTTATGATAATGAAATACACCAATAGTTAGTATCAAAACAAATTGTTTTTTAATCAATTGTTCATTTTCGAACTAACATAAAATTAGACTCATAAATAAAAAAGAAAAGTACAAAAATGACCAAATTATTCTTTTTTTAATTATCTTCATGGCCTAATTGCTCAGTTTTCCATAGTGGTTCCACCAAGGAATAATTTGTCCCAATTTATCTTTTTACAAGAACTTGTTTTTATTTTTCCCAAGAATCAGATTTTATCACCAAATTTTTTTAGGAACTAAAATGGGTCTTCATTATTTTTATTTTTTTATAGGCTGTATATAGAGGAAAAAAATGCAAATACCATCACCAAACATTATAAAGATCTGAAATTCCTTGACACTCATGAACATAAGTTCATGATTGATGAAATTCTAAACTTTCTCATGAGATTTGAGCAAACCTCGCGAAAGATTTTTTGTTTTTTTATCAAGTGGTGTTTATACACATTTATCAAGTGGTATTTATAGAGGTGTCAATATCATGGAGCTTTGAAGTTTAGACCCCAGCCCACATAGTAAGGGGGTTTGAAAATTCACAAGATTAAAAAGCCCATATTCATGCAAGTCCACAAATAAAAAAATCAAAAGGCCCCAAAGCTCAAAAATTTCTATAAACATTTTTTTTAAAAAAAATAACTTTTTTTTTACCGAAAAAAACTTTTTTTTATTGGAAAAACTCTTTTTTACCGAGAATTTTTTTTTTTTTACCTTTATAGTGGAGCTTTTTTAGGCCCACAAATAAATAGATTTTAGAGTGGGCTTGACCCCAAATATTTTGTTCAATTAGGGGGCTTTAATTTAGTAGGCTTGGTGAGGGCTTTTTTAAGTAGTTTTTGAAATTTGGGGCTCTATTAACACCTCTAGGTATTTACCAAGAGATTTGATGAAATTCCAAAAATACACATTTTTTAAGATGAATAAATGGTGTGTTCGGGATTCAAGGTGAATAAGTGGTCTTTATGGGTTTCAACCCGATCCATGCATATATCATGTAATGCTCATACAATCATACTGAGTTAAGTTCGCAGACGACTAAAGAGTTTTATATCCTTGATTGTATGACTATGTGAACTTCATGATTAGTAAATATTATTCGACCATTTGTTTTCTAAATACCGAATCGATGCCAACGAAATAACATAAAACCTCTCACACATAATTCAGCCAAAGAAAAACAGTCTGTCGGGATTTTATAAACTTCTTGTACGTAGGGGTGGTTCTCATATATAATATAATACTTAATTTATTTTCCATTAGTTATTTCCTTTTTCGTCATTTTTTTCTCTTCCTTAGATTTGGTAATAAATTTCTTCGCTTATGAAAACCGATATAACATGATTTATTTATTTTATTATTAGAGTATTAGTTTAACTATTTTTCAAGAGAATATTAATTCGATTATTGAGTGCAACAATTTTTAGTCAGACCTTCCGACCGAACTCTAGATTTAATTCCTTCAATAAGATCATTTTAGAAGATCGGGAATACCACTACTAAAACAAAATAAGCCAAAACTTACCTAAATAATTAGGTATCTGAGCAACAGTAGTTATCATTTCAAAGTGATAAAGTGTTGCTTGCACATATATTCTTTATGTATTTTTTTCATTTAGAAACTTCAAATTTTAATTTGTACCAAACTATGTACCTGAAAAGGACTTCGATTCCCTTTCTGTAACCAAATATTTGTTACGTAGAAACTACTGGTATAGAAAAACATGTATAAATATCATTGTCATCTTGGTAACGGCACTATAAAGCCAAAAGCAATACCTAAAAATTGATTTTGTTAGATAAAATAATGAATCATATCATACTTATCTCTTACCATTGGTTATAGTTATAGATAAATTCGAATTACGGGATAAGTGGCAACAACATAGAGAATGGCTCCCTCTCATTGAGACAAAAGTAGGCCACGTATAAATGTAAATGAAAAGGCAAACTCGTGAACCAAAGCTAAATATAGCTATATGTCAACTATCAATATGGGGCCTAAAAATTAAGATTATGAAATGTGAGAATAGATTAGAGATAGCTTCCTTTTTAGGGGACTTGTTTGGTAACCCACAAATTCCGTGTCAACTTGGTGTTTTGAGTGTGTATTGCCGCTGAAAGTGATGCTAAAACTAAGCCACAAATATGCTTTTCTTTCTTTTTAGGCACACATTTATTGGCTGGCTGGCCTTTCCATTTTCAAGTGCAACCTTTTAGCATTAGTAATGCATATTGCACTTTCCATAAAGTCACCTACTATTTCAACACAAGTCATCACACGGTTCTGTACTTTCTTTACCACGATCATAAGAGGAAAAAATATACCTGCACACTATTTATACACCACCATAATTTTAGATATAATATTTGGACTTAATATTGGTTGTTTTTATAATATATACCAGCACACAATATTATTGACTAAATTATTATTATGTAAATAATTTGATCATCACCATTAAAATTTCAGTTGTGTTATTTGGAAATGTGATTCTTAAATCGTATACCATGAGTGTACGGTCCTTAAAGTGAATAAGAGTAATTTAAAACTCAAAGATGTAGGTATCTCTGTTCGATATGCATCGACAATGTAAAACTCATAATTTTTACACATATATTCTGTTATTAAAAAAAAAAAACTTGTATGTACTACTTATCGATTATTTTTTTCGGATTCTTTTTTGTATGGGTCATTATGCTTTTTTGTTGGAGTTGTCATACATTCTATTCTTATTTTGTCTTTACATATCTATGATACTATAATTGAATCAATGATCGTAGCTCTTGTCTTCTTGTTGCAAATGTGAACGGATCCATTGAACCATATCAATATACACACCCAACTCTAGACACACACGCATAACTTTAGGATAGCCCATAAGTCATGACTCGCACAGTGCATTAAGAGTTGCAGATCTTAGATCACGTAATTGGCAATCACATATTAATTAAAATCCATGTTAAAGATTGTGAAGAATCGCCAAACTATGCTAAGTGTTTCCGTATAATGTAGCAGGGCATGGCAAATAATTAACCTAATCATCATCTTAATTTCTGTCGGCTAGCTTGACACCACGGATCAATTTGCATTTTATGGCCTGCTGATTATTTAGTATGTTGACAAATTAATTCACGTCCCACATGCTGACATGCACATAGAGAGATTCTAGAAGAATAAAAGAACCTCACGTAATTCACAAAATCAAGTTTTGATTAATTTATTGTTATTGATTGCTATTAAACGAACTATGACACATGTATATATGATAACACTCCTTACATGATTTTTACTATGTTTGAGAATCTTGACACAGTAACGTTGGAAGACTTTGAAGCAGCGTTATCCATTCATACATTTCGACTCGATTCCATGTCCGCATAACAAGCCGCAAAAAGCATATATTTGTCACAAGAAACAAAGAGACGTCATGGTGATCCAAATAGGAAAAAATAAATTATACGTTAAGAATATTCGATAGGTGAAATTAATTTACAATTTAAATTTTCTTCAAAATAATTAAATATTAAATAACCACATTAAATTAAATCATTGGATGGTGGATAAGCATTCAACAAAACTAAATGGTATGTGTTCACCGTCAAAATATTGTATGAACCAGTTCTTGAAAATATTGTGTGCACCTTTCTGATCGGTCCATGTTTGATAATGTATGGCATAAGTAAGTCCCTATTAAGGTTTCTTTGTTCACTTGCAGATTTCTTCGTAATCGGCTTCCCACCAAAGATAACTTAGTTCGGCGGCACATCCTCATCGCAGAAGACTATACTTGTGTGGGAGGGTGTGGCTCATTGGAGACCGCGGACTACCTTCTCTTTCGTTGCGACCCCTTTAGCAGTGTGTGGTTCACGATGTTGCAGTGGCTAGGTCTCTCCTTTGTCGCTCCCGGTGGGTGTCGCAATCATTTCATTCAGTTTGGCCATTTGGCGGGGTTACCGTGTTCGTCTTATCCGTTCCTTCAGCTAATCTAGATGGCATGTGTCTGGGTCATTTGGAAGGAACAGAATAGCAAAAAAATTCACCAGAAGATTGCAGACTCTCAGAGTATAGCAGACAAGGTTAAACTGTTATCTTTCCAGTGGCTGAAAGCAAATTTGTTAACTTTTGTTTTTAGTTATCATGACTGATGGTTGCACCCTTTGTTATGTATGAGTGTCAGACTATAATCTTTTTTTTTTACCTTTTTATTTCGGTGCTTGTTGTTGATGCACCTGTGACTTGACTCTGTATTTTTTATGGTGATTCTCTTTTACACACCTTGTACGGGATGAATCACCAGAGGTAATCTATATATCACATTTTGGCTTGTCAAAAAAATAATTATATATAATAAATACATTAAAATATATCCTGACAAAAAAAAATACATTAAAATATAGGGACTTGAATTCATATGAATAATTAATATTATTTTTTCAAGTGATCCAGTGCCAGAATTTCATCCCAAAAAATAAATAAATGGAGAATCATGTTCGAAATCAATCTCCAGTTCGAACCCAGCTTAAGGTGAAAAGTATATTTAGTTGTGAGAAAAAGGAAAAGAAAAAAAGGAGATAATATGAGAGCTGGTAGGAGAGACAAACATTAAAAAAAAAAAGAGAGAGATAGTTTGAGATATTGTTCGGTAAAAGAAAAAATGAGAATAGAAAAATATAAAATGTATTTTGTTGGTAGATTATTAAAAAGTGCTTTTAATTTTTGAAATAATGTATATATTTTTAAATTAAAAAACATCAAATGGAAATTTATTTTTTGTTATTTAGTTTCCGTTATTAATTTATCAAATTACTTAATTTGATTAAGTAAAAAAAAACTTAACTTTTGACCAAAAAACTTAATTTGATCTATTTTACTTTATTTAATTGAATCGGTTCTAATATCTTTTTCTTAGGGGTAGTTTTAATATATTAAGTATAGTGACAATTGCCTACGGAAACGAAAAAGTGTCCTTCAAAAAATCACATGAGATAAGAAAATAAAAAAAGACAACAGTGTATATTGGAATTTTATGTGATTGTTTTTTTCGTTGGGTACAATGGGCAAGTGGAATTTTGTGAAAGCTACTTTGGAGGATAGGACTGCATTTCTTCTCCTTCAATGAAGATGTTGTGGAATGGGAAGGCATTTGAAGAATTTACTACTACGTCTTAGGGCATTAGACATAGTGACCCTTTGGACCAAAATGTTTCTTTAACCTAGCATTTCACTTTAAGAATTTTCGTGTTAAGAATTGAGAGACTATTTCACTTTGTTTCTTTAACTTTGGACCAAAATGTGTGGTTACATGTACAATTATCACGTGGAGGGCCTAAGATTTCAACCTAGCATTTTTTGATGATATTATCCTCTTTTCAGAAACCATTGTTTTTTAGGTTAATATTATTTATTCAATTATAGAACTTTTCTGCAGGGCTTCAGGTCAAAAAATGAGCAAAGAGAAAACTATGATTTGATTATTTCAGTGACATTATTCACCGAATTTGATTTGTTGTGATTCTACGTTCGTTTATGAGATGATGTTCTTATTTGACGTAGGACATTAGATGGTATTTTTTCATACACAAGAGTTAGAGATCGAACATGTAACAACCACTTACTTAATTGGACAAATTACCACTAGTTTCACACAAATTATCCATTAACAACGACTTTTCATAAGATTAATTCATCATTATTTATTTGAACAAATATCACACAGATTCAATTTTTTTACCTATAACCTATGCACACCAATATTTATCATCCAACACCAATTACAATCGAATTCACATAGCAAAATCTCATAATAATTGCACAACATCTAAAAGATTCAAGAGAACCTCAAATAATGGGGATGAAGAGACACAACAATGGTGAGGGTTAAGAACCCCCCTTTTCCCCTTTATGAAATTACACTCAAGGATAAATAATCCCCCGTATCTCAAATTCATAGAAAATTGATGCTTTAACTTGATTCCTTAGGTTGTGCTCTTACCTCTTCCATTTCTCTTTTCTCCTAGGTTTCGCGTATTTTTCTTTTTCTACTACCTTTCTATTTTTCTTTTTACACTAAGAAACTAGGGTTATCTTTTATTATTACTAATTTTCTCCCTTTATTTATCATCATTCACCCCTAACTCCACCAATTATTTTATTATTATGTTTTTCACCTCCCGATGTTAATGTCTCTTATTTTACGCACCTTCCTATTATTTTATCCAATAAAATTCTAATAATTCTACTAAAACTCAACCATTTCTCAACAAGGTCTATTACCTCAAGTAAAACGCCCCATCACCAATAATAAATATTAGAAAGTGCTTCGAATTTTATTAAAATGCCCCCTCTTTTTTTCTCTAAGGCTTTCCACAAAATATCTCTGGACACTTTATCATACGCCTTCTCCAAATCAATGAAAACTATATACAAATCTTTTTTATTTGTCCAATATCACTCCATCACACGTCGAGTAAGTAGATCGCTTTCATAGTCGACCTCTCATACATAAAACTAAATTGGTTATCAAACTTGAGTCTCTTTCTTTAGTCTTTGCTCAATCTTCATTTCTCATGACTTCATGGCATGACTCGTTAGTTTTTTTTTTGTTTTTGAAAACTATGTATTCGATCTAGGGACCGACTCATTAGTTAAATAACTAACATAGTTTAATAATGTTTTAGATCAACGTTGGGTCCCTTGATTATATATGGATCAACGTAATTATCATGTGTACCTTTTCTTTCTTTTTTTTTGAAATATGCATCGCGAACCACAAATTTATGATAGACATATTTTTAATTCAAAACATGTATTTTACTGTGCACATTATTTTACGGTAAATTTCAGATTTTTGGTATACATTTTGTTCGGTATAATTTTCGTTTTCTGAAAGAAGCCAAATTAACATATCAAAATTGGCATTATGCAGAATCCAACCGAAAGTGTACATAATTTAATTATACACATTTTCTTCACCATAAACTTATTGTTCATATAAAGCACCATAAACATGTAACCAAAAAAAGCACCATAAACAATATGAAAGTGTACATATAAAACTTTTTTTTCGGAAGTGTACATTATAAAACTTCAAGTTTATGGTAAAATATTTACCGTAAACTACAAGTCTTAAATCTGTAGTTTATTTAGAGTACATTTTACGATAAACATATAGTTTACTACATATATTTTTATTTTTATTTATAAAAAAAAAACTACTATCAATTACAAATTTACCCACACTTAAAATAAAGAATTGTATAATGCAAATTAAAGGTGCAGATTAAAGATGTTAGGGTGTCATCTTTTGTTTGAAAATTGATGTTCACATTTTAATGTTTGCTAAGAAGCATCAGTATTTTATGAAAATAACTTTATCGACAGTTAACTATCGATAAACTAAACCGGCGGAAGTTAACTACCGATAAAGTTATTTTTCATCAACAAATAACTGCCGTGGAGCTTCAAATGATAATATTTCATTATTAAGGCTATCATTTTTACTATTATGATTGTGGGTGGACAAAAGAAGCTAGACAAACCACATGTCAATAGAGACTTTCACAAAGCAACATCATGTGGAGCATTTTTCACTTCTGAATGTTGACAGGGAAAAATCCAACGGCACTTCGTGGAGCATAAATTATGCAACTTGATTTTTAATAATATAATTATGCACACACGTGTATCATCCAATCTAAGGACTGCATCAGCATGTTTATGAGTCAAAATAATCTGCAACTCAACCAAAAAAAATTGTTTTTTTTTGCGCTCAAAGAATGAAAATTTAAGGTGTTATGCTCCACGAAAGTTAATTGCTGATGGAAAATAACATCATCGGTAGTTAACTACCGCTGATTTAGTTCATCAGTAGTTAATTACTGATGGGTTATTTTCGTAAAATATTGGTGTTTCTTAGCAAACATTGAAGTGTGAATAGCAATTTTCCTTTTGTTTTGGTATAAAAGAGAACTTATTTTTGAGTTGGGCAATCTTTGTCCAAATGGGCCGCTATGGGCTCCTCTTCTAGCCAGACTTTATGGAGTGTTTTTTTTCTTAAAAAAAAAAATGCATAAACTGTTTGACGGATAACTCTCGAACGACATCTTTTGTGTTTTAAAAAGTTTCACGAGGGAATGATTTTTTAACATTGTTTTTCAAGATAAAGAGCCAAAAGAGCAACCATCAACTTTTTTACCTTCAATATGAAACATCTTAGCTAACTAATCCTGTGCAGCCATTGGCATGGCACCTCTTCAAGTAAATCTAAACTCATTGTTCTTGAATAAACCTATATCGTGTTTCATGGTGTCATTAATAATTGCCAAATGAATTCTATCAAAAGAGAGATAATTGCGAAAAGTACAAATCATAAAAAAAAAATTGGTCTTAACTTGTCTAAGACAAATATAAAGGAGGGTGGACTTTGTATTTATAAAATATGTAGCTAACACATTTAATTATTAGTATGGGAAATTATTGTTTTTGTTGTATATATGGGCCGAGGAAAATGGCTTCATGCCATTTGATATTTGTAATTTTTGCTCCTTTAGTCCCCTAAAATTGATGGGTTTGTACACCCAAACGACTTTTTTTTTTTTTTTGTTTATAAACCACTCGGTAGATATATATTGAACGTTGTTTTATAAGCTTTCTAAGCAAATAGAGGAAGTCAAGAGAACAACCCTACCAGATGTTTAATTGTGGTTTTGATTTGTTGATTGGGTTTAGCTCTTCTTCAATTTGAAACAGTTGATCAAACCAAAAAATGAACAAAACAGGTTATTGACCAAAAAAAATTGAGCAACATAGGTTTAAAGTAACTCGGACCCCCTCTAGTTTCTAATCAAACACTCAACTCCCTTGTTTGTTTCTAAACATGCATTCACTAGTCACCGGTCACCACTCCTCTAACGTTAACTTTGTTAATTTTAAAGCGTATATTTTGTTTAGAGATATATGGTAGTCACAGGCGGTATAGTGTTCACTCCCAATTTTTTTTGTCAAAAGCTCGTTCCTTTGTGTGTCTGTTGTGGTATTTGCATTGCTCTTGATTAGACTTTTTTTTGGGCAGTCTCAACAGTTGTTGAGATAGTGTCTTGTTTAAGGAGCTTCTCCTTTGGTTTTATCAAAATTTTAGTTGGAGAAAAAATATTGATAAGAGCATATCAGTTAAGAGTTCTGCATTGACAAAGATATGGTCTAGACATGGACTTGTGTGTGTGAGAGAGAGGCATTCCTCACCTTAAAAGTTGATTTTGTAAGGGAGCAATGCTAGCAACACTCACTTTTGAATACTCTCTCTAACACTCACTCTTTTATTGGTTTAAATCATTGTGAGTGTACACTTTGGAAATAGAACCCACACAAAGTGGTGGGACATGCATGAATTTCATCTAATAAAAGAGTGAGTGTTAGAGAGA
>Ga0315914_1010202_pt1 | contig 11764 bp, 3 predicted proteins | sample MpolenodulesMG_FD_203920 | JGI IMG/M metagenome (GOLD analysis project Ga0315914, IMG submission 203920) | Medicago polymorpha root nodule microbial communities from Los Angeles, California, United States - elongated nodules | ecosystem: Host-associated > Plants > Roots > Nodule | place: USA... | reverse complement strand
GGGAGAGGGAGGAAGCAATCTTTCTGAAGAATACCAATGTATGATTTAAGAAATAATTGTTTTTACCATGACTAACTTTTACCATTTCAGAAATAATAGTTTTTACCATGACTAACTCTTACTTTAACTTTTAGGAAAATGCCTTTTTAAGTATGTTGCTGGAAAAGGGCAAAGAAACTCTTCTGCTTGGATCTTCAAGCATTCTTATACAGGTACATAAAAACTATAATTTTGACTAATTACACACTATTGTTGTTATATAAATTGTTAATTATTTTTCTCTTTCATTAGGATATTGTTTCATTGACTGATGTTGATGTCAAAGGGAAGGGAAAATGCCTGGTTGAGAGTTGTGAGGGTGTTTCACAGGTTAATATGCTTTTTGCTGTGCTGTTTATGGAATTGAACTTGCTGTGTCAGATGGATTATGCATCATTTGAATTTTGATGGGGTTGTATAATATTTTAGATTTGGATGTTTTAGACTTCTGCTGCTGAACGTGCATCTTGGATGTTTTATTGCTTTTTGTATTGTTATGATGAAAGACCTACAACTTCTTAACCTATTTATATTAAGTAATTTTCTTGCCCCAAATATTACAATGATGCATGTTTGATGTTAAAAATATATTCACTAATTTATAATGATGTCTTTTTGATGTTATTCATTTCACTTATATATACTTAGCATTAGGAGTGTTGTTCACAAGGTAATTTAATTACACCTTATATAACAAATTGTGATATGCATAATGGTGCTTTCTATATATACTTACACTCTTTTTTTTTGTCTTTGCAGGAAATATACTGGTATCATGTTTATTAGGACTATTTTTTATTTGAAATTTTAGTAAGTGTAATGTAATTTGTAATCTGTATTTTTTTTTTTTTTTTACATTTGCAATTGTATTATTAAATGATTTTATGTGTAAGTATAAGTACTCATAATGTACAAACATGTGTGATAATACATTGTTTATTTGACTCATGATCATCCTTCTTGCCTCTTGCCATAATTTTATTTGACTATTTTGTGTTAATAGGGTCGGTGCAATTTTATTGGTTTTCGTATAAAATATTGGTTTTGCATATTGAATTATCATATTATTTAAAAAGAATGCTGTATTTTTTAGAAAGACAATCTTGATATGCTAAGTTTATGAAAGACAAACTTGATAAGACATATTGTGTATCACAAAAATGACATATATTAAATGTCGGAACATGTTCATGACAATTTTTTTCACGTTTAAAAATAAAAGTGACATAATGGATTATGATTTGTGGGAAATAAACACATGCTTACTTATTTTTTATTTGTGAGGTAGATGTTTAAGCTATTATTGACAATGATTTTTGCTAAGTTTTTTTTTTATATTTGGAAAGATGATAAGTCTTTTTTGAAAGATACTAAGTCTCATTTTGAATTGTGATTTTATTTTTTATATTGATCATTCTCTAAAAAATAATATACAATTTCTTCTTGGAAAAATTAGTATCACTATTATTTTTTATGCACAGTTACTTAATATTTTTTAATAATATCTTATATTAAGTTAGTAATAATAGAGAAACAACTATTATGGAAACAAAATTAGAGTGGCCTCAATTTGAGTAAACATTTACTTCATTTGTTTTAATTTATCTTTGTAAACTTAGACAAAAATATTTTATTATGATTTATCTTTAAAAACGTAGAGAAAATCTTAAGACTCAATTTTTTGTTTACTCATTTGTTTGGATAGTTTCAAAACTATGTTCCAAAGCACACGAGATGCTTAAGGAATCATCTTCCTTAGAACTGTATAATTGATCGTATTTCATATTCCTATAAATCTATTAGTATCTTCTTCAGTTATATGATTGAGTTAATTAAATATTGAAGAAAATATGCAAAACCTTCCTCTGGATAAATTCATGGCCCTGTATAAAAAAATATTAGGATGTAAAACACTACACTGGAGACTTACAAAATCTTCCTTTGGGTAGTGTATATTTAGTCTTCCACTCTCTCAATAATATACAAGCACTCCCTATTTTGTTAGTCCATTAATCCATTATTCCAACAAGATAGCAGTTGTAAACATGTCTTTTGTTCATAAGAACAACAACAATTACATGACAAACTTCACCCACGATACAAACTCAAAATTCAAATATCCACACTTTCAATCTCTCACTCTCTTCTAACCTCAAACAAATTAATATTTCTTATATATGGGGGGCTATAAGTATTTGATGGTAGTTAAAAATTTTATATTCCCTAAACATGGGGCTATAAGTATTTGATTTAAGTCTAAACTTTCATATTCTTCAAACATGGGGATATAGGTATTTAGTTTATGATTTTTATTTTAATCATTTTTCCTCTAATCTTACAATGGGGAATATAGGTATTTAGTTTATGTGCTCCAAAAAAAGGTATTTAGTTTATGTCTTTAATTAGTTATTATGTTTTTTATTTCAATCACTTTCTCATCTTACAATGTTCATTGTCGCCAAGGCATCTTTTGATTGTTATCTTTGCTAATAAGCTATTTAATTGTTTTGTGACTTTTTTGTGGTCATTTCATGATTAAAATACAACATTGTAAGACACAGGCTAAAAGTTGAGATGACTATGACAGTTGTTTTATTTATTAGTTGTTATAGAATAATTATATAATTTAATTTATATGAACAACAATTTAGCTTATTTACTTTGTTATTTTCTTAAGAACCCATAATTCAATTTACTACATTAACCGCTTTTTGCTCGTGCATTGTACGGGGCAGATACTAGTAAGTTAACATACACATATCACCCAAAAAAAAGAAAGACAAACATCTATAAAACTACTCCTTTCACCATTTTGGGTTGGATTTTTCTTTTCAAAAATACCATCAATTTTCAATACAAATAACATAAGTAACAAATAGATAAGAATAATTAAATATTAAAACAAAGGTAACAAACACGATATAAATATATATATGTCGGATTTTTTTTCTTTATCATTTAATAAGTGTAACAAACTAGATGAGTATATTTATACTTACTTTTTCATTATCTCAATTATACCTTTAAATACTTTTTTCTATAATAAAGATTGTTGCTGGTGTCATTAAAATAATTTAGATTTTTTTTGTTTTTTATATTATTGGTGTCATTGAAATAAATAATCATGATTAGTTTAATTTGTTATAAATTGAAAGCAACAAGCATTTATATTTATAAAAAAAACATTATTCATAATTTTTAAAAGATAAATATAAAAAAAGCTGCGCAAAGACAGACACGTCTTCTCCCCCGTACACATGAAAAACAAGGTTTAGCAAAGCTACTTAAACTAAATAAAAGACTGGAGGCGTGTCGTGTACTCGTACGTAGGATTGATTCCTTCGAATGAAAGAAATCCATTAGCGTAAGCTGCATCAGTCACCTACCTACCTTCGTTTCGTTCTCTCTTCCTAACACGGCCAGGTACAACTAACTACAACTTCCATATCTCTTCCTTTTTCTTATTACTTTTGTTTTCTTATATTTTCCTACAAATTTAACCTTTTTCATTGCTATTTTTTATTTTGGTTTTTTTTTTTTTATTTCAATTTTTAAGTTGATTAATGAAGTTTAGGGCTGATCAATGGATTATGGATACATGTTGTTATACTCTTTATTTTGAAACTATTTTAGTTTTAGTTGAGCATCAAGATATTTAGGTGGGGGAAAATCGGTATGTTGTTTTCTAGGAAAGAAAATAATATGCAATATGATATTTAATTGGATTTTGACCTAACCAATTAATAACTGATCCACTATTTCTTAGAGGTGATTGTCTCTGTAAATGTGCTTTATTTGAGTTTCGTCAAAGAGTTACTTGATGAACAAGTGTTAATGTTATTCTTCAGTACTATTGATTTTGATTAACTTGATGAACAAGCGTTATCTTCATTTAAAAGTTTAAAAGTAAGTTTGTCGGGACTGCTAGTTTTGGTCGGTCTAACAATCCGGTGAGCTTGCTATTAGTAGAAGAAGTGATGGATGTTATAACATTTTTTTCCCGATTCTACATATTTAGTTTATCATGTTATTTCAATTTTTTAAAGAACATTTTACCGTGTCCGAAATTTAAAGAAGAAAAGTAATTCCTCCCCTATCTTCCTCTTTAAACCCTCCATCCAACCACACCCTAAAAGGATTTTTGGACTTTAAATTTTTGCGAGATTGGTTTGCAATATGGTAGTGCTTAGCTAAGGGAAGTGATGCCAAGTTGCCAATAGTAATATCACTAGAGGAGACTTGATTCATGTGCAACTTCTTGCATTGTTGATGTTTCAGGATTATTTATCGGTTGCACTTATCGCAATTGTCTTCCTCTGGATAGGTTGGCATTTCCTTGAGAACTAAAGGTCATTTGTAATCACTTTCAAGTTTTAACATCTGGTGTAGAATATCTTGAGAACAAGGCACCTAAAACTGAATCTGGAACTTGTAATGTAAATCTTTGAGGCATTGTTTTCTGGTGGGAAAGGGAATAAAGATCAACACTCTGAAGGTCATCAATCGCACAATCGTGCCATCGGTGGACTTGAAGAACGCCAAGGGCTGCTTTCATGTTGAAATTGTTTACACTTCGGGGGCTGCCATGGAGCCCTGGTAGTGGTAGTCGGGAAAAGGTTTGCTTTCATCAGCTTTTGCACTGCGTTCCTTTTGTCATTGATGAAGGTTCTGTTATATCTTACCGAAGTCAATTATATTTTGTAGGTTGAACTAACAGCTGCAGAAGTAGAGTCTCTTCGATCAGAACTTGTTGATTTAGAGGAGAAGGAGGCTCAGTTAAAAGCTCAGTGAGTGATCCATAACTTTTTACTGTTACAGCATTTTCTGTCTTACAATGTATTACAATAACTTTTTACTGTTACAGCATTTTCTGTCTTACAATGTATTACAAGTTATCATCAAATAGAAGTTAGCTTTTGGTTACCATTCTTGTGATTTTGTATTTATCTTTTGATCAAATTTACGAAAACATTGAATATTACAAAGCTGGGAATTCAGGTTCTAGCCATAGATTTGGAGTCTATACACACATGATTCTTCGGTAGTAGGGATCAAATGAAGTTTAATCCCCCTTATTGTTTTGTAGTTCTTCACGTCACTCTGTATAGTGATTCTTTTTGCTGCTAAAGACAGCTTTTTGACGCTGGAGTTGAAATTCAGTGTTTAATCTTTATCCAGCCCTCCCCTATCTGGGGAGTATTTTTTGTGTTTTCTGTACATAACTTTGATCTTTTTATTTGACACAGGTTGGAAAATATTGATGAAATTTTACGGTCAGCTCGTCTATCCGGATATTTATACATCCGAACTGTACTTAACTGTCTAAACCTTCATTAGTTCATTTTGCATCCATCTGCTAGTCATTACCTAACAGGCTTAGTACTGACTGGCTTTCGCTTTTTCTCTACAGAGATGGACAGAGCTTCCAGGAGAATCTCCGCCTATTGATGATACCGACGTAGATGATTGGCTTCCTCGCTTTGTTGTTCTTCAGGGTGAATGTCTATTCATATATTTGTTGAGTACAGGTAGTGCTACTAACTTCTATTTTATAGGCAGAGCTGTATTTCTCACTTTAAGGCCTTTACCAGATGAATCTCTCTTATGTTCTCTCGTTAGGTTCACATTTTTCATATTTATATTGTTTTCAGATATATGTATTCAACTACTTTAGAGCAGTGAATCAGTGTTCTTTTTCTCCTTTTTTTCTCTCCTCTCTATTATTTTATCCTTATGCTATTAACATGTTGCTGGACTTGTATTAATTTAGTGTATGTGTTTGTATTCGTGTCAAATCTTGGATGTAATCCTGGAATGCATGTAAGAAAGTCAATTTCAAAACGTAGTATTAAGAAACTTTATCTTATTGCACTGGATGTGAATCACATGCAAGTTTTGCTAACATGTGGCCTCCAACAGTTTTAGTATAAAGAGCTTTGTGGATTGTCATATTTCTTTAAATATGTCTGCTAAGTGCTAACGAATACCTTATCTTCATTTTCTGGTTAAGTGGATGACACTACCTGCCAGAACATCTAGACTTATACTTTTCCTTTGGTATAATTTTTATTTAATACTATTTTTCTTGGTATATTAGAACACTTCCTCTTGTGAAAGCCTAGACAAATCAAAGGCTCAGCCAAATTGAATTAGATTCCTTTACAGTGAACGTATGTCTAAAATTAGAAAGTAAGGGCATGCGTGCTCTTGATTTAATTTTAAGTACATTTGGATCTTAACTTACTAAAACTCGAGATGTATATATATATTTATTTACTTCAGAGATAAACTCACTTTTAAAAATATTTTTCTAAAGTTTCACCTCTTTTTACCAATATTTTTCGGATGATTGGCTTTCATTTACAATTGCTGATGAAGGGGGAAATTGCAGACTTAAGTCCTCACGACTCAACGCTTCTATCTGACATTGTTGAAGTGAACCAATTACCAAGTTTCAAGCGTGAAGATGGTGAGACGAGATATGCCTTTCGTATTTTAACACGACATGGATTTCGATATGAATGCTCGAGTAGTTCTAAGATACAGGTATGCCTAACTTAAGAATATCTTATTAGTCAAAAAAAGAAGTTAATATTTGTTTTTTAGAAGTTAACACTAATGTTGATCAATTTCTTTTTTTTTTTTTGGTAGATATGTTGATCAATTTCTAATTGCATGTTGTATGATTTTCATCATATTAAATGATGTAATTCGCCCCTTTATTCCTTTTTAAGGTGGATTCGTGGTTAACAGCCCTGCAATCTGACTGCAAACTGGAATCTGATGCATCAAGTCCCAATGGTTCAATATAGATGTAACATGTTTTACTCCTTGTTTGGGGGAATTTGAGATGGCATGAAAGATAAATTGAGAGTGTAAATATGAAACTGTTGGAACAATAGTCAAAATTAGTTAAATATATACATATATATTTGTCACCGAAGAGATTACTAGGCTGAGTCGCGGACTAGGCCGCTCTCTTTAAGACGTTTCGTGGCACTGCTCAAAATTGTGCAAGCAGACTATCAACCACGACGCCCCCAGGATAAAACAGCTCAACTACAACTGTATCAGAGTATTTTTGCACTATAAGATCTATTCAAGAAATACACCTTCAAATGTGGTGCTAAGACCACTATATGATATTGATACCACTCTATTATGGTAATAAGACCATTCATATATGATACTAAGACCACTCTAATATGGTGTTTCCACCACGCTAACCTCTAACTTCTCCAATGACATAAAACATAAATAAAGGCTATATTCTTAAGATCATTCTTATTTCCCGAATAGACGCTTTATCTCGAAAGGAACTTTGATCTTAAGAATACTCTTATTTCCGAAGGGACAAAATTTATTGAAGGGACTATGTTCTTAAGACCATTCTTAATTCTGAAGGGACATTATAAATCAAAGGGACTATGGCCTTAAGAACGCTCTTTAAATCCGAAGGGACAGAAAAAAGAGGGAGAAGAAAAGAATAGCTCGTCAACACAAGCTAAAGGAGGGAGAAGAGAAAAAAGTTCTTTGACAACTCAAGAGAACTTTTGGTGTGAATAGAAGTGAGGGAGAGGAGCTCAATTTATAGGTGAAGAGCCAAAGATAAGTTACAAATCCAATGGCTAGGATTAGTTGACTGTTAGAAAATCAATGGCTTGATCTCGCATCATAAATGAGCACTAATTGAGAAAGTTGACATGAGAATTTTTTTAATTCACACCATAACACTCCATATGTTCCAACAATCCCCCACTTGAATTTTAAAAATGACTTAGAGGTTTCTATTAAGATAACATAAGCCAAGGTGTCTTACGACTTGAACCTTTGCCTTCTAAGATTGTGCATAAGCGAAGGTGTCTATGACTTGAACCTTTGTGTAGTGAATACGATTCAGATTTTACTAGAGTGACTCGTAGTCTTGAACTCTATCTCTAACATCAAACCACACACAACCTTTCCTTAGGTGTATTCTCAAAAAGTTTGTGCATTAAAGGCCCTACACGTCAATTCCAGTTTAGTGAACGCTCTAGGAATTTTGCCTATAGAATTCCATAGGAAACGACCCCCACTTTCACATTCACAAAGGTGAGTCTATCAAGAGTACTCCTGTAGCTAGGTACTCCACTCCACATAGAGTATAGATATCATTAAGAGTTTATATTAACTCAACCTCTTATCGCTTCAGGAATCATGCCTCTTATGATTTATTATAGCATGTTCACCTTATATCACTTCATAACTTGTTATTACCCATTGATCCTATTTCTTGGGATCTCCAGTCATTTAGGTCGGGTTACCATCATGAGTGATTCCATAGGCTAGTCCCATCTTCATCGATGTGTTTTGGACTTTCTCTCTAGCTAATCCTTTCGTCAAAGGATTGACTAAATTTTCATCAGTGTGCTCATGACCCACACTTATAGCCCCTGTGGAGAGTAACTCTCTAACAGTTCTGTTCTTATGACATATTTGTCATCTCTTACCGTTATAGTAACAGTTCTCAATTTTCGCAATAGCTGCGGTACTATCACTATGGATCAACACAACTTGTAATTGTTTTCCCATAAGGGAATCTAGCAAGCATATTTACCAACTTGCTTCTTCTCTAGCTGTTGCTAGTGCTATCTTCTCAAACTCTGAAGTAGACTGAGCCAATATATTTTGTAATCATCTTATAAGATGTTCCAATATGCATCTGTGTATCCTTCCAGGACAACATAAGGTTCATGGAGTCTTAAGACCCTATCAATAGCATGTCAATGTTCATTACTAGGTCTACTAACAAATCTTCACAGCATTCCCACGACATAGGCAATGTCGGGTCTAGTGCAATCAATGGCATACTTGGGGCTACCAATGATGCTCTCACCCTTTCACTAGTTTTCTTAAATAGTTTTTCCACCTGGATCATATGGTGTGCAAGCATGTTTGCAGTCAAAGTATTTATATATCCTTAAGACCTTCTCAACATAGTGAGATTGATCCAAGAAAATTCTCTTTTCTGACCTGGTAATTAATAATCATAATTACATTATCTTCTCTAAGGTCTTTCATCTCAAAATTGTTAAACAACAATGATTACAGAGCATTCACAACATGAAAGTTTGAACCAAATATGAGAAAGTCGTCTACATAGAGATATATGATTGTGCAAATGTTATTATCAAATAACTTTATCACTTTCATTCACTTTAAACTCATTTCTCATCATTGAGTTGTCAAACTTTTCGTGACATTGCTCATGGACTTTTTAAGACCATACACATACTTATCTAACTTGCAGACCTTAGTTTCTTGTCATGGACTACAAAATATTCAGGTTGTTCCATATAGAGTTCTTCTTCAAGTTTACCGTTTTAAAAAAGCAGTTTTAACATCCATTTGGTGTAGTTTTAAATTATGAATGACAACAAGTTCAATTAGTTCCCTTATGGATGTTATCCTGGTGACTGAAGAAAAGGCATCAAAGAAATCTATATTTGATTCTTTGTCTAAAACGCTTGGCTACAAGGCGAGCCTTGTATTTATCAATAGTTTCATTGAGTTTTATTTTTCAAAATCCATTTACAACATATTGGTTTGCAACCAAAAGGCAAGTCTACCAAATACTAGGTCTTGTTAGACTCTAGAGAATCCATCTCGTCTTTTATGACTTCCTGCCATAAATCACAATTCAAGGTAGACAATTCTTCTTGAATGCTAGTTGGATCCTCTCCTTATGTATAGACCATGTAATCAGGTCAATACTCCTTAACAACTAGTGCTTTAATACCTCTTCAAGGTTCTGTTACATCTGATTTGTTGGAACAATAGTCAAAATTAGTTAAAAAAATATTTTTTTTTTGTCACCAAAGAGATTACTAGGCTGAGTCGCGGACTAGATCGCTCTCTTTAAGACGTTTCGTGACACTGTCCAAAATTGTGCAAGCAAACTATCAACCACGACGCCCCCAGGATAAAACAGCCCAGCTACAACTGTATTAGAGTCCTATTGCACTATAGGATCTGTTCTATAAATACATCTTCAAATATGGTGCTAAGACCACTCTAATATGATATTGATACCACTCTATTATGGTACTAAGATCATTCATATATGGTACTAAGACCACTCTAATATGGTGTTTCCACCACGCTAACCTCTAACTTCTCCAATGACATAAAACATAAATAGGGGCTATATTCTTAAGATCATTCTTATTTTTCGAAGAGACGTTGTATCTCGAAAGAGACTTTGATCTTAAGAATACTCTTATTTTCGAAGGGACAAAATTTATTGAAGGGACTATGTTCTTAAGACCATTCTTAATCCGAAAGGACATTATAAACCGAAGGGACTATGGCCTTAAGAACACTCTTTAAATCCGAAGGGACATAGAAAGAGGGAGAAGAAAAGAATAGCTCGTCAACACAAGCTAAATGAGGGAGAAGAGAGAAAAGTTCTTTGACAACTCAAGAGAACTTTTGGTGTGAATAGAAGTGAGGAAGAGGAGCTCAATTTATAGGTGAAGATTCAAAGATAAGTTACAAATTCAATGGCTAGGATTAGTTGACCGTTAGAAAATCAATGGCTTGATCTCGCATCATAAATGAACACTAATTGAGAAAGTTGACATGAGAATTTTTTTTAATTCACATCATAACACTCCATGTGTTCCAACAGAAACCGATGCCATGGCTATTATTTCTTGTACATACAACATAAGGTAACTGAATAGAGACCGATGATTATTTGGTCACTTCTGGCTCATTCTAGAACTTGATTGACCCATTAAATTTTGAACTAGAGGAACTAATAAACTTTTCTAGTTTGGTGATTGTCTACGTCTCTGTAAAATTGAGTTCTTCCTGAACATTTAAGTTAGTTATACTGGGTGATCTTGATGGGATCATTTTTGTCTACGCCTATATAAACATTGGTAGTTTGATGATTGTATGCAGACCTTTGTATGAACATGAAGAGTGTTAAGAACGCTATCTTTTTAATATTTTTTTAGGGAATCTTTTCAATATTTTATCTAATACTTTTTTTATTGTGTAAAATTAATATGGATCCTGCATTTCGAGACTCACATAAGTGATAGGATTTACATTGATCGATCGTAGCTAATAAAAAAGTGAATATTAAAAAGAGTATATATGACATTTCTCATATATATACATAAACATTGCTACGAGATTGGGGTTTATGGGTTTCTAAATTAGATTTTGTTAATTTGGGGGGAAATACTATTTGAGGATTATTGTTGATATTTTAATAACAAATAGCTATATTTTTTTAAAAAATATACCGACTAATCTTAAGGGTCCAATCCCTACCCTTTACTTACGGGACTATAGATTAGTTCATTGAAATTGGCATTAGACAAATCGAATCTAAGACCTCAAGAGAAACATATTTTGAGGTTTCAAACCAACATCACAATGTCAACCCAAGTGGGTTTATAGATATTTGAATTTTATTAACTATTACAGTAGAAACTCTATAAATTAATAATGTCAGGATCGGAGAAATTTATTAATTTAGAGAGTTATTAATTTATCGATAAATTAATAATTATTAATTTAAAGAGTGTTTAAGTAATTATACAATACATACCAAACAAAAAGGCAAATTAGTCTATGCCTCTTAGAATTACGTTGCAGCGAACCTTGGGACTCAACGTAAATTACTAACTACTGTGTTCATATGCATTGGAAAAATACAATACAAAAATAC
>Ga0315914_1010198_pt1 | contig 11767 bp, 3 predicted proteins | sample MpolenodulesMG_FD_203920 | JGI IMG/M metagenome (GOLD analysis project Ga0315914, IMG submission 203920) | Medicago polymorpha root nodule microbial communities from Los Angeles, California, United States - elongated nodules | ecosystem: Host-associated > Plants > Roots > Nodule | place: USA... | reverse complement strand
TGATTTATTTACCTTCATATTATTGATATTGACTATGCTAATGTTGCTACACACAGCTAGCTGTTTCCATGTCAGTGATAACTCCTAATCCAGTTCCAATTTTTGGAGCCATATTTAATATGGTAAGTGTTACTCTCTCATATATAACATCATTGAATTGATATTTTAATTTTGGTCTCTCAAGGTACTTGGTACACTTTAAACTTAAGATTAAGATTTCATTTAGTATAGTCTTAGCACCACCCCTGAGAGCCACCGTCCTGGCGACTGGTACTCTACGGCGATTTACTCGGCTTTCTCGGTCAGCCCCTCCAGGGCCGACTCAACATGCTAAAAGGCCTAAAGCAAATTTTATAACAAGTCCTTTAGAATTCGAAAGAAATTTTGAGGCCTAAAGCCCTTGCTTGAGTGGCTTGGCCCTTGGACCGTTCCATAGCCCCTCTGTATGTAGCCTTTTCCAAGCCACCAGCAAATATCTATGACAAGTCTAGTTTTCCAATGAATGGCTATCTGTGTTACAAGTTAATGATTTTCTTTTTCTTGTGTTGTAGGGAAACAATGTTTTAACATTGTCAAATGCTCCAATCTCAAGTTACAGCACTGGCCAATTGACTGTTTTACTGTCAAAAAACTTCAAAGAGGCACACATTGCACTTAAGGAAAAAGGAATAATGGGATATCCTTCAACAACAAGTGTAGGATCAATTAGTGCAGCACCTGATACAACCCTTTTCAGAGCTTTCTCCACCAATCTTCAAGGTTATTATTTCTCTCCATGTATGTGTGTGTGCGCGCGCGCGCATCTGTGTTCTATCACAATTTTTTAAAGCATTTTCTTATTTTCATTTTATTTGTTTTAACATTTTCAGAAGAACAAGTCTCCTCCTCTATGGCAACCGGAGAGAGAATACGCGAAACTGGCAATGCTATAACACCGGTAACATACCTCTTTTATATTTATAATTTTATCTGTTGGAATGATTCGAATCGCTCTATTTTTTCGTTATCTATTTTTCTTATGATATTAACATACAATATATTGTTGTTCAGGAGCCTGTAAGCACCTCGCAGCATAATTCTCAGGAGTTAGTTTTATCAAAAGCTACAGATCAGGAGAATGTTGTTCAAATGAATCTATACGAAGATATCATGTCCGAGCTTGACAGCGACAATGATCTTTTTACACCGAATAAAAGATCAAAAACATTTGAACCACTAGAGGATGACGCTGATCTGCAAGATTTTTTCAAATTTGATCAAAACTCTTTTTTTGATGGTTTTGACCAATTCCTTGAACAACAAGATCAACAAGTATCGAACCAACAACAGATTCCGACGGAAGAAGCTGTATTCAACCAACAACAGATTCCGACGGAAGAAGCTGGAGTAGAGATTGCAAATGAGCTGCAAGAAATTCTGAATGCTGCTTCAAGGAATACATCAACATCTCAAACTGCCAATGTTGAATGTACCACAAGTTCATTTCAGGAAGTAAATGTTCAACCCGAAGAACCACAAGCTCCTGCTTCAAATGCCGGAGAAGGGTCTTCAACAGCACTACTTCATGAAAGCAATTTTCAATCGGTGTATAATCCTCAAGCCATGACGAGCACATCGACATTGGATTCTCAGAGTTTCCCAACTAATGTTTTCAACGGGAATGTAACATTTCCTAATGTAACGGGGAACTCACCGGTGCAGCATCTTCAGCCAGCCTCATCATTGGATTCTCAGAGTTTCCCAACTAATGTTTTCAATGGGAATTTTACATTTCCTAATGTAATCGGAAACTCTCAGATGCAGCAACCTCAACCAAGCTCATCACAAAACCAGTTTTCCATGTTTCCTGGTTTTGCTAGAGGACAAACAGGCAACTTCTCGGTGCAGCCTGTGGGTCAACATTTTCAGGCCTACAACCAGTACCTGAGGAATAATAACATGGCAGCGTCTAATTTTCCTGCAATTGGAGCAAACACTTGGTTTCGTCCGATGCCAAGCTTGTCTCCCTCGTATCCGAGTGCGAGTATGTATTTCCCTACCCTCGAAGAAATACAAGACTACGTTCAGACGTGGGAGGTAAAATAGATTATGTTCATCATTTAATATTTTAGTATCATAACTTCATTGTCAGCTTGATTGTGAAGAAATATTTTCTCTGTTGCATCCAGGGCACATTAGCAGGAAAAATTACGTCTAGCCGCACAACCATCCTGAGAGCAAAGGTATGATAGAATCTTTCTTGACCTAGAACATCTAGTTTGTTTAAAATTTTAACATCGTACAATTTTTATAGAAATATTGGAAATCAAAATGTAGAACTTAACATTTTCCGTATTTCTTTCCTTGTAACAGGCTTTCAGGAAATCATCAACGCCACTAATGTAAGTGGATCCTCTTTTGTATAACCCTAAATTTTGTAACAAAACTTCGGTGTTACATTTCTCAAATCATACAAAGTATGCAAAACAAGCATGAATCAGTTTCTTGTTTTGTTATAACTCTCTGGTTATCGAGGGAAAGGGACCTTGGTAATCTAGATTCCTCGAACGATCCTTGTTAATTTTTGCTGCATTTTTCAGGCTTACACTTGGCTGGCCTGGTAGGTTGGAGATTAGCCACTATATACCTACAAGGGCTCTAACCCATACCAGGAGGTAATTTTTAATTATTTATGCACAACGATGCATATTTAAATTAATATTACACTATTATGTTTGCTTACATATTCGAATAATGTTCAATTGCAGATTTTCTCAGCCTATACATTATCTTTTCTTTCATGTGGCTAAGTACAGCAATATAGATCTATACAAGCACTGTAAAACCAAATATTTGGTGAGTCACACAGACATATATATACTTGGAGTTCAATTTTTATAAACAATAAAATTTACACATTCATCTAATAATAAGTTGTCTTCTCATAAGTTTAAAAATACATAAATAATCCTACTAAAGAAATGATGTGGTAACAAATATGTTAACATTTTTATTTGATATAGTCACATGCATTTTTCTTGCAATTTTTATTTGAATATGTGTGAATTATTTTGATGTTAGATGTTTTCATGCAGTGTGCTAAAGTAGATCTACAGTTCCAAACAATAATCCTGTCTCCAACTGAAAGGGAACCATTATTTGTTGGAACAGTATTCCCTGGGGTGAGTATAATATTCCAAAGTTTCTAACCTTATAGTTTTTTGAATATTGAGCTACATGTGTGAGAATTTTCACTACTTATTTCAATATTTATAATCTAACTAAATAAATATATGACAGGGAACATTATTTATAGAACAAGCATAATCAGAGAATTGAAGTCTTCTTTTTTCATGTGATGAAGCTGGTGTAATCACATGAATACCTTCAAGGAGATGGAAGTTTTCTGTGTGTAATGTTTCTAGGAAAATTTGATTAGGAACATGTAAATTATTATTGTAACCAAGTTTTATCCCACTAAATAGGATCGGCTATATGTATCAAGTTACGCCATAATGTTATATCATAAATCATAATTTAATCCAACTCCTTAATCCCCAAGTCTTTTCTATTAGTTTCTCTTACAATTTTCTTGGCCTTTAAAACTTCACCGTTATAATCTATATAAAAAAAAAGTAAAAATATCTTAATCGGTCATAATTTTCTTGGTCTTTAAACAATTATATAACTTCATCATTGTAATCTGTATGAAAAGAAAAAGTGAAAATATCTTAATCGGTCATAATTTTCTTGGTCTTTAAATAATTATATAACTTCATCAATTTTAAAAACTAAAGACTAGACACTTATCTAAACAATATTGGTTTGATTTAAATCCATATCTGATACTTGTGAATATACCACTTTTCACTATTAGTCTTGTAAAAGATTTTTTGTTTTTAATCCTTGCAAGTATAAAAAAAATTGCTCAGTTTTTTAAAGTCTGTAAAATTTGTTAATGTTGGAATTAGACAATGTATTTTGTACGAAATATTCATTTTAGTCCTTAAATAGTCGGTATTGGAGGACTAAAATCAAATATAAAACTTATTACATAATAGATCAATTCCAAAGTTAAATTTTTTTTCAATGACTAATAAAGAACAGTTTAGTGCACTAACGCTCCCGCAAACGCAGAGTTTGAAAACAAATCTCACCATTTTAGTATATTGTAAGCAGCATTATCTTTTTTTTTACACAAGTGGCTTCCAAGACTTTAACATGTGACCAAAAGGTCACATGACAATATCAGCTAATAGAAGAGAAAAGAAATTTATCTTTTCAGAAAAGAAAATGATCTTCTACTAAAGGTTTCGTAAAAATATCAGCTAATTGATCATTAGTGTTAATGAATACAAGTTCAACTTCCTTTTTGTTTACAAGATCACGAACAAAGTGATATTTTATTTTGATGTGTTTAGATCTGGAATGTTGAATGAGATTTTTTAATAAATTGATGGCATTGGTATTATCACATAATATTTGAATATTTGTGTACCTTAGTGAGAAATCTTCTAATTGATTTCTAATCCATAATACCTAACATCAGCAGTTTGCAACGGAAATGTATTCAGCCTCTGTGGTGGATAGAGCTATAGAATTTTGTTTTCGACAACATGATGTGTGAAATCCGCAAGTGCACGGTTTTATCAAAGTAGTAAAAATATCGTTCCACAGGGAGTTATTGTAATTATTGATTTTCTTTTCAATTGTGATTAGCTGAAAAGTTTAGGTTTAGAAGTTTAGCAAATTTGGTGTTTATAAAATAATAAAAAGCGCCTCAGGATTATTGGTTCATCATAATGACAAATCACTTACAATCCAAACCTATATTTTCCTCTTAAATTAAATCCGTTTCTAAAGACAAGTTTCTCTAATGTATTTCATGGTTCCTTTCAGAATCCATGAGTGTGTTTCAATAACAATCACGCGTATTCTCATGGTTGGTTGTTATTGAAACCCTTTAAGAGCGAAACTTATTGCCTCAATACTTCACAAAACTATTCCCTTGGGGTGTTCCCATCAAGTTTTGTGTCGTCTTATCTAATTTCATTTGTTCTAATATCAAACTTCATCTTTCGATCCTTCGTTTGATATTTGAAATGATGAAATAACAACTATTAAACTTCATCTTTCGGTCCTTCGTTTAATACTTATTAATAAGTTTGAAAACGATGAAATTAAATTAGAAATTAGATTTAAATAAGATTAGAGTTTTAGGCTTGGTTTGATAGGGATTAGGTCATTAGACTCATCCAACAATCCCAAGACAAAGAAATCTACTCACACATGATCATCGTAGACAAAGAGATTAAAGAGATAGAGTAGAAAGACATGAAAGTAAAAGGCTGAAAGTAAAAGAGCAGAATCGTAGAGAACAAGAAATAAAGAACTTTGATTCAATAGAAATAATTGTCACGAAGAATTCCCAAGATTCAAAGATGAATAAACAAGTCTGATGGCTCCTCAATTTATAGCAAGAGGAACAACATAAAATTGCACTAAATCAGCACATAAATATGCACCAAATCAGCACATAAATATGGCAGAATTTCCCTATTTTTAGCTTTCTTCTCAAACAAGCTTCAATCATGCATCTTAATCCATTCTTTTTCTCAAAGACTTGATCATCCATCATTTGTGATCCTGAAAATAAAACGAACAAATTTGCAGTAAAATAGTTCTAAAAAGAAACATAAACAAACATAATTCTATTAAAATAAACACTTAAAAACCTATAATTATTGACTTATCAAAACACCGTCTGACTAAAGCTTCTCCGATGATTTGACATGCGTCACTTGTACTTTTTCATTCTATTTTGTCTCCGGCATAGTCAGCCTCACAGTAGGCCATAAGATTGAAGCATGATCCCTTTTTATACCATAAACCGACACTTGTAGTGCCTACAAGGTATCTAAAAATTCTTTTAACTGCAATGTAATGAGATTCTTTTGGTGTAGTTTGAAATCTGCCACATAATCCTATTGCAAAAACAATGTCAGGTCTAATAGCAGTTAAATATAAAAGAGATCCAATCATTCCTCTATATTCTTTTTCAGGAAAATCTTTTCCATTTTCATCTTTGTCAAGACTTGATGAAGGATGCATGGGAGTGGTCATAATTTTGGATTCATTCGACTTATATTTTTTAAGAAGATCTTTGACATATTTTTCTTGACAGATGAAAATACCATTTTTATGCTGTTTGATTTGTAATCCTAAAAAGAATTTAAGTTTTCCTATCATGCTCATCTCAAATTCACTTTCCATGAGTTTAGAAAAATCATCACACATTTTTTCATTTGTGGCACCAAAAATGATATCATCTACGTACACTTGTGCAATTAATATATCATTTTTGTCAGTTTTTCTAAAAAGTGTGGTATCAATTTTTCCTCGTGAAAAACCATTTTTGATTAAAAAAATGCTCAATCTTTCATACCAAGCTCTTGGAGCTTGTTTAAGTCCATAAAGAGCTTTGGTTAGTAATTTGAACACATGATTAGATTTTTCTCAATTTTCAAAACCAGGAGGTTGATGAACATAAACTTCTTCATTTAAAAAAGCACTTTTTACATCCATTTGAAAAAAAAATTATGCAGTTATGAGATGCATATGCAAGAAGGATTCTTATAGCTTCGAGTCTAGCCACATGAGCATAAGTCTCATCATAGTCTATGCCTTCTTGTTGATTGTAACCTTGAGCTACTAGTCTAGCTTTGTTTCGTGTTACTTTTCCTTCTTCGTCCAATTTGTTTCTAAACACCCATCTTGTACCAATGATAGATTGAGTTTGAGGATTGGGTACAAGAGTCCAAACTTGATTTTTCTCAAATTGATGAACAAAAGTTATTAATAGATAAATGACCTAAATGGGAACAAAAAAAAAAGATTTTTCTCAATGGTTTATGAATTTATTTATTTTTATAAAAAAAATTATAAAATAAAGTTATTAATAAAATTAATATATTCATGCTTTTTTAATAGAAAAATGAACAAAAGGATTAACTTGTGCACATTTTAATAGATAAAGGACCTAAATGGAAGGGGAAAAAAAAGATAAAGAACCAATGTGTTACAAATAAATAAGATAAATGACTTTTAGTGTAATTTTGCTTTATTTTTTTAGTAAAAACAAATGGAAAATTATTGTATACATTTCACGTGATGATTCATAATCTCACTCATGCATGAAAGCTAATAAGCTAAGGTTCAGGTTGAAACATATGATGTATGTGCCTGCAATGGTTATCCAAATCTTCTTAAACCTAGTATATCATTGGTATGGTTAATTAAATGGTATCATTGAATATGCAGTATAATTATTAAGAAAATATTTGAATGGATATATCAAAAAGAGAAAATGTTTTATGTTTGTTGGTTGTGTATGAAGAGTTAAATGAGGTCAAAATTTTCAGTTAAAAAAATATGGTCAAAACTTTGTGTCAAAAAAAAGAAAGTGGTACCACAAAATGATAGTTTTAAAAACTTAATTGGAATTTGCTTGTGTAAACACTTACAAATTGATTATATTTATATCAATTTCATCCACTAAAAAAAAACTAAATTTTGAAATCAAACTTTTACTAGATAACATAGTGCTAACACTTTCCATGTCTTGGTAAACAAAACAACTTTTGTCCTCGTGAGCTTAACTCAATTGATAAGGATAATGCATAATATATGCAAGGTCCGGGGTTTAAACCCCGACCACCATCGAAAAAACAAAATCACTTTTGTCCTCATGAGATTAGTTCAGTTGAGAAGGACAATGCATAATATATGTATGGTTCGAGGTTCGAACCCCGACCACCAAAAAAAACAAAACCACTTTTCACTACCAAAAAATGTTAAGTTGTGATTTTTTTAGATAAAAAGTTAAATTATTGATTGACTATCTTTTTCATCAAGTATTTTTTATTTTTATTTTTACTTTTCACTTTGAGTTAATTGTAGATTTTGGGAAGAAAAAAATCCCTTCTGATAATTATGAGTAAAATTTACCTTAACATAAGTGTGAAATTTCATTTTTTGTAGGAAAACCTTAAAAATAATAATAAACCATTGTGAATAATCGTTCTTTAATGTATTATATCAAATTGTTTCCAAAACTCGTTGCTTTTAATAGTTTGCATCATATATATTGTAAATTTTGGTAAAATAGTTCATCAAATTATCTCTTAATCTTTTGCATTATAAATGATTTTTTATTCTAATTTCTTCTAACTGTAATTTTTTTTTCGAGAAGAAATGAATATTTCTGTAATGTTTTGCAAATTAACAAAATTGTCATTTGATGTTGTTGAAATTCAAAATAGATAGTGATGACATGAAAAGTTCTTTGTAATTGCATTCAATACACATAGTGGACTATACGTCATTTTTAAACTATACGTTGGTTGATTGATAAAAAAACATGCATCACCGTCTCAAATAACGGAAAACGGATATGTCAATTTAAAGAGATAAAAACACAAGTTTTTTTTTTCGATCTTTCTTTTTTGTCACACTTCTTCTTTTTCAATTTTATTTTCTCCGCATTTTCATCACACTTCTCTCTCCTTTACATACTTAAAGGTATAATTTCTAACCAACAAATTCAAGGAATTAATTTCTTTCGATTGAAAATAAATCGAAATCTCATAACTAGGTTATTTTTCATTTATTCACCTTCGAAATATATGAGTTTGTACCTCTTCAAAAAGAGCATTATATATGGTATACATTTCAGTCTTACATGTAATATGCCAAAAAGAGTCAGTCATGCATAATTTAAGAATCGTTGCTTTATCGATAAACCAACAACTACCGACAATGTTCTTTTGTTTGTACGCCTAAGTTTGTTTCAAGAAGAAGGAATATAAACAAATCCGTATATTATATCTTCAAATTTGAGTTTGGAAATTGAAAAGACAAACTTATTTTCAGACCTTCTTTTATATAATGGAAATTGAAAATTATAGGATAAAAATCAACAATTCAGAGTACAACATTTATAAATAAAGACAACACCACTATATGATATCATGTATGTAGTACTCAATGAGAGGAACCAACAAAATGCTCAATTCAAAACCATGTTGATATTAAGATTTATGGACAATATATAGCAATTAGTTTTCTATCGACTTTTTCTCTCAAAATCATACACTATATACTTGATTGTATACTTGAGAAATCAAGTTTAGTATTAGCTTACTTGTCTAGCAATTAAACAGTTCAATGCTGGTTTCATACACATTTAGCCACATGAATATTATAAACAATTGATTAGCATAGTTTATAGGAGTTAGTTATTGACAGCTCAGAGTTAGTTAGATTTTCATCTCCTATATATAGAATACTTGTAACAAACTCCATTAAATTCAATATACAAGTTCTTCTTTGTTCAGTTTTATCCCTTTTCTCTTTGAGTTTTCAGCGTTTTCTTCATCCTTTATCATTATGATGATGAACTTCATGACTTGATAACTCCTTAGTCACTATATAGTTATCTTATTAAAGGTGCATTTCTTCTTCTTTTTTTTTTGGTAAAGTAGGCTAGTGATTAGAATTTCATCCTTTAAGGTGAATAAATGAGGAAACTTGGATTCGAACCCTGCCCCTGCATAGTGCAATGTCCCTACCAACTGAGCTACGCTCACGGAGACAAAAATAGCATTGTCGTGTATTTAAAGGAATGCGATCAGTGAGGTCCATGCTTTATTTCATAAGCCATACAATATGATAAGAGATTAATTTCATATGGCCACTGAATACAATTGTAGGCCAATCCCCCATCAACAAGGTATGGCAGCAACAAAATAAATTACTCAAATTCAATTTTTACTTGCTTGGTGACCCTATCGTGAACCCTTTTGAAAAAGCTCCAGAAGAAAAAGAAGGATAAATAAAGATAAACAAATTACATAATTCTTCTCTGCTTTCATTCATTTGTTTCTAAACGATTACCACCATTTGTGTATACCATAAAAACGATGAATAGCAAAAGTAGAGAATATTCATATACAATGGAAATATCAACACTATCTATAAACTTGAGATAAAATGTGCTAATGTGTATTATCAAAATCCTTAGGTCAACTTTGTAGTTTTGTAACTCTGCCGCGATGCGACATTTCACAGCATCAACAACCTCTTCAACCTGTAAACCACATGTACCAACAAGCAACCATGTTTAAATGATCAATACATATCAAAACCTTTGACAAATTATCATATGGTTTTTCATCAGATGCAAAATTCATGTCATACAAAGTACAGGTGAACACAATTAAGTATTATACATCCAAACTCGTCGCTTATTCCCCTCTCAATGATAATTATTAGTTCTATTACGTTGGTGATTAGACTTTATATACAAAATACTCTTAAGTGAGATTGATGTTGTTTAAGGTGCATAATGAAATACTAACAAAAAATGGATAGAAGTAATATTTCAAAATCATTACCACTGAGCCAGTCTTTCTCCCAAATTTCTTTACGTATCGAATGGGAAGGTCAGGCCCAGAAATCAGCCGAGGCTTTGCATCAAGATATCGACCACTCTCCTCAACGACCAAATTGGTGTACAAGAAAAGAACAAACTTAGACAATTTCCACGAGTTAGTCAAAGAGATACATGAAAGCGTAAAGAGGTAGACCAGATTTTAACGCCAACACCGGGAAAATCCACCCCTTGTTCAACCGTAACCAGTCTCCTGGTTTTCCTAACAGAAGCATTGATTGTGTATAGATAAGTGGTTGAAATGACATCAAATTAATAACCTATGTGGATAAGACCTTAGAGCAGCTTTGAGCAAACCACGGGCATCTTCAGATGAATATGGCGTCAAAACTTTCAATCCGGGGTACAAGCCAGAATAACGTTGTTTATAAGCCAAGATGATGAAAGGTCTGTTTATAAGCCCTTCGGTAAATACCTACCGAACGTTGTTTTCTAGCCGTTTTGAGCAAATAGGGAGGCCAAAAGAGAAACCATCAAAGCCAATTCATGATAGCTGAATCAGAAACAACCTTCATTGGCCCAAACCAAAAAAGTATAGGAGTATTTTAGACCCCAAGCCCTATATTTAATTGCGCGTATTTGGGCCGACCTATTTTGTCACGCCTAATTAGATTTCTGCTCTCTCCGCTGCAAATTTTGCTCGCGCCCAACATGTTTTTCTGTTGTACCCCTGCGTGGGTTAAGTCACGTTGCGTGACTTAACTCCCGCACCTTATAAGCTCTGTGTGACTTAAGTCACGCACCACTGGCATGTGCGCGAGTTAACTCACGCACGTTGGCCGGTGGTCAGAACAAATGCTTTTTGGACTGTGGTTAGTTTTTCAACATTCAATCCACACGTTTTTTTACCAAATTTTACACGTTTTTTGACCACATTAATGGTGTTTATAACCTATACTACCATTCCCACTTATAAATACCCCTCCATACTTCCCTAATTCCTCACACCAAATCACTTTCTCCCCCTCCTCGCTCTTTCCCTCTCTTTCTCTTCTTTTTTTTTTGTCAATAGTCTCTTTAGGGGTAAAACTAATCAAACTTCTTCAGGGTAAAATAGTGAGTAGCCGACTTAGGGAAGTGATCGACCCTTGGGATAAGTTTAAATCTGCTTTTTTTAACCCCAGAAACTTTTTACCGTGGGTAAAAAGAATTTCTTGGGGTAAAAGAAAACCATATTTAAATTTAGCCCAAGGGTTGATGATGTATTTTTCCCAAGAAGGCTGCTCACTATTTTACCCCAAGAAGCTTGATCACTTTTTATCCCCAAGAAGGAGAAAA
>Ga0315914_1010197_pt1 | contig 11768 bp, 8 predicted proteins | sample MpolenodulesMG_FD_203920 | JGI IMG/M metagenome (GOLD analysis project Ga0315914, IMG submission 203920) | Medicago polymorpha root nodule microbial communities from Los Angeles, California, United States - elongated nodules | ecosystem: Host-associated > Plants > Roots > Nodule | place: USA... | reverse complement strand
ATAGTACAAAGTCAAAGACTAATTTCATAGTTTACTCATCAATCATTATTTATTTATCGATAGTTTAAATTGCTTATTTTACCTTTTAAACTGAATCGGTCATTTCACTTTATTAGAGAAATTACACTATTTGTCGTGTTATTTTTCCAACATGAAATGGATTGTCTGGGCGGTGTAAATGGCCAAGTTCTCATAATTCCTATACAATCCAACTAAATCTCAATAGTTGGATTCAAGTTGCAGCTCAATTATCAAAATTTAGCTAAACAGTATAGAGAATTAGTTGGATTCCACTACCCATAGTTAACTATTTTGAGGTTTTTCGTATCTTCATTTTTGTTTTAGATGAAACATATATTGTTCGACTTATGAAGACTTGTTTTTTCTTTTACAAAAGAAAATATATTCATTCATTCAAATTGATAGAGTACATCGATATAATGCAAATCTGTGAACATGTTTGTAGTTAATCTTTTAAAGAGTACTATATCTTAGCTAAATTTTAAAACATGAAACTTGGTTTTATAAAATAAAGATGAGCTATCATTATTTAAAATCACGTATTTTTTACTCTCTATTTTTTTCAAATCAAAAACATCCTCCACGCGCAATTGTGGAGATTAATCTCCCTCTAAATAACTCTCATGCTCACTGACCAAAAATAGAACCCAAATTTAAATAGTTAAGAGACACAAATATCTATCACTTATGTCGCATACTATGTTGGTCAATTATTTTTACTCTTGTCCGTGATGCATGCTTTTCCTTGTCCTCCAAAACTCTCCACTATAGAGGGATTGTGAAAAACATATAGGAATACAAAAAAGTGTAAGGTATTTATGAAGAAATAATAACAACAACAATAATATAATTCTTATGTCATATTATTTAATTATTTATACATTATATATTAGTATGATATTATAAATATTAGGAAATGTATAGAGACATAATAGACGTCCACATAGTTTTATCCAAAATAAAAAAGAAGTCGGCTTAGAGGGCAAAAATTGATTGGCTGAAAGCTGGAGACAAAAATTCAAAGTTCTTTCACATAAAAGCATCTCAAAGAAAGAGGAGAAATACTATAAAGAGCATCAAGATACAGATGGAACCAGTAGAACTGATGCTACAAACATTAGTGTAATGTGTTTATTGATTATTTTAATAACATCTTTGCTACTTCTAACCCTATGTGCATGCAGGAATCCATTAAGGTGGTAAAAGACATAATCAAGCCTGGTCTCTTTGATTACTTACAAAAAGATTTTAGTGCTACAAAAGTCTATAATGCCATCAAGCAGATGAAGAGTACATCTGCCCCAGGCCCTGATGGGCTTCATGCCCTGTTCTATCATTCTTTCTGGGATATTGTGGGCCCTGATGTTACTCGGTTTGTCCTAAATATTCTCAATAATTATGGTGACCCTGGTAATATCAATCAAACTCTCTTATGCCTTATCCCAAAGATTAAAAATCCTAATCTTCCTACCGACTATAGGCCTATAGCTTTATGTAATGTCATCCTAAAAATAGTTACTAAGACTATTGCAAATAGGATAAAATCTATTCTACCTACTATCATTAGCCCTCAACAAAGTGCTTTTGTCCCTGGAAGGCTTATATTAGACAACACAATTTTAGCTTATGAAGCTTTTCACTTTTTAAAAAATCATAAAAACAAAAAGAAAGGTGTTGTTGGTATAAAGCTTGACATGGAAAAAGCCTATGACAGGGTTGAATGGAATTTTCTTGAAACTACTATGCTCACTATGGGTTTCCCCCCTAAGTTGGTTAGTACAATCATGAAGTGTGTTAAAAGTGTAACTTTTTCTGTCCTTATTAATGGACAACCTTCTAAGGTTTTCAAGCCTCAAAGAGGCATTAGGCACGGAGATCCTTTATCCCCTTACCTTTTTATTATCTGTGCTGAAGTGTTGTCTGGTTTAATATCTTTCTATCAGGATCAAGGCAAAATTCATGGGATAACTATTGCAAAAAATGCTCCCTCTATCTCTCACCTATTCTTTGTTGATGACAACATGGTTTTTTGTAGGGCAAACAAGATAGAAGCAAAATATCTTATGGACATCTTTGCAGAATATCAGAGAATTTCAGGTCAAAAAATTAATCTAAGCAAGTCAGAGATGGTTTTCAGCCCCAATATCATGCAAAATGTCAAGAATGAATTTCAGTCTTTCATGCCCATTCAGATAACTGAAAAGATATCTAAGTATCTAAGACTTCCTACTCAAATAGGCAGATCCAAAAACCAGATCTTTAATTTTATTATGGACAGAGTCAAAAGTAAGCTTAAAGGTTGGAAGGAAAGGAACTTATCCTTTGCAAGAAGAAGGGTTCTCATCAGGGCTGTTATACAAGCAATCCCTACTTATGTTATGAGTGTTTTCCTAATCCCACAGGGCATTTGTGATAAAATAGAAAAAGCTATATGTAGATTCTGGTGGGGTGGAAATGAAGACAAAAGGAAAATCCATTGGAAAAACAAAGATTTTCTCTTCAGGTCAAAACATCAAGGGCGACAAGGATTCAGAACCATGAGAAGCTTCAACGAAGCTCTTCTAGCTAAGCAGGTGTGGAGATTACATAAACACCCTACTTCCCTACTGGTTCTGTGTCTAAAGCCTAAGTACTACCGTCACACTGACATTCTAAAGGCCAGATTGGGAAACATACCAAGTTATGTCTGGAGCAGCATTTATAATGCTCAATGGGTCGTCAAAAAGGGTGGTTGTTGGAGGATTGGAGATGGTCACAACATTAATATTTGGGACGACAATTGGTTGCCCAAACAAAATGGTTTTAAGGTTCTATCCCAAATTCCTACCCCAACTACTGTATCTAATGTCAAAGACCTACTGGATGATCAACATATAGAATGGAAACATGAAATTCTAGGCACCCATTTCCACTGGTTTGAACAAGAACAGATGCACCAAATTCCTTTTATCAAAGAAACCACTACAGATAGCTACATGTGGATGTATACCAGGGATGTACACTACACTATGAAATTTGGATACAATACTATTAGAGAATGGCATCAAAACAAAGCTCAAGGAACCTCAAACAGTAATGCAATAACAACGTTTTGGAAGAAATTTTGGAACATTAACACAATCCCCAGACACAATGATCTTTTATGGAGAATCTTAAATGACTCTATTCCAACAAAGTGTGCTCTTAATACTAAAGGTATACGCACTGATATGTTCTGTCCAAGATGTTCCATAAAATTGGAAGATTTAAATCATACCTTTATGAATTGCATCTATGCAAGAAAGGTTTGGTTTGGATCAAACCTTAGCATAAAATTCCCTGAAGAGCCTGAATATGAGTTCAAGGACTGGCTACACTATCTTATCTCCACAGCAGATGCAGAAACTATTATCTATGCTGCTTCTACAATCTATAACATATGGTTTGCCAGAAATAAAATCATTTTTGAAAACAAATAAGCTACAGAAGAAGATGTTATTCAACAAATCAGCAAAAACATACAGGACTACAAAACCTGCGCCACTATAATCAACAAAGCAGACATGATGAATCAACAGCCAACAGTACCAAATCATAGCAGATCTAGGAATTTCAAATGGAAAAAGCCAGTTCCTAATCTCTACAAAGTTAATACAGATGCAAACCTGAGCCAAGAAGGTTATTGGAGGATGGGAGCAATCTGCCGTAACAGCTCCAACGAGGTTCTTGAAGCGGCCACCTGGAAACGGGAAGGAACGAACACACCGGCGGAAGCTGGAGGATTTGCGTTGTACCTGGCCATGGAATTCGCAGCTCACTGTGGTTTCTTCGACGTAATCTTTGAATCCGATAACGAGGTTCTGGTTCGAAACCTTACTGGAAAGGAAGAGACACCAAATCTCTATTTTGGTAACATTGTTAGAGGTATTCAGAAGAGAGAAATTTGGTTCAGACATGTGTCCTACATGCATGTTAATAGAAAAGGAAGCCCGGCTGCACATATGTTGGCCCAACAAACTTTGATAGAGCCCAATGTAGTTTGGCTTGAGGATACACCCTCTTGTATTGTAACTGAGGTCCATTTGGACAAGTATAATCAATAATATATGGTTTTGTTTTTTCAAAAAAAAAAAAAAAAAGAAGTCCACGCAGTTATTTATGATACACACAATTGAAAAATTGTTCTTTGAAAAATTTGTAAATAAAATTCTTAAACTTTGGTCACTTTGTCATTTGCACTCAAATGTCACAAAGTTGATATTTTTTTTATTTGACTATTGACATAGTGACCACATATATATAAATACACACACCAAGAGAGGAAAATCTGGGGTCTGAGTTCAAACTCAGATTCTACATTAAATATCTCAACATCCAAATCATTAACATGTAATTAATAATATTTCTCAAGAAAAAATGTAATTAATAATATAGATGACTCATGATTAATATTTTTAATGATAATTAATATTAGTAGTTAATTGTTAGATTAACATGTATTTCGGGTTTGAACGAGGACATTCAACTCCTTAGTTGAGCTATCCAACCTCTTATAACTGTAAATTGCATTGCCTAGATTTGTCAGCGGTTAATGTTGACTTTGAAAATATTTATATGCTTAAATTTTGTAAAGGGATCGTTGGAATTGTGGTTCAACTAGTATTCTAGAGCTCAAAATATTACATAGAAAACTGAGACACTAGAAGTGAAAATGGAGAATCGAGTCCATAGGTCCAAGATGAACATTGACCTACCGCATAAATCTGTGTCATGCCTTTTATTTTAGGAAAATGTTGTATATCGCGAAAGTTAATATCACGAAAGCATCCTGATTAATTATATTTCACTGACACTTGCGTTTTCTTTTCTTTCCTGTGTCTTTTAGTCCTGTCCAATAAACAAAGGTTTCTCTGTCCTGTGTTTTTTCACTGGTATCTTCTCTTTTTTATTACACAACCCTCATGCCAGCTTCCCACCTCTTCTCTAACATTCAGTGTTGTGTGTTTTAACACTTGTCCATTTTTGGAATTAACTATCAAGTGCCTTAGAGGATATTAATTTGTGAGCGGTGGTGGTTCAATTCTATTATCTAAACTTTAAAGAAAGGCATTTGGCACTCGAGAAATAAGCTTATCGTGAAATATTCGCAAGCATATGTCTCGCGACATATAGCATCGCTTTCATTTATTTGATATTTGCTTAGTTTGTTAAAGTTTAATTTTCCAAACTAATTAAGCGTTTAGAATTATAGAATGTGAAGTGGGTTAATATGTGTCCACGCGGTTGTTGGATCAAAACTTTATTTGTTTACAAGTGATGGATCAAAACTTATATCATATTAATAGTCAAATTTTAAATTATAAGAGCTTAGGTTTGGTTTGGGTTTGATGGATTGGTAAGTGCTAATGAGAAGCTTAGGTTTGGGTTAGTTAAGTTTGTGATTTTTTATTGGGTTGTTTCGGTTTTAAAAACTTGTATTCTCCGTAGTACCTTAAAAATGGTATCAAGAACAAATTAATTCAATATATGCAGAACTTGCAACACCTTCAATTTAAATTATTAGCCATATTTCTAGTTTTGAGTTTAGAAATTTGCAATACACAAGGGTTTAAGACTTTCTTGTGTTGGAACAAAATGTGTTTAACATACATTATCCTTAGAGTTTTGATGATAACAAGGTATTAAAAATTGTCAATTGGATATGCTAATATTTGTTCAAGTGTACAGGACCATAGACAAAGTTTTTGATATCTTATAAGGTTCTGAAAGAACAAAAGAGAGCAAAGGAATCAACAATATTAAAGCTTGAAGCATCCGAAGAGAAGTGCTCCTGGGGTGATGACGTCATCAGAAGCAAGTTCGTCAGAAGCATCTCATCAGAAGCCATATCACCGGAAGCTGAAGTTCATCAGGAGATTGTTGTACACAACTACTTTGGATGAAACATCAGCTGGAAGATTATCAAATAAGTGCTAACAGTATTCCCATTTATTGTGATAATATTGCTGCTATTTGTTTGTCAAAGAATCCAATTCTACATTCAAGAGCCAAACATATTGAAATCAAACACCACTTTATCAGAGATTATGTTCAAAAAGGAATTTTAGATATACAATTCATTGATAGTGAACATCAATGGGCTGATATATTTACTAAGCCTTTAACTGTGGATAGATTTGATTTCAGAAAGAAAAATTTGAACATACAATTTGTGTCTGATTAAAATCTGCTTGCCCCTGAATAGGAATTTAGGTTCTAAAGTCGTTCATAAGCTATAGTCCATCAGATCTCTTTACTGAGGTTCTGAGGAAAATGTGCTTTTGAAGATGACATCAACATCTGAACTCCAGAAGCTGGACTTTGTGCTCCTGAATAGCAGAATTAGTGGAAACGTTGGAATTACTGTTTGGTAACACATGTCCCACTAACTTGGCAGTTACTCTGAGATCTTCTGACGTGACTCAAGTGTATTAGTGTATAACGTAAGTGGGCAATGATGAATTTATGCTTTGAATGTACTATCTCGCGCCCCCTAGGTCATAAATGATGTGTTTGTTTGTCCCCTTCTGAATTGCAATTGTTTTCACTAAAAACACTTAGACAAAAACACACACTACTTACTTCACAACCTACACTTGTTATTTTCATACTAAATCTCTGCGAAAAATTCATCCTCTTCAATCAAAACCCTAGAACCCTAAATTTCTCTTCAACATCAATGGCGTCTTCAAGTTCAGTTCCAGAATCAACCATGCAAGAAGCACCTGCATATGAAATTAAGGGGAGAACCATGTCATTAGAAGAATGGGAACTTAACGTTCAAGTTGAGAACCTTGTGGACTTCACATCTCTTGCACACCATGGATGCAACATCAGAAGATTCTATGAGGCTCAGGACCTCATTAGCTACTTTGACATGTTGAATGTTCCAACCTACATGAACTTAGTAAGACACTTCTGGATTAGAGCACATGTCTACGACCGTCAAGCTGCTAAATTAGAAGAGCATGAAAAAGTCTTAATTGATCCCACTCTGGAAGGTAAAACTAGAGAAGAAATGAGTTTGGAATCGTTCACCTGCACTGAAATCAGATCAAGCATCACGGGAATCCCAGTTTTCATTTCAGAAAGAGTGATTTCTTGGGTAATCAGAAGAGCTTCTGAAGGAAGATTTGTAAGTGGCTTGGATGACAACAACAACTAGTCCATGGAATGAGGTAGTGAACAGGACAATGTTCAACAATACGAAGAAGGGAAAGTACTGTGATTTGAGCATGGAACACAAGCTGCTTCTGAAGATCCAAAATGAGAATCTTCTACCAAAAGGTTTCACTGGATCATATAGTGTTTCTGCACTTCTTCATGACCAGTGAGAAAGCAAATGTGCCCAAGTATATCTTCAAGCACATGATCAAGACACTCAGGGAAAACCAAACTATCAAGAGATCCTGGATTCCCTATGGTAGACTCATTTCAGAAATTCTTCATCAAAGAGGGATTTTGAGTGCTCTGAGTGAAACAAAGATCTTCACTGACAAACAACTTGACACTGTAACAGACAAGATAATAAATGGAAGCACTCTGAGGCACATGAAGCTGATCAGAAAGGAGGATTACAAGAAGCTGGAAACAAATTTGAAGGAATTAAATGTTGTATCAAACCTGATAGAATACTTTCCTCCTATCTGCATGCAAGACCCTCTGGATGTTAGAGTTAAATTCATCCTAAAGCACTATGAAACAACTGGAGAAACCATCAGGATGGAAGATGAACCAAAGACAATGTATGGTGGTGTTCTTCTTGTTGCTTCCAAAAAGAAAAGGAAGTTAACCAAGGAAGAATACCTTTCAGAAGTTGAAGACGATGAGGAAGCTTCTGAACCTCAGAAGAAGAAAGCCAAAGTTGCTCCTCAAGTAGAAGCAACTGGATCTGATAGGCTATCTATCCAAGAAGAAGTTCAGGACCTAGACCCTGTTAAGGTTCTAAACAAAAGAACAAGGAGTGGTAAATCAGCTGAAACCTCACAGCCTCAGTCTGCTCAATTAACCATTCCTAAGAAGAAAAGGAAGATAGAGCCATCAAGAAATTGAAGGAAGCTAGCCTTGCAGAAGAAGAAGTGGCAACTGGTTTGGTAAACAGAGAGATTAAAAGGAAGAAAGCTGCAAAAGAAGTTACTCTGCAGAAAGCTAAGGAAATTTCTCAGGAGATTGGTGCTCCTGTTGAACAATTAAGGAGTCAACTATTGAAGTTGCTCAACTGGAAATTGAGCTTACTGAGGATCTTCAACAGTTGGTAGTGGCTGATGAAAGAAATGTTACTGAAGATGTTCAGAGGGAGGAAGCTGATGCTTCAGAAGGCACTCAAGGTAATATTGATTCTCTTCACACTGTTAATATTATAGAGATAGAATCTAGTTCAACCTCACCCTCATACTCAACCTCTATCTCAACCTCCATCTCAAACTCATCAGATTTAGATGATGTTCCCCTGAACAAAATCTATACATCTATAAACAAAAGCCTTTCCCCATCCACCAAACTCAAGAAAAAGCCTAGTGATGAAACATTTGAGCCCATGTATCCATCTGTTCTTGAAAGAATAGGTGAGATGTCTCAAATGCGAGTAGATGTATGTGCAAGACTACCTGCTGATCATCCTCTTCAACCACCTATGATTGAATATATTCAAGGGTTAATAGGTCTTTACCCCCCTGTAATATAGGTCATTTCCGGTTTTCCCCCCTGTAAAATATTTTTGTTTTGATTTACCCCCTAATAGGCCAAACAAAAACGAAAATTTCTTGAAAAAAAAATAAAATTGGTTTTTGTTTGGCCTATTAGGGGGGTAAATCAAAACAAAAATATTTTACAGGGGGGTAAATCAAAAAAAATATTTTACAGGGGGAAAACCAAAAATGACCAATATTACAGGGGGTAAAGACCTATTAACCCTATATTCAATCTATTCCTGCTGATGCAGAGGGTGTTGATGAACCAGCAAGGTCTGAGTCTGCAAATATCTCTACATCATCACATCCAAAATCAACCACCCAAACAACTGAACCCTCTGTGTTAGATGATTTGGTAAATCACTACTCAGGAGAATTACGAAGTTATGAACCAAATCAAGAGAAAGCCTCTGAAGTAGCTTCTGATGGAGTTGCTTCAGAAAGCCCCCAACAACAAGCACCAAACTTACAAATGGCCTCATATACTTGTACTGAAACCATCATTCATCCTGAACAACAACCATATCATCTCAATGTTACACACTGTAACATTTCCTTTGGAATTTCATTGAGAAATCTAGCAAAGAAAACTAAACCTGTTCCTGAACAACATGTTCGTGAACAAGTTATTGCTGAACAAATTGAGTCTCAAACCTCCATTGAAAAGAGCAATGAACCTGACCTTGTGATCATATCAGATTCTTCTAATGGTAAGGATGAGCAAACTGATTCCTGGTTCAAACCTGGATTTCTTAATTTTGCAAGCTCATCCTCTACCATTATCTCAGAGTCTGTTCTTGATCAACCAGATGAGACTAATACTCTCTTAACTGAACCCATCCTTCCTGCTGAAACCTTTACAAATGACCAACCATCATCTTCTAACCAAGCCATTCAAACCTGTGCTCCTGCTAGATCCACCAATGTTCCTTTTCCACCCACCCTGTTTCTAGATTCGACTCTTTTAGCAGATGTGTGTGAGAACATTTTTCAGGAGCTGAACAAGTTGATTGAAGCTAGAAACAACTTGGTTCATGAAGATATTTATGAGAAGCAGTGGAGGAGGCTAAGAGAAAGAGTTGAGCTTATCATGTCTGAACTTCAAAGGTCATGTCTTGATGCTCAAGACATTGCTTAGAACAACCTCCAAGACTGGTTGTAAGGGGTTGTCAACAACTTACAAGAAGTTAGGGTCAGCAGAACTTTAGTGAAGACTCAACTAGTCTTACAGGATAAGATTGCCTCTGATTTCATCCCTTCATATGTTCATCCCAAGGAGTTGGATTTAACTTGGTTGAACAAGATAAATCTGAGCAAGCTTCTACAGAGTTGGAACTAGTGCAAAGAAACTCTCAATTGGAGAAAGAGAACAGGCAGCTGAAGAAAGAGCTTCTAGATCAAAAGCTACTACTGCTTGAATATAAGTCATCTACAAAAGCTAAGATTAGAGAAGAAAACTTGATCAAAAGCAATGAAGCCTTCAAAGAAGAAATGAAGCAGCAAACATAGACAACAAACAAGATGCTTAAAAAGATGATGAAGATGTTCCAAAACCAAGCCAAACCTTAGTTGCACACCTCTGGCTTGTTTACATTCCTTGTTTATACATTTGCATGTTTTTGTTTCTGAACTTAGTTGTATGCTTCTGAACTTATCTTATGCTTCTGAACTAAATTGTTTTTCTCGCTTCTGAACTAACTATCTTATTATAGAATTTCTCACTATTTTTTTCTCATGTTTTTGTCTTTATTTTATACTCTTTGTTGATGACAAAAGGGGAGTAGATATATAGTATTTATAGGCTCCGAGCCCCATTAATTTAATTTTAATCAAGTTAAATTAATAGGACCTTCTTCTTATCTCTTAGTCTATTAATGTGAAATTATTCTGAGTGTTATTTCGTTTTTAAATGCTGAATTTAATTAACATGGATAGAACTCAGGGGGAGCCTACAAACCTCACTTTAAAGTACTATTAGACTCAGGGGGAGCTTACAAACCTCATACCCTTATAGTTAACTTGTTAATTAGATTAACAACAATTAAACATTTTAAATACTAATGTTTGTAATCATCAAAAAGGGGGAGATTGTTGGAACAAAATGTGTTTAACATACATTACCCTTAGAGTTTTGATGATAACAAGGTATTCAAAATTGTCAATTGGATATGCTAATGTTTGTTCAAGTGTACAGGACCATAGACAATTTTTGATATCTTATAAGGTTCTGAAAAAACAAAAGAGAGCAAAGGAATCAACAATATTAAAGCTTGAAGCGTCTGAAGAGAAGTGCTCCTGAAGTTTAGTGCTTCTGAGGTGATGACGTCATCAGAAGCAAGTTCGTCATAAGCATCTCATCAGAAGCTATATCACTAGAAGCTGAAGTTCATCAGGAGATGAGAGACTTAAAACTTCAAAGGTTGTTCAATGAATTTAATCTCGTCCAGCATTGCAGAAGACTGAAAGAGTGAAGTAACGGTCAATTTGAAAGGATTTGAAAGCATTAGATGCTTGTTCTCTCAAGAGCGTTGACAAAAGACAATTGTACGAATTGTACAACCACTTCCTCCACTACTCTGTTTGTGCTCTGCATCAAGACAAGAATAACAGCTATGCCTGTAGCAATGTTCCTTCAAACTACGAATGCATTTGAAATTGATCCTTCATAGGACAATAACCATATCAGGCAAAAGATCATTGGTGATTTTGATCAAGCTTCAAACGACTCTTGTAATGTGCTGACAATTTCCAACGTATCTTTCACACCTCTATATAAAAGAATGAAAACCTGCTAGTTGGTCATGCAGAAACACACAAAAACAAGACTCATACAACAATCCACAAAGTGCCAAACTCTGTTATTGTTCTGCATCTAAAAGTCACTTAGAATTTCTTATCAAAGTTCATATCTGAGAAATTCTAGAGTCTTAAGAGTCTGTATCTGATTTGTATTGTGAACACCATTGATTGTATATCAAGTGTTCAAACTCAAACAAACTTCTTTGTAATTCTGTTTGATTAGAAGTCTCTTGCTTGTGT
>Ga0315914_1010190_pt1 | contig 11776 bp, 3 predicted proteins | sample MpolenodulesMG_FD_203920 | JGI IMG/M metagenome (GOLD analysis project Ga0315914, IMG submission 203920) | Medicago polymorpha root nodule microbial communities from Los Angeles, California, United States - elongated nodules | ecosystem: Host-associated > Plants > Roots > Nodule | place: USA... | reverse complement strand
TTTCTCCTCTTCCTCATTAACGGGTCTTTCTTCCCCAAATATATAAATTTGAAACCCTAATGTTATAATTTGTCACCTAGAGTTCAAAATCCCCCAAAATTCTTTCATGAATTGATGTCAATATTCTTCCCCAATTCAAAAAACTTAAAAGGATTTCCAAAGCATTGATGCTTGTTTAAGTTATGCTTTTGGACTAGTTTAATTATTGCATTTTGGACTTGTTTAGTTTATGCTTTTTTGGATATGTAATCACTTAAGAACATCAAATGATTTGATGATTTGATGGCTATGTAATGTTATTTTTTTGGCTATGTAATGACTTATGAACATCAAATATATGACTTATGATGGTATGAAATGTCTGTCTTTTTATAATCAATGTGCCTGTCTTTTACTTTTTACTTTGTTCAGCAAATGTATGCACCAAGGATCACAATGATATCTATTGTGAAAATTCAAGGACCTATTTTATGGTATTTTCACTAATTTGAGGATCGATATGATGAATATGCATATAATTCAAGGACCAATTTGACTGAAATTTTTTGACAGAAGGGTTTGATTCATTCATTGACAACCTCTTTTCATTACAACATTACATGGATTTGGCACAATACAATAGCATTTTAAACAACTCAATCAAACATAATACTCCTATCAATATCTTAATCAAGTTAAGCTCACTTCATACACAATCAACTTTATCCATCAACCTTCCCTTCCACCAATAGGTTCCTCATTGCCATCATTTCTCCTATTCTTCTTAGGTCTTCCTACTGTCCTTGTACTCATGAAGTTGTGGGAGTAGTTGTTTTTGCTCATACGCCCACCACCCATCATTTCTGAATATCAAATCTTCAACAATAACCACTGATTTTTGGATTTCGAATAGAATCAAAAAAAAATTAGGGTTTTAAGTTTTTTGAATTGGGGAAGAATATTGACATCAATTCAAGGAAGAATTTTGGGGGATTTTGAACTCTAGGTGACAAATTATAACATTAGGGTTTCAAATTTATATATTTGGGGAAGAAAGAACCGTTAATGAGGAAGAGGAGAAAGAGCCGTTAATGAGAAAGAGGAGAAAGAGCCGTTGTCAATTTTCTGAAAATCCATCAATTTGGTCCTTGGCAATTTTATGTAAATCAATCAATTTGGTTCCTGCTTGCGTGGCATCTGACGTGTTAAGCCTTGTAAGAGGTTAACGTTACACATCACCTCCGTTAACAGACCAACTTAACGGAGAGATTGATTTGATTGACATTTTGTAAATTCAGGGACTAAATAGCTATTTCGCAAAATTCAGGGACGAATTTGGCCGATTTTTTAAAATTCAAGGACGAATTTGAGGTATTAGTCATTAAATAATATACTAAAGAGATTTTTTTAGCACCTCCCCACCTAAACATAACTCATACTAGAACAAAATGTTGCAATTGTTTCCTTTTCTTTTTCGACATATTCTCAACAAACCATCTCCCTTCATTCCCATCATCACTCTTCTCAATACTCGAAATATGTCTCCACTAAAACGAGTTTCTACTTCTTTCGCTATTCATCAACCCATTTAAAAGCTCATATTTATTCACCAAGAGTATATGCCAGAGACCTTCATTTTCTCTCTTTAACCCCCCAACACCACTTTTCTAAGGGAGTTGAGTTAAAATCTCGTAAAATTTGCACCCTTTTATTTCGGTAAATATACTTTATCAAACTGAACTCAATGTTTTTTACAAGCCTATTCACCAACCCCATATAAAAAAGATTTAAATAAAGACTCAATTTTAAAGATGATGCCTAAATGAGCTTTAAAGAAGAAGAGGAAGTACACTGCATATGCAAACAAAAAATGTGTATATGAACTCATAAAAGTACTACTATTTAAGTTAGAGGTGTGTTATTTGAACTAGGGGTGGGCAAACACGGGTCAACCTGAATTTACCTGACTAACCTGATGCATTATTACACATTCGGTTCGGGTTAAAACGGTTTACGGGTTGATCGGGTAAATTTTAGGGATTGTTATAGGTATAATCGATTCGGTTCGTTTTGTTATTTTAGGCTCGTCGGAACCCGAACTAACCCGGCCAACCCATAAACTTACTAATAGGCTTTTTTTAATACGGCCCAACATATAACTCAAAAAAAAACTTTAAAAATCTAGCAATTAGTAGGTCATAATACAAGGTAGCTTTGTGAAGAAAATGATATCTACTCATCCGCTGTAAGCAAACCTACACCACGAGAATACAACAAAAAATAACACATAACCAAATATGCTTCATGCCCACAAAACAACAAAACAAACTCTTCTTTAATCTCTTCTCTCTTTCTGCGATTTCACAGTCAACTGTTTCACCTCCAACTCTTCTTATTCATTCAAAATCCAGCCTTGGTTCACAAATAAAAACGAAAAAGCTCTCTTCTTCTTTCCCTTTTTTTTTTCCCTTCATATCTAGGAGTTTTGTGAAAATGGTTTAGATCTAACTTCTCTACGAATTCCTATGTCTAATTTATGATAAAATTGTTTAGATCTAGTTTTTAAAGGAATTCATACATGTTTTTTGTGTTGGTTTTGAATGAAATCCAAATTTGGATTTAAGTTTTTTTCCTTCTAGTGTTGTAACTCGTTTACCCGAACCGAACCAACCTGGAACCCGATATACCCGAACACAAAGTACCCTTGAATTTAAGGTGTAATAGGGTTGTTGCTCTCAACTCGTGGGTTAGCTCGGTTTTGGGGTTTTGATCCAAACCGACCCGAACCGATGCCCACCCCTAATTTGAACAACCTTTTATATGACAATTTATGGGACAACCATAGATTTGTAAAGAAAAGTATGTACTGACACAAAAATCAAAGCAATTGAGAGATAAAGTAAAAACATCATGTGAGTATGAGAGAGAAAATTGTCACAAAAGTTGTTAAAATATGGTTTTACAAATATCATTTATCTTTAAGTTAAGCTGATGGCATTATTAATTGATTTTGATATTCCCCTAAAAAAGCTTTATTTTGATATATTTAATGTTTATGGTGCTCTAAAAATGACAGAAATAGAAAGGAAAAAAAAATAGTATTATGCTTGGTTTAAAAATGAAATTCTATATCAAAACTCAATCAGGGTCTAAATGAGACAAAATTAAGGTAAATTTTGCCGAACATGGAGTCTTTTTTTTTTAAAATAAAAAATAGGATCTAAGCCCAAAAAGAAAGGAGACTACATGAAAATCAACCAAGGGATAGTGAACCTAGCAACATCAGCTAATAGTAAATGATTAATTTGAGTCTGACATGACTCATATCAAATCAAAGTAGAACACAATCTGCGGCCAAAATTTGTAAGAGCATCAATGCACAAATTGGCTTCACAATATGTATGGCAAACCTTCACCTCCCCCTCCAGTTGCGGCAAACAATAAATCTTCTGACAAAGACTCCTGCTAGAAGGAAAAAAATCAATGTGATCCAACAAGCATATTAACTGTATCATGCGAGCCAATACGAAGTTCCACATTCTGAAACCCCAAACTCCAAGCATATTGTAATCCTTCTAACACGCCCAAAAGCTCAGCCGCCAATACACTATAACTACTTAAGAGTTTAACAAAATCACTCAGTATTAAGCACAACTAGTATTCCTTCAAGTTGTCTCTATTTATATGCACCAATATATTTGGAAGTGCATTTAGAATATTATCTATTTTAACAGCTAAGCCATAGTCATTGGCATATCTAGTAATTTCCATATGTGGTCGCATGGGTATTTGATAATTTTCTACATGAACTTCCCTATTTCGTCACTTCAGCAAAGAATGACAAGCATTAGCCTAAAATGCTTGCCAGTTAGAAATACCATTCCATGTAACATGTCCTTTTAAGTTCAAATTGACCCACTATTGCAAATTTGAGTTAAAAAAAAACTCCCTCGATTGGGATCTAACAACATAAAATCATAAGGCCATGCATCGAAAGCAATCCTGCAATACATGTAGCGTCGTCTCGATACCATCACTTTAGAAAGGACAATAGGGAGCGCCAAGATTCATGTTGCTTTTATGATAGTTCATCATGAGCCTTCCATGTCTAAGCATCCGTAAAAAATACCCCACTCACTTCGGAGTATTTGTTGGAACAAAATTGGTTTGTACAATTCCTCTAAGGTTTTGATGATAACAAAGTATGAAAGAACAATTGGATATGCTAATATATTTTCAAGTGTGCAGGACAATAGAATAAAATTTAACAAGGTTTGGACATGTATAAGAGCATTAGATGCACAAGAGAAGCTCAAAGACTATGGTAGAAGATCTGAAGAAAGGTCAATCGGAAGTCAACACCTTGGATCAGAAGAAATGATGCTACGCAGAAGTTGAAGACTCTCATCAAAATCTGAAGAATCATCAGACTTAGTAGACCTCATCAGACTTGGAAGATCTCCATCAAACTTGGAAGACCTCTAGACTCATAAGATCTTGAGGGACCCAAACTCCACGTCAAACTTGTCCACTTTTGTAGATGTCTCTATCAAAGTCTGATAGTACAGTTTGTCTTCTTCTGACCACGTATATAAACAAAGAACTTTAAGGACAAAAAGAGTGAACAGATTATTCCTATTTCTACAAAGAAATTTCAAATGTATAATCAACGAAACTATCCATATCAGGCAAAGGGTCAACATTCTTGATTTGAAGTTTCTCAATGACTCTAACTGCGCTTGCATTTGTCCTCCAACGTCTCTCAATTCCATGCCTATATAAGGAGCTGAAGACTTGAAGAATAATAACAAGATTATGCTATTTTTACTGTGTCATTACTCTACCAAAATCAAATAGCGTAAAAACACTTAAGAATTTCTTATCAAAGTTTGTATCTTAGAAATCCTAAGTTTTTAGAATCTGTTCTGATTTGTTTAATTTATACCTCTAATTACATATAAGTATAAACAGACGAATGAAATATCACTCTACTCAGTTAATGTGATATAATATAAGAAATCAATATTTGATTCGTAGCTACAGAAGAAGACTATCTTTCAAAAAAAAAACTATAGAAGAAGACTACTTACAAATCTTCAACCTTCATTTTTTTATCGTGTCAAATTTAATATTTGACGCTTTCTTAAAGAGGATTTATCTTTAATGAGGGATATGTATGAAAAACCAAGAAATTTTCAAAGAGGATAGTATTTGATAACGTGTCATCGAATAAACTTAGTTCACATTTTGCATAAATATAGGATGTTGTTGGGCTATTAATTCAGGGTGATTCTAATCCTATTTATCATCACAAGCTTACGAGATTTATTTATATAAAATACTAGTTACTAATAATTGGCAAAAGTTTAACTTTTTACTTTAAGGTAGAATTTAAAGAAAAATGTAAGGGCACAAGATAAGAATCTTAAAATAGAATGAAACAATAAATATTGTATTGAAAATATAAACTTTTAAGTTTTTTAAGGTTATGAATGCACAATTTTCAAAGTTAAATTTCTTTATTTAGATTCTTATCTTGTGTCATAAGGATATAAGTTAATAAGACCCTAATTCAAATTATCCGAGGACGGTTGTCCAATACTACGAGGATAATTAAAAATTTCACTTTTCTCTATTTTTTATATAAAAAAGCACACACGATTTCGTCGGATTGTGTTGTGAAACTAGAGTATAATAGTAGTAATAAAATCATACTTTAATGGTTGTACCAAAATTAAAAAAAAATATGACTTTAATGGAGTTAGCACTTAAGTGCAATCTTAATACTCCAAGCTTGGTAACATGGCACGTATGGAAGATTGTAAAGATTCACATTTTCCAATGATTTTTGCTTTTAGCAAGCAATTATCGTGCAAGTTCTGATGTCCAAACTGCTATCGCAACTTGCGGAATTGGTATTTAAATGGACTGCTCAAATTAACAGTAGTATACGTATGAGTATATTTTGATGTAGTATATTTATATTACTATTTTTGACGATTTTTGTGAAATTTTTTATCTTATATACTAATATTATGTTTTTACTTTTTTTTTCTTCTATTGTTTCGATTTTTATGTCAATATCTTATTTTCTTTGTAAATTAATTGTTGTTTTATAAGTTATTATTGAAATAGTTGTTCGAATAACACAACTATTTTTTTTAAGGTAAAATGGTAACAATTGTCTTACACATACATCTCACATGTATACAAATCAAATATTTCATTGTCTTATAATAATTGTCTATCAACAATTTTTTTTTTATGTTTTAAAATGTGAAACATAAATTGTCTTTGATGAATTGAAGTATTTTACTTCAGCACTAACACGGGTAAAAATTATCAAGGTGAGTAAATATGCAAGTAGATCCATAACTAATTTTTAATTCACTTTTAAATTAATCATTTGGTCAACTTTTATTAGTTGTTGAATAAATTACTCACAAATCTTCAAAACAATCTTGAAAAAACCAAAGTAAACATTATTTTGAAAACAATGTATTCAATATGTTGAAAATTTATAAATTGTTTTCTCGAGACAAAGCTTTTCTTGTTATTATTTAACAAATAAACTAAGAACAAATATTAATTTGTAAGACACTTTTTTAAAGGAAATTTTTAAGACATTTTTAAACAAAACATTTTATGTTTTCTCGTAAAATAAATAAATAAATAAGTGCTCGACACAATACATTAGGTTGTGATTGTTTGTAATTAAATTAGAAAAACCCAAATTAGAAATATTTCCACTTAAGGGAAGAAATCAAGTCAAATTTAAGTTGTTTAGTTCAATTATTTGAATAGAACGGTAGAAAAAGGAAGAGCGTCAAAATCTCTTTAAAGTTAATTTTAGCTCCATTCAAGAGTGAAGTATTTGAAGAGAAGAAGAGACTTATTTCAAATTTAGATTTAAATGATCTTTTATAACAATAGCTTAAAATGTAATTCTATATTTTTTTTCTTAATTAAAATATCTCTCCTTGTCAAACCAAATACAAATATTTAAAATATCTTCTCTTGTCTCCATTAAACCTTCTATTTTCTCCCATTTGAAGAATCAAACCGACCCTAAATCTTCAACGACAAAACTATTAGACTATTAATGTTTCAAGAATGATGAAAGAAAATACTAGTATTAAACTAAGGGTTTGGCTAACCATTCTCTCCGAGACATTATTTAAGAAACTAAAAATAAAAAGAAAAAATAAGTTTTACATTGAAAAAACACATTTTCAACTTTTAAGAAGTAGAATACACAATTTTTAAGATACCATTTCCTTTTATAATTCATTAGCAAAGACTCTTAAAACATTGGTTAGAATTTCCCTTAAACTAATAGAGTTGACGGCAGAAAGGTTCAAGCTCAATCATCTGCTAACTACCTTATAAACCTAAACCTTAGGCCTAATTATATTCATAGGTTGTCAAGGATTTTGTCCATGTGATTGTCCCAAAACAAACTGAGCATCCTGTTGTACTTTTGGATAGAAAAATATAGAGAGAAGTAACACAAATCTAGGGGAGTCTCGATTTTATCAATTATTAATAGCCTGTGTGTTAGTATTATTGCCTATATTTGATCAATCATAAAGATTCCTCTCTTTTGTGCTTGCTTAATTAAGTTGGTGTCCATGTTCTTTAAAATACTATGCACTTGTTTTTTTCCTGTCCTCTAAGCAGTTTTAGGAATCATTTGCAAGACATTATTTTCTAATTAACATTTTAGTTGGGTCTAAAGTGCTTTGATAATGCACATTTGTTGACCGAGAACAATGCATATCAGAATTAGACAGGGGCATACTCTAGCATTTCCCCCCTTCTTTATATGCTAATTAGTAGTATCATAGTTAAGACAATTGGCCCATTCCTGAAATGCCTAATAAAGGGTAACATTTTTACTACAATTTGCATATTCTAAATGTCTTTGAGAGCTGATTCAACATGCTCCGGATTGTGAGGCCATAACTTTGTGACTACATGCAGTCACACATATTTTGGTTGTCTTATTAAAATCCAACTTTTTTTTTTCTTTTTCCTTTCTCGATATTTTAGATTTTAAGAAAATCAAAGTTCTTGATAAGGGGATATACGTTTGACTACATGTTGCATCTAGAGGTGAAAATAGGTTAAACCGTGCCGGACTTTATAAGGTCTAAACTTGACCTACTTCAAAAATTATAGATCTCAACATTGTTTATTATCAGTTATAGACTCATTTTTAAGGTCTAACCTGGCCTTTTTAAAGGTTTGGTGAAGTCTAATAGCCTATTTTACACTAAGGTCTATTAGAATAATAGTCTCAATTTTAATGTGCTAAAAATATATATTTCCCTTAGAAAAATTATATATGTATATATATATTTTACTTTAAATTAATAAAAAAACGTTATCTGTCCTTCAAAAAAACGCTATTTGTAGAAATAAAAAAAATCTGACAAATTTTTTTTTAATGCTTTTCCTAGCGCTTTGTTCTTGTATAAAGCGTTATTTAAACCTAGTGTTACATAGCGTTTTAAAACAAAACGTTGTTTTTTACTAGTGCATGCGTTATTTTAAACCCCTTTTAGATGACGTTTATTATTGAAAGTGCTATTTAAGGGGAATTTTTGCTAGCACTTTTTGACAAAAAGCAATATATAAACCCTGCTTTAGATAGCGCTTTATACAGAAAAAACACTATATTACCTTTACCAACACCATTTACAGTAGCGCTTTCAAAGCGCTAGCTAAAGCAAAAAAAAAAAAAAAAACCGCTATATAAGCCCATTATTTTTGTAGTAGTGCTAGCAACATTTATAAGTCTGCTACTAAATAGGTCAAAAGTTATGAAGGCCTAAAGCGCACGAATAAGTCTGCTACTAAATAATGAAATATTACCAAGGTCTAATCACATCAATATATCTGCTACTAAATAACCAAATCATGTGAAGATTTGAGTTTATGAGGAAAAAAAAACTTCAACAATATCAATAATGAAATATATATTATATATAAAAAAACTTAATAGGCCGACCTAACGAGTTTAATAGACTTTTTTGTTAACATTAACCTGACCTATTTTAGTGAATAGAGACTTTATAAAAAGTTTGTGTCTGACTTTTTTATTAAACAGGCTAGGCTGAACTAGGCTTTAAATAAGCTAGGTCGTATGCCCTTGTCGAACCATCTGGCATGTTCCCACCCCTAATTGCATATGATCCAAATTTGATTCAATGTTATCAAGAAAATTGGGATCTATCATATCCCATTGCAAAAGCTACACTCGATACATCGTCGGATTTACGGTGAGTTTAATAAAGTTATAGTGAGTTATCATGAATTATGATTTACATAGACTACACTATGAAGTTTCAACAAACTTATGATACCATAGTAATTTTAGCAAACCCACTATAATTCTAAACATGCACTAAAAAGTATATATACTAGAATATTTAACGGCATGTATGATTCTTAATAAGGATTTTCTTTTAGACACATTAGAGTTCAAGGAGAGTTCATCTTACTAGAGTCTATAGTTTAAAAATTTTCTACTTAAGGTGTGCTTTGTGGATGGAGGAAATTGGAGTGACATGGTGGAATAGAAGAGATTATTTGAAGTTTAATTATTTGGTTTAGTTGTTCAATTAAAGACAGAATCAATATTCGAACAATTATTGACCTTTTTTAAAATAAAACTTACACGTACTCATCTTTAAGTAAATAAATAATAATTTTTATTTCAAGTTATTATGTATTTACTTAAAAGTGTTACTTGTTTACCAAAAAAAATCTTAAACGGTATCTGCCACATGGTTGTCATAATATACATCCATTAAGTTTTTATTATAAGAAATGAATGAAATTTGATGTTGATTATTCATCATATAAGAAATAAAAGTTGGTGGAATGAATCAACACGGAATGATTTATGTTTGACGATATACTAGTAATTTGTTTAGACATTCTTTTTTCTTCGACGAATAACATTCTTAATTGAGCAGCAATTATTGCTTAATTGTTTCCTAATCCATTTAAATCATTAATGCATCTACAACGAAATTTGCACTAGATAGAATGAATGGATCATTATACCTTTGAACCTGCACTATTCGGAAAATATGTTTTGAAAAATGTAAAATATTTGCAAACCATGACAATGTTGAGCAATAGGAGGCTGCTTGAAATAAAAATGAAGCTGTCCCTATGTCTCAAGGCAACTTTCAGTCTATCGATAACATATAGCCTAGTAGTTTCTCTATTATGCTTGTCATTTCATTAGCTTCTACTCCATGCAACTTCTTTATTTGGTTATTTGAAAGTTGAACTTTGAGTTATTATGAAGGTCATGACTGTCTCATTGGACAGGTTAAATCATCTTTAAATAATTCAGTTAGTGCTTCTATATTGTTTATTTATATAGAAAATACTAACGAGTGCCATTAAAACACTCTTTAAGAACTTTAGATAATAAGTTTTTATGGAAGTTTGTGCATTTAATGCATCGAAAATTGAATTATTAGACTTTTTCAATAAATAGTTTCTTAATTAAGAATACTTAAAGAGTGTCCTTAGGGCACTTGTTAACAAGACTCTATTTATATATTTACTTCATCCATCCGGACACATTTATAAGCAAATATTGTTTTTTTAAATTTATTTAACAATTGATGTATTTAGAATATAATATAGTTTAAATATATCAATTATTCAATGAATCTGAAAAGGAAAAAAATTGCTTATAAATGTGACCATAGGAAGTATTTATTAAACTTATTTATGACTAAAAAATGTATATATTTTCTTTTTATAACGTTTCATTATTTTGTAGACAAGTTATAAATTTTATCATCAGTTACCACTTTTAACTCAAATGAAAAACAACATAAGTTAATAATTTATTTATTTTTGCCTCTAATTTGTCTTCATATATTCTTTAGCATTTTTTTTTCCATTTATTTCTTCTGCTGCACACACGCGTAAAAATAAAGAACACTTATATGCGAATATACATGAACCTTCGTATCTAAACCAATTCAAAATAAAACTACAAAATGATCTAAAAAAAAAACCAAAAAATCACACAACCAAATTTTAAAATCAAATTGCATACATAAATTTTATTAGTTATTTCTTTAATAGTATGACACATTGCATAAATCTATCATTTGTTTGTTATTAATTTTGTAAGTTCATCATACGTATAACCGTCGTCGGGTAAGTTTCTATGCTGGTCCTTTACAAGGAAAAAATAAAGAAAAACTTTAAAAAAAAAAAATTAGGGGAAAACTCGGGGAGGTGTTTGCAAGTGTATTATCTAATTTATCTTAATCTTTATATATATAAATGTTAGACAGTCTGACCTAACTCTAATACCGCCCTTTTTGGCGGGTCTGAATAAATTTTATGAAAAAAAGGTTATGAAAGGAATCAAACCGGATACCATATGACTACACTTTACAATTTTCACCACTAAGTCACTTCCATTTTGATTGATATATTGTTGCTTCCAAAATTGATATACTATACTAAAACATTTTTTTTTAAAGTCACAAATGTCCTAGCGGTTCCTTTTTTGATTGCAATTTCTTTTCATTATTAATAAAGAAGAAATTCAAGAACACAACTGGTAATATTATTTGGTAAGAAAATAAAGTTAATAGCTTAAATTGATGTATTTTTTGCATTTTTTTTTATCCTTTTTGCAATCGTTTCATAGCATAGTATTGAATGTATAATCAATATGATATTTATATTCTTCAAAACCCGTGCGATACCCGTGCATCACATGGGATAGAGTCTAGCATATCTTTATATA
>Ga0315914_1010189_pt1 | contig 11777 bp, 6 predicted proteins | sample MpolenodulesMG_FD_203920 | JGI IMG/M metagenome (GOLD analysis project Ga0315914, IMG submission 203920) | Medicago polymorpha root nodule microbial communities from Los Angeles, California, United States - elongated nodules | ecosystem: Host-associated > Plants > Roots > Nodule | place: USA... | reverse complement strand
CCTCATAACATATTTCTAACCATTCTATATACCTCATTCACTACACACCTATCTTCTCAACCTCACTCTACATTTTCTTATGGTCATGGGAGCATTTCACCATTTCAAACCAATTTCAAAGTACAACAATTCACAAGATAGATCAAACCAAACCGTCGCATCTGACTTAGATGGCACACTTCTTGTATCTAGAGATGCTTTCCCTTACTACATGCTTATGGCTACCGAAGCCGGTAGCTTCCTAAGAGGAATCATCCTCTTAATGTCCGTTCCTTTCGTATATTTCACGTACCTTTTCATCTCAGAAACCATCGCCATCAAAATGTTGATCTTCATAACCTTCGCAGGTCTGAAGATCAATGACGTGGAGATGGTTTCAAGGTCAGTGTTGCCGAAATTCTACGCTGAGGACGTGCGTCCTGAGACGTGGAATGTGTTCAATTCCTTTGGAAAGCGTTACGTTGTCACGGCTAGTCCAAGGTTGATGGTGGAGCCATTTGTTAAGAATTTGTTGGGAGGTGATAAGGTGATTGGGACTGAACTTGAGGTGACCAAATCGGGAAGGGCAATTGGATTTGTTAAGGAACCTGGTGTTCTTGTTGGGGAGCTCAAGAAAGATGCTGTTGTCAAAGAGTTTCAGTCTAATTTGCCTGATTTGGGACTGGGAGATAGTGAAAGTGATCATGACTTTATGTCCATTTGCAAGGTTAGTATTTATTTCAAAAAAATGTATTCTCCTATATATGTTTCTAACTTTTCTTCAAACATATTTAAACATAGATTAATTTATACTTGAGTTATTAGTGAGTGTAGATTACTCTTAATTATTGTCCAAGATTTTCTTTAAAGGTGTTTAGTGTCCATCCGATTTATTACATATAAAAGTCTTGCATGGTCACAACTATTTAGACACACATATATTTGAAAAAGATTGAAAGAGAAAAGAGTATTTTTAAAATAATTAAATAATTCGTGTTTTTATATGAATGTGTTCAAATTGTGTGTCTAAATGTTTAAGACCATATTTCTGAAAAAGAAAAGCTTAAGACCATATAAGTAGTTTCCCTTATACATATACACATATAACTGAACATTTCAAAAGTCATTAATACATAATACACAAAAAAAAATTGTGCTATATAAAATTATAGTTTTAAATTGCGATTGTGACGACAATATTCCTTAATACTTTAGGACATCACAAGCAAGTTATATAATTAGAAATAGAATTTATTTTTAAAAAAAATTAGAATTATGATTTAAATCTGACTGTAAAAACTTGTAAAATCTTAACGTTGTGTGTCTACAATTACAGTTGTGGACCATAGTTTTTAAGACCACAACAAATGAAATAAATGGACATCATTATTCTATGATTATGTTCACTCAATATTGTTTTCACATCTGTTCAACTTAATTTCTATTTTCGGAAGAAGGTGCCAATTATGACTCATGAGCTTTTATTGGACTGGTTCTTAGCTCAATCCACCTATATTAGTAAATTTTCTTTAAAAAATATGAAAAGTTAGTATAGTTATTTTCCAAATTTAAATTTAGGTTTGGTGAGAGAATTAATGACTATGACATGACATGTTGCTATTGGCCATAATGAGCCTCTCTTCCTCTTCCATATTTTGTTTCTATTTTCTCACGGCATATATATGTATACCCCTCTATTGTATGATCTGTATCATTCTTTTTTCAAATATTTACCATCATCAACATGTGGTCCATCCATATTTTATACTCTTATTTATGGTTACATTTTAATTTGAGCCTTTTACATGCCACTCTGGATTTTAGTTGAGTAGTTTGTTCCTCTCTCTTATAAGTCATAACCCTTAACTACTTTCAAACACTAATTATTATTGTGAGTTATAAGTCATGCATGAACCAAATTTAATTTCCAAATTTAGGGTTGTATAGATCACACGAATTTTTCATGTCTAACCCACTTTGAACATAAAATCCAAGCCCTATATTTTGTTGCTCATGTAAAAGATACAAGGGTGTAAAATTACAATCACCCAGTATCACGTTGAATGAGACATTGACTAAACATGTATTTTAGTGGAGACGATTTTCCTCTTACAAATTTGTTTTATAAAGATTGAATTAGACTCATGTAAAGGATATGCTAAGTTATAACTTAATTGAAAGTCGTTTGATTGAAATCAAAACTATTTTAAACCATTGATCAAAATGAATGGTTGAGATCTTCCTATACTCAACCAATGGAACCCATGTCCCAACTTCATTTTACAATTTTATATAGTTGTGCATGCTGGATTTTTTTCTTCTAGTAAGAGAAACATTCATATGACTAGTTTATTTTTTGGTACAATTCATATGACTAATTTTAGGAAAAGCTACTAATGAAATATTGTAATTAAAACAGCAAATATGCCAATTAGATACTAGCTCAATTAACCATCATATTTTCCGAAGTTGATGAAAAATGTCATTCATGATGATTACTATCCATATATATATATGCATACATCTGACCAAGTCATTAACTACAATATTTTCTTCTGCAGGAAGGGTATATGGTTCCAAGAATTAAATGTGATCCACTACCAAGAACTAAACTTCTAAGCCCAATAATTTTTCATGAGGGTAGATTTGTTCAACGACCAACACCTATTGTGGCTTTATTATCATTCCTATGGCTACCAATTGGCATAATACTTTCCATCTTAAGGGTATACCTAAACATTCCCTTACCAGAAAAAATTGCTTGGTACAATTATAAACTATTAGGAATCAAAGTAATTGTTAAGGGTACCCCTCCACCAGCACCAAGAAAAGGTCAAAAAGGTGTATTATTTGTGTGTAACCATCGCACAATTTTAGACCCTGTGGTTACAGCAGTTGCATTAGGAAGAAAAATTAGTTGTGTCACATATAGTATTAGTAAATTCAGTGAAATAATTTCACCTATTAAAGCAGTGGCACTTTCAAGGGAAAGGGAAAAAGATGCAGCAAATATTAGGAAATTACTTGAAGAAGGTGACTTAGTGATTTGTCCGGAAGGAACGACTTGTAGGGAACCATTTCTTCTACGATTCAGCGCGCTTTTCGCTGAATTAACCGATAGGATTGTACCGGTTGCAATCAACACGAAACAAAGTGTGTTTTATGGTACAACGGTCCGCGGACACAAAGTATTGGACCCTTATTTTGTGTTCATGAATCCTGTCCCTACTTATGAGATCACATTCTTGAATCAACTTCCTAAAGAGCTTACAGTTAGTGGAGGAAAATCTGCTATTGAAGTTGCAAATTATATTCAAAGGGTTCTTGCTGGAACACTTGGATTTGAGTGTACTAATTTAACAAGGAAAGATAAGTATGCTATGCTTGCTGGTACAGATGGTAGAGTTCCATCTAAGAAGGAAAAAGCTTGAAGTAGAAAAGGGACAATGGTTTATCCTTTTTGAATTCTATATAGTTACCAAATTAAATGTGTTTTCAAATGTTTAGATTTTTATGATAGTAATAAAAATTTATTGTGATGATATTGATGCTCATGAAATGGAACATTTTATGTATATTTTGATATTATGATTTATATACAAATTATTTTAGTTTCTATTATTGGGTCAAGTCATGAAATGTAGTGCATTTTTTGTACCTTAATAACATGTGGGGCAAGACAAGGTAGATAAGCTAAGGTAACATACTATATTTTTATCTGAATGTGGTGAACCAACATGGAAGAATAAGCTAATAAATTATTATTTTTTTGGCAAAAAGAATAAGCTAATATATGTATTGTATATTTTACTTTTTTATATATAAAAGGGTTAAAAAGACCCAAAGAAACTAAAAACCACAAGGAAAGCTATGTGAAACACATGAACTCATGCCATGACACAATACGACCAAGCATTTTCTTGTCAAAACACTGCTCACCAAAGACAAAGCTTGACACGAGTGAAATGAAGGACAACCATTATTTAATAAACCCACAACTACTTGAAAATATGATTCAACATATATGCTTCTCAAGCCCTTGTATTGTCTTATTCTATCATATGTTCTTAAATGCAGTGGTGATAAAAAAATTGTGGGGATATTTGATAGAGAAATGATATTTGTACAACCATTTTTGTATAATTTTTGTACAACTTCCTCTCTCATACTCACATTATCTTTTTATTCTCTCTATCTTTTTCTCTCTATTGTTTTTGACCAATGAGAAGAGAGAACAACAAGGTTGTCCTAAAAGTTGTACCAAAAGTGTTGTTCAAATATCATTACTCTATTTGATATGTCGAGTCTCGAGTTCAAATCCACGATATCCTTTATTGAAAGAAAGACACTATGAACATTTTATTTCTATCATTCTCTCTAACACTCATTTTTTATTGAGAGAAATCCATGTAGTCACTCTCTGATTAAAAATTAAGTGATTAAGCTCAAATGATTAATGAATTTTAAATAAGGACGAATTGTTCGTATTCTAACTTTGAAGTCTAGCTAAATAATCATTTGTTGTACTTTATTTATCTCTCGAACGAATTTGAATTATCTTGGACTACATCTTATTTGTTGTACTTTAGCTAAGAACTAAAGGGTTAAAATACAACTTATTTTTTCGCATGGTGGTGTGGCTCAGGTAAAAACTAATTTGATTAAAATGCTCGATCATTCATCTTTTAAACGTTTACAATTTAAAAATTAATAATTCTATTAGAAGAGTTAAAATTTCTTATACATATTTTATAGTTGAATCAAAATAAAGGTTGTGTGTGTGAAAATTACATATAAATATAAGGCAAACAAGTAACAAGTTGCACCGCCAAACTTTTTTGAATGGCTAAACCAATTATCGTAAACGCAACATTCATGGATCTAGGAGAGACACATAACATTGATATGCATGATCCTTCAAACTCTATGTAGAAGGTTAATAGCCTCTGGTGCTATGTCAAAAGTGTCAAACACAAATGGTATAAAAGCATGTTGAATGTTAAAACATGTTTTCTCATGTTAAGCCATTTTTCTTGTCGCAACTTTGAGGGCTTCTTGTCTCACTGTAAAAGTCTTGACCCCTAAACCCAGAAGTGGTGAAACCTCAGTAGACACATGCATGTGTTCCTCATATCCACCCGTACACTATAACATGTGCTAGCTTAAGTGTCGATCTTCTATCTAGTAGGTGTTAATACCAAAAATAAAATATTATTTGTGGTTATTGATTTGAAGTGCTTAATGGACTTTTAAAGGGAGAAAACAAGATTTCAACATCTCATATGAGTTATTTCGACATGCTGCAAAGTACAAAGGGATTTCGACCAAGAGCATACAAACTTCGATATACCGCAATTTCGACTAAGTGATTTAATGTGTTGCATGCATATGGTTTTCAACCAAAGATAAGGAGAAATAATATGAAGTTACAATTAGAGTGCATGTAGTGTCTTTTAATCATGCCAAGTGTAGGGCTCTAAGTATAGGAAGTTATGTCTACATTTGATTTAGACCGTAATTTAATGGTAGTTTTGCCTACAAGGTGTGTGTGTATATATATATATATATATCAGTTTGTAATAAAACCAAGGGATTGGTTTCTTGATTTCTGAAAACGGGTTTAGGAGTGGACATGTAGACAGATTCCAAACACCATTTTATTCCCTGCAATTTAATTGCTTTATTATTGCTTTATTTTCCCTTTTCTTTACTTCATTCTGCCCTTTTCCTTTCGTTTTCTTTCTTCTTCTTTTGAATACTCATTTGAGTGTTATTTCTTTTAAATTGTCATTTGATAACTTGTTTTATTAATGTTGTTGGAAGCATTTCTAACACTAATAAGATCAATTTGATTTGTTCTCAACAAACACATAAGGAAAGAGACCATAAATCGCTAAACCCGAAGAACCCCAAAAAAGACTTTAATTCAGTCCTTAATTGTTTTGGATAATATTGTTTGTATTACCAAAAATCAGTGAAAACAGTGGGCCAGTCAACAAGTTTACATGCGCCTCATTCTTCATAGATACTCTCACCCACCTAAATATATAAAAAAAATGACAATCTTAACAAAGTCATGTCTGTATTTGAAATCGAGAAGCTCCTTACAATGAACTGCATGCTCCCCAAAGGTATCTAGACACGCTTACAGAAAACAAAACACACCTCATCAATATAAAATAATGGAATCATGAGGTGATATATGAGGATAAAATAGTACTATACTAATGACTTATATTGACCTAACCCATCAATAAGGATAGCTAGAAGAAAATCATGATCATGTGTTATTTGCAAACACCCAAAAAATGTTTTCTGTCTTGTCATCATTTTACACTTGACTTCTATATCTTGAACACTCTTACTAAAAAGGACACTCACCAAAACATGTCTTACTTTAGGAGGGACAATATCCTTGCTAGTAAAACTGCTAGAATATAAATCTGGAATCGCACCATGAAGAGCATCTAAAACATTGTCAAAATCAAAGTTTATATCACTTATCGTGTTGTATATCAAAATATGATCTTGTAAGATCCAAGATTTCTCCATGGAAGCCACCAAAGCGTCTGATGAAGCCTCTACTTCCAAGTACAAACTCAACCCACAACTCTAATAACTCTAATAGGCAGAGAAGCCAACCTCCAATGCAGGTCCCCAAATAAAGGACTTCCATCAACCACAATATCTTCAACCACCCCTCGCAACTCTTTATCAAACAACATAAACGCTTTCTCCATGTGAATTGGCTGACACGTCCTTAGGCCAAAGAAAAGTTGTGTGATACACATGCTTGATCAAAGTAAAAGAAGATGCATTAACTTAACAACTCTAAAATCTCTCTTCATAGACAACCCCTCAATAAAACCTTTATCTCGACTAACAACCCCGCTGAGAAATTTCACCCCCAACGTTAGCCTCCTAATGCCCAAAGAGAACAACCCCCCACAATACTTATTACCATCACATGAAGGCCAAAAGATTTCAGTCTTATGAATATTCAATTCAATGCCTAACTTTGGTCTTTACTCCCAAATGATGTATAATGCTTTAGCCACCTCCTCTGAATCCCATATAATAGTCTCATCATCAAGATACCAATCATGAAGAAGAAGCTTGCAAATATCTCTAATTTGACGAATAAGAGGGTGTAACACAAGAGCAAAATGGAGCGACCCTGACTGGTCGCCTTGTTGCATGCAGTGGCTGAGCCCTTCATGGGCTAGGGTGGGCCACGGCCCACCCGGAAAATTAAGAAATTAACGACTATAGGTCTATTTTGCAAGATTTTATACAATTTTGTGTCGGTTTTATGTTTCAATTGATCCAAATTCCCGCAAAGTGGTGTAGTGGCCCACCCGAAAAATTTAAATAATTCAATTATAGGTGTATTTTGTGAGACTTTGAATAATTTTTCAACGGTTATAGTTTTCCAAAGTTTCAAAAGTGGATACGTGATTTTTGTGATGCTTATACGCATGTTAGCGGAGGCTTATAGACCTACGAATTTGCATGGGTTTCATATCTCTCGCATATTGTCTTGTCAACTGAAAATTCTATCAGCTAAGAGTTGTAATGTACAAAAAAAGTTTTATAATTTATAGTAGTTGTTAAATATGTAATTATTTAACTATCCACCCTAACTTTTTAGTCAAACTCCGCCACTGGTTGCATGCATTCTAGTGGCTGACATAATACTATCTTCACAAAAAATAATTAATTTTTAAATTTAATTGTTAATGAAATCTTAAATTAGTCGAGGTCGACTGAGTTTGCACAATTGTGATTTCATTTGCTTCAAGTGATTAATGTTGAGGGAGAAACTTTGTCCCTCGGTTGTGGGTACATTAACTTCTCCAATAAAGTGTCAAGTCTAGTTGTTTTTTGGATTTTTTGAGCTACACTGAAAAATACATTAAAAATAAAGATAATGACAGAAAGATAAAAGGGATAAAAACGAGGCATAAAAAAACAACTTGTACGATATATGTATGTATGTATGTATTTATAGTAAAAATCTTTGCATAGTAGCCAAACGACATGGCCTACAGTAGTGACGAGCCTTTGCTCGACTAATTTTCGAGGTTGTGTGTGATAACTCTCTTGCTAGCGTGGCACTCCATGTTTGATTTTATTCTCCTCTTCTCAACATGATCCATTGACAGGGTTCTTACTATGCAACTCCATGAGGACCATATCTTCTCCCTCATTCCTCAAAGTAGTTAATGTTGCTAAAAACAGGAAACACGAGTTTCTCACGTTATTGTCCAGTTTAACTATGTTTTGATTCAATTTTGTGGCTTTAAAGACCCGCATTCTAAGTTAATAGCCTCGAGAAAGAACCAACTTCATGGCTCGACTGCTTTAACATCGCCTAACCTTTGCTCGGCTAAGGGGTTTTCTTGTCTAATAGTCTAATCTCCTATTTGCCTAGATCATCTAATAGAATGATTATGTTTAGGCGTAAGCAACACCCTACGTTGTATTATCGATTGAACCTTGAAAAATGATATGATGTGACGTAATTTATCAGAGATATATGTGCACAATGTCATCATTACACCGTAAAATAAAAAATTAAATCGTCTCAGTATATCACTACGTCGGCCACCATAATAATCATTACCTTCTTCCATTCCTAAAAAAAATCATTACCTTCTTCCACCAATTCAACTCGTCCGCTGAGAATCCTAGCCCTCGTATGGGAATGTTATTCCAAATTCATTGTGAGGCAATGAAAATTTCTAATTCAGTTATAAGCTGAACCGAACTTGCTAAGATATTTATGGATGAGATAATGCTCTAACTAAATAAGATTGTGGTCCTTTCCTTCTTCACTAAAAAGCTGGAGGATTAGGGACCATATGCCATTACAGTGAAATCAGTATTAGACATTAATATTTAATAAGCATGTGGAGGTGACAGCTTCGATCGATCTCTCAGTGGGAGTTATACTTTGCAGTGTACTGTAGTACTATAGAGGTACTAGACCAAAGATAGTCAAAATTAAATTATGAATAAAAAATCGATTTTTTTCCTAGTTAAACTATCGTTTTTTCTTTAATTTAATCCCTAAAATTTATTAATATTATAAATAGTTCTTAAATTATATAAAATCTATCAATTTTAATTAGTCTATACTATTAAGAAGTTAGAAATATGGATGAAATTTCATATAGTTCAAAGATTAAATTAAAATATTTATTATAATTTAAGAACTAAAATGGAGAGGGTTTTATTTTTGTTAGGAGTGTTTCCAGAGACATTATGAATCATAATTTGGAAGTTGTTCAACATCGAGTGCTGAGGAATTGGAATAACATTATATTTGAAAGTTAAAGTCACCGTTGAAGGTGAAGAAATTTTTGTGGAGAGCTTGCCGTAATTGTTTGTCTACGAAAGTTCGGTTACAAACTAAAAATGTTCGATGTCCAGATCAGTGTGTGAAAAGCTCAAGTGAAGACCAGCTCATATTTTAATTTTGTGCAGCAAAAATGTGCTTTGTTGGCAGTGCACTGGCTTATGGAGTACTCCGATAACTCTTTTCGATCCTGATGCAAGTTTTCCAACAAATGTGTTCGCTACCAGTAGCAAAAGCAATTCTTTGGTGTGACCCTTTAGAGCATTTGAAAGCATAGAAACACTAAGGTTTGAAATAATATTGTTGAGTCAACTCAATCTATTTGTGAACGAGTAGGTTCTCTCCTCATTAGTTGGGTGAATGCCCAAACCATACGAAAACCTACTTCAAGACAATCTAACACACACAATGAGATGCATTAACAAAAATCAAGACCCGTGAGGTATAAATGCAATGTAGATGCCTTCTTCTCTGATGCACTGAATAAAGTTGGGTTTGGCATGTGTATTCATGATGAAGATGGTCGATTTATGCTAGCCAAAACAGAGTGGATGATTTCACTCCTTGATGTGGACTTGGGGGAGGCCTTAGGCTTGTTCGCAACACTTGGGTGGGTTCATGACCTTCAGCTGAGTATCGTGGACTTTGAGCTTGATTCCAAAACTGTGGTGAATAGTCTCTATGGAAGTAAAAGTGGTGTTTCTAATTGTAGTGTAGTGATTAATGATTGTAGACGCATGTTAGCCTCTGATTTATCAAACCTCTAGTTGAAGTCGCTCATAGTTTAGCAAGGGTGGCTTATGTCATTTTGGTTTTCATATTCATATTAAGATTCCATCTTATATCTATACTACTATTATGAATGAAATGCAATAAACTTCTTTTTATAAAACAAAAAACTAAAATGGAGAGGGATGATTTATTCTAGAATTTTGGAAATTTAGTAATATCTCCATCGTATATATTATTTTATTCTAATTGTATTCATTCAAAATTACACCCAAAGTCATTTTAGCTACTACAATATACTTATGATTTTTTTAATGAATAAAAGTATTGAATATAAAAATGACAATGACTTTTTTTTAGGTGAAAAATGATAAAGACTTGTTAAGTTCTCGTTAATTTGTGTTGAATAAGCTAGTATGGTATTTATAAATTTAAAAATACTCAATCAAAATAAAATAAAAATAAAAAATTTGCCATTTGGCGTAGGGTCAAAACACCACAAAAGAAATTATTTGTGACAGTTTTTCTTTAAAAAAAAAATTAAAAATAAATCATTTTGTTGGGTTTTTTTGGTTACATTCTGTTGGGGTTTTTCCTGAAAAAAACGACAAGAAAATGCACTGATTTTTTTAAAAAGATTTGTGGCGCTTCAAAACCGTCGCAAATTTGTGGCGTTTTATAACCGTCACAACTCACCAAGTTTAAAAAAAAAAATGAAATGACACAGATTTTTTGAATTTAACCATAGAATAGTGTTATTCTTGTAATGGCACTTCAGACACACATCCAAAATTACACGGTTTTTACTTTAGCGCAGGGCCGTTTTTTGGGAGAGTAAAAAGTTAAACCGAGCTGGGCCTACTAAAGTGATGGGCCTCAAGAAAAAATTTATGATTTCTGCTCTTCCCCCTGCACAAAACACTCGCGCCCTGCATCCTTTTCAAATATACCCCTGCGTGAGTTAAGTCACGCTGCGTGACTTAACTCACGCACCTTATAATCTCTACGTGACTTAAGTCACGCACCACTGAGCCTTTGCGCGAGTGATGTAATATCAAAAGTAAGTATTTATGTATCGTCTCTAGAGGGACTGGTGCGATATTCCAAGCCGTTCAACAATCGGTGTCGTTTTGAGCTAGTTTTTTCTGATGGTTTTGTTTCATAAACTAATAAACTACGAAATTGTAAAAGGTATGAGAGTTAACATGGAAATGATTATGCTGAGATTAAACTTCATTAACCCACTTATACATATTCTCGGATTAGGGTTGCGGATTCCAATTATCAATCGATATTATCACATATCCCTTGACAACATCATTTGTGTCCAAATGAAGTTGTGATTTCTACTGTATCGTTTAATCGTCGATTTCCCAAACTACCAAAGGTTCCAATAGTCGATCGTATCGTTTAATCGACGATTTCTCCATCTATTAAATGATCTGAAAGCATGAAGCTTAGATACTCAAAGTGATTACCAAACCCTAATTCCATGTCTAAAACAAAAGCTTTGATAGAAGATTATTCTAAAACTAGATTTAAAAGGTATTTGTCAATAACAATTCACATCCATAAAATTGTAATGGAATGCAAGAATAACTTCAATATCTTGAAATAATTAAAATCACACAACACCATAATCAAAGGGAATACATACTAATAGAGTTGATTACATTTAATCCCAACAAAAAGAGTTTAGTTACTCATT
>Ga0315914_1010185_pt1 | contig 11783 bp, 10 predicted proteins | sample MpolenodulesMG_FD_203920 | JGI IMG/M metagenome (GOLD analysis project Ga0315914, IMG submission 203920) | Medicago polymorpha root nodule microbial communities from Los Angeles, California, United States - elongated nodules | ecosystem: Host-associated > Plants > Roots > Nodule | place: USA... | reverse complement strand
AGAGCTATTTGGGAAGAAAGCCAAAACATTTTCTGCAAATCAATCAATTTAGTCCTTCGAAATGTTTGTTATTATCGGCCAAATTAGTCCCTGCCTACGTGGCGTCTGACATGTGAGAGGTTAACGGCCACGTCAGCCCGTTAACGCTCCGTTTGAACAGAAGGACTAACTTGATTGACATTTAACAAATTCAGGGACTAAGTTGATATTTCGCATAATTGAGGGACTAAGTTGGCCGACGCGTGAAAATTCAGGGACTAATTTGATGGTTCACTCAGAAAACAATAGAACATCGGCAGCAAAAAAGAAAGAAAATTGTTTATATATGCATATTGTTTGTCATCATAAAAAAGAGGAAGTTTGTTAGAACCATGTTGATTCACATACAATATCTCAACGTTGGTGTTTCGATGATAATAAAGCAAAAAAAATAACTTGTCTATAGTGTTTCGGTGTGCAAAAATTTAAGGTTTAAACCCGGCTCCTGCATAATATCGTCATTACAGCTACCAACCGAGTTGTGCTTAAATGACATAATAATTTAAGTTTTATTCGATTAAATAGACACAAAATATTATTATAAACTAATTAACAATTAACCAAGTCTACTAATTGAGTAAGTTTTAATGTGTGATTGAAAGTGTGACTAATTAAGAAGGTTCTTTATATATATCTTTAAAAAAAAAAGTTTCTTTATAACATTAATTAATATGAACAAAGAAACTTCGATTAAACCGTATAATCACTTATGCCCGGTGAACAATAAAGAGAAGCCAAATAATGAGTAAAGAAGCATGTTCTGAAGTGAAGTCCATCAAGCTAACCACATCATCAGGAAGCAAAATCTAGCGTCTGGATCACTGTTCAAGAAAATTGTCTAGAATATTGTTCAAACCACTTCGTCTGGACTGAATCTTCTGGATGAATCTCTACAACATTTCATCCAATGGATCACTTCGTCTATACTAAGAGCATCAATATTACATTTAATAAACAGCCAAAACCTCTAGTCATAGTTCAAAGAGTAATGCTTTATATCGTGAATGGATTTTTCGTGAAAACTAGCGAACCTGTATTTGCACCTAACTTCCCCATTTTCCTCCCATGTTTTCCACCAAAGAAGGAAGTTGTCTCGGGACATTCGCTGTGCTTTCCTTTGCTGGATACAGCACTACTCTAGTTCAAAGGTCGAATCATCTTGTGAATAAACTCAAGCTTGAATCGTCCAGTCCTTAAAGCAATCCTCTAGACCAAGTGTATTGTCGAGTAGAAGAAATGTATTTGAGGAATTCAAGTTATAATCTAGACTAAAGACATAAATAAAAAATTTCAAGCATCGTCGTAAAAGAAATATTTGTTGAAATCAAGAGCGGTCTCTTTGTGCACCTCATAGAAGTTATGAAAGCTAGAGAATCAAGACAACAAAGGTTTTGAAGACGAGAAAAGTTGTGGAATTTTTGTTCTAATTAAGAGCATGTCAACGAAGAAAAACACTTCAAGAATAAAGAAAAATTAGAAAATTCGCCAGGGCCTCGCACCCTGCCCATTGCATGTCCATAAAGGTCAGTTTATTACTGTCTCATCCGTCCTGCACATGCCGTAGCGAGAAAAACAACCTTTGTGTTGTTTTTAGGTTTTTTGGGCCAGGGGAAAAGCCATGTAATACAAGGCAAAACCGATGTGAATAATGCATGTATAAAGGCCTCTTTCATCCAGAATAATTCATTCTGAAACTTGGCGATTCAAAGGCGGGCAACCAGAGCAACAAAGAGGAGTGTTTTCCAACCTCCTTCCAATTGTTCTAGAGTATGTTTTGTTTTCCCTTGATTATGTATTTAGTTTCTATGAGTAACTAAATACTTAAAGACGGTGATTTTAGGATGAACCTCTATTTATTTGTAGAAAATTTATAATGCATGATTTCTTTATTCAAGTATGATCTGATCTGTATTTAATTTACATATTTATTGTACTTAATGCTTTTCAAACTAGGAATTGAGAACCCTAGACTTGAATTGATCTTAGTTTAGGGTTTATAGATTGACATCTTGCTTTAACCGAAATCATTATTATGTGTTTTACTCAAGAGTCGTTAAGAAATTAGGGATTATTAGTATGATGGTTAGATTCTAAGACACGTGTGAGAGTGTAAGTCTCGACTCTGGGAGCAATACGATACTTTGACATCTCTTGTGTCAGTGTGATTATAAGTCACTTAAATAGTTGAGGAGCAACATGACATTATGGAGTAAATTACTTGTGGGATCATAAGTCCATGGTATATTGGTATGTAGCAATCTGACATTTGGAGGGCCACAAATCTTCGGCCCATGAGGTTAACCATAGTTTATATAGTTCTTATGTCATATTTGGTAGGAAACATGCATTAATCCAACAAAGAGGCATAGAGGATTTGAAGAATTTTAATCAATGTCAAAAAATCTAAGTCAAACTTATTTACTTTTGACTACAAAACCAACAAACTTGCGAACTCCCCCCAATTTACAGTTTTTAACTATAAGTTTAGTAAATTGCCAAGTAGAAAACAACAATCCATGTGAAGACGATACATTTACTACTATATTCCTTAGAACGGTTTAGTACACTATCCAAACTTGTCATCGGTTGATTCTTCGAGTGAAGAATTCAAAAAATTTCTTGAATGGGGGGCTGGAGTAGCCACTAGTTGGGTAGTGAACTAGTATAAACATAACATGTTCATCTCTATTCTCTTACTCTATTTGTTTTATGTAAGTTCTTAATGGTTTGACTTTAACCTATGTTTAAACGTTTATATTGAAGTTAAATGATTTGATAAAAATACTTATTCTTTTATTGAAATGAATTTGTGAAGAATGTTGATAACCAAAATATCAGGCCAAAAGAATTCGTGAAGTATCAGACCAAAAGATCAACAATCACAAAACTCAAATTTATTTCTCTAAGAATGTTGATAACCAACTTCGTGAAGAAATCTTACTTCATATTGGTTTTTCTTATGTCAATAGTTTGGGTAGATATTTAGGGGTTAATTTAGCTATTGGTAGATCCACTAGAGGTCACTTTAAGCATATTGTCAAGAAAATTCAGAATAAGCTCACTGGATGGAAGCAACAATGTTTGATTCTAGCAAGGAGAATTACTCTCTCAAAGTCAGTTATTAGCTCTATTCCTTATTACAATATGCAGTATGCAAAGATCCCCAGAACTATTTGTGATGAAATTGAGAAAATCCAATGTGGTTAACTGGGATGTTTGTTGTCAGCCAAAGTCTGATGATTGTTTAGGGTTTAAGAGACCACATTATATGAATGGGTTTTTTCTAGATGAAAATGATGTGGAACCTCATTAACAAATCAAATGAGATGTGGTGTAAAATCCTTATTAACAAGTATGGAAGAAGTAATGATCTCATGGTTTCTTGTAGCTCTCGGTCTTATGATTCTCCTTAGTGGAAAGCTTTGGCAGGAATTTGGGATGATATTCAATGCCATGTGTTTTGGCAAATAGGAAATGGTAAACGAACAAATTTTTGGATGGATAAAGGGGTTTATGAGGGAGAATTCCTTACATCAGCTTCCCAAAACCTAATTGATACCACTCTTTCTGTGAGGGATACACAAACTCCTGAAGGAAATTGGGATTTAATATTTTTGTAAGATAATTTGCCTAATACTATTGTGAATCAGGTCCTTACTTTGCATGCCCCAAACCATACGAACGACCCTAATACCATATGATTGGGGGGGGGGGGCTAATACCCACGAGTTTACTATTCAAAGTGCTTATGGTTGCAACATGGGGATATCCATGCTCTAGGAAGATTGAAATTTTTGTGGGACTGGAAAGGACCACACCATATTCAAACTTTCATCTGGATGACAGCTCAGGAGCGTATCCTTACCAACCTTAGGAGAAACAAGTGGAGAGTGGGAATATCTCCACTTTGTACTAGATGTAGGAGAGATGATGAAACTACCATTAATGTGCTTTGTGACTGTGTCTACGCTACACAAGTATGGCTCTCTTTGGTTCCATCTAACTTTATAACTGATTTCTTTACTTTTGATTGCAGGAATTGGATTTTCAATAACATTATTAAGCAGGGTAGTGGTGGTCATATTACAAATTGGAAGACAACTTGTTGGTTCATGTGGACGTGGAGAAACAACGCTATTTTTGAAGAGAATTTTCAACAACCAAATAACCTTGTCTTAGCGATCCAAAATTTTGCTCGAAAGATAGACTTTTGTTCGAACCAACCACCTCATCACAATATTCAAATTAAGGAGACAATCTATATAGGTTGAAAGAAACCCCCTGAAGGTTGGATTAAACTCAATATTGATGATTGCAAAGGAAGTGGAGAATTTTATGATGTGTTGGCCTCTTCCACAACTCTGAAAGGAGATGGTTAAAAGGCTACATTCATAAGATTGGAGTGTGTAATGCATTTCATGCTGAAATGTGGGCCACATGTCTTGGTTTGGAGATGACTTGGTGAGAGCACATTCTGCAACTCATTGTTGAAAGTGATTCTAATATCTTGATGGACATGGTTATAGAAAACTACAAGTTTAGTGGATCAGTTTCCATGTTGGCACAACGCATTCGCAAACTCTTGGCTTTGGATTGGCGAGTCCAATTTCGTCATACTTGGAGGGAGGGTAATCGATGTGTTGATTGGTTTGTTAACTTTACATTTTCTCTAGGCTCTTTTAAATGTATGAGAATGGAGAATCTCCCTAGTGAATTCCATAGATTTATTTTTAATGACATCTACGGGACTTTTATGTCTAGAAATATTTGGCTAGTTTCTTAATTTTCTTTTGGGCTATTGACCCCTTTTTTTACCAAAAAAAATAAAATGAATTCAAGCAAAAGCCTTCTTTTTGTGTAAACTTACTTTGCAAAATAATTTTAAAATGGTCAACAAAATTCAAACCTCCAATTTTTGTATTTTACAACACCTTCAAAAAGTTCCTTTGCTACATGGTATACATAAATTTGGATTCATTTTCTAGAGATATAAATGTATATATGTTAGTGTATTCCATAATAATATACGAGTTTGGATTCATTGGTGTTCCCAACTAGTCAAATTATATACACATAAAAAAAATAAAAAAAAATACTCAAGTTATACCGTAAAATAAACCTCTAAAAAAATTGTAAAATAGTAAATAAGTACAGTCAATGAAAGATATTTTGTTTAAAATTTATAAGCATGTTTTAGAAAATCAATGTATGGACATTAATTAATAAGACTTTTTTTTGGTTGACAAAAGTAACGTTACAAAGTTGTTATTAAAAGGGTTTTTTGTTAAAATGGTCACTTCTATTTGGCTAATTTTTTTTTTTAGATGAATACTAAGGGGTGGACACTCTTCAAAAAAAAATAAAAATTAGGAGTGGACAGGCATCAAGAAGACTCGCAGACATCCCAACTAGGTTGACATCCAGGACGGTTGCTAGTGTAAGGGAGAGGTAGCCATGGCTACCCCAAAATTTTTTTTTTTTTGAGCGAGTAGGTATATTTTTATATTTAGCTACCCCTAATAATATATATTTGGCTACCCCAAATTTTATTTTAAGTGAAATAATTTTTTGTATCTTTATTTAGTTTTCGGTCGAACTTCGAATTATTTAATCATGTCGTATAGAAACCGGAAGAATAATACCAAAAACAGATAAATAATAAATAATAACAATCTTTGCTTTATTTAACAAATAAAATAATTTAATTGTAGGTAGACCCACACTCACAGCCCACCACACAATTAATAAAACAAGATGACTTTTTTTTACTTTTCACTTTTCACAAACACAACACAATTACACTGTACCGTGAATTAAAACAAGAGAAGAAGAGCCACAAACAAACAAACAGCCGTGCGGTGACAACATCAACATGGTGACCTAGCTGTAACAAGCTAGCAGCAAGCAACGTAATTAGATTCGATTGATCTTAATTCACACGTTTGATCTCAATTCACAATAATCTCATTTAATTTGAAACTAATGTTTTATGTTTTGCTTTGGAATTTAGCAGATATATATGGCACAGGCTGTTAAAATTTAGTTACTTTTTATGGTTACTATATTTCTATAGTTAGGTTTTTGTACCTTTTTATGTTTAGTTTAGCAATTTCATCAAAATTTGGTTTCGGGTTAGGAAAAACAAATTAGGTTAATTATACTGTATAGTTTACTTCGGTTTTTTTTTTTTTTTTGTGACAACATTTGATTTAAACAACACAAATTCTTATGTTTATTTGATTTATTATCTTAGGTGTGAGTAAAATGAAAACTATTGACAACTTTTTTAAAAGAATCGGTCCAAATGTTGCTAGTAGTTCCTCTGCAATTGAAGCATCCAATCTCAATATTTCACCTTAAGAAGAACAATCTGAGCCAAAACGCCAAAGACTTCGTCATGAAGAAATGAGTCGTTCTCAAATTGAAGTAGATCCAGGATTGCGACCGATGATTTGGGACTTTCCTGTAAATCAAAGAGATGAAATTCGTCGTGCCTGTCTTAAACATGGGCCATGCCAACCTATTCTTAGAACGTATCCTTTATCAAATGATGATCATCCTCGTCGTTTTCAAGCTTCTTGGTTTCAAGTGTATATTTTATGAAGAACATTTTATATAAGTAATAGTTATTGTAATTTTTTTTTGACTGCTGAGTTAGATTAGCTTAAATTATTTTTTTTTATATGTGGCCACCTCATGAAATATTGTTAGCTTCGCCGCTGTTGACATCCCTAAAAGTTTCTCATCCTATGCTGTCGACCCTAAAAAAAATTATTAATAACAAATAGGACAAATATGTACAAAAGAGGGGGTGCTAGACCTGACCCTCCAATAAAAAAAAAGGTTAAGATTAGGGAAATCTATAAGATGGTCAACCAAAACGGTCTCAAAAGAAAGGCTCACGAATAATCTCTGGTAAAGAATTCAACCACCAAACACCCTGAACTGAGTGTCCATGATTCATTAGCTTATCAGCACAAGCATTGCCTTCTCGAAAAATATGAAAGGAAACAACCTGAAGACCTAACAAGTATTGGCTGAATTTTGAATTATCCTATTCACCAAAAAAAAAATCAACTAACCAGTCTCTTTTTTTTTTCCTTTTCTGAACGAACTAACCACTCTTCTCTTAAACTATTCAAATACAGCGGTGTAATTTTAATTTGTTTTTTTACCAAGTACTTTTAATTTGTTCGCACCGATATTGGAACTTAAATTGTAGTTTGAATTTTTTATTGAAATATTTAATTTGAAAATTTTAATTGATAGAATATATGTAAATTTAATTGTAAATCTTATATGAGATCGGTGGGCGGTGGCTCTCTATTTTAATATGCAAAGGTTTCAATATAAAAGAATAAGTTCGACCAAACATGTTTTTTAGAAGCATAAACGATATTCATTCATTCAAATTGACAGAGTACATAATTCCATGGTGATTCGGAGTTCTATGCTATTGTTTCTAGTATTATTTATCAGTTATCTTTACATTCCAACTTCGAGGTGAAGTTTGTTAGGAGACAAGCGAACATGGTTGCTCATACTTTAGCTAGGACGGCCTGTTCTTGGGTTAGTCACCGTGTTTTTTATTTTTATCCTTCTTGTATTAAACATTGGTTGATTAATGATAATAGTTAACTTTGTTTCGGTCAAAAAAAAAATTGACAGAGTACATCGATACAATACAAATTTCAAAGTTGTTAAACACAAAAAAGATAAATCTATGAACAAATTCACATCGTTCATGTTAATAACAAAAAACGACTAAGTACATATGCCTACAAATATGAATTACTATATTCAAGTCTCTGAAATATTCATGTATCCGGATCTGCAACGTTAACGACGCAAAAGTCATTGATCGGATCTGCACTTGCTTGCAATTAATCTTTCAACCTGAACCAAATAAACACTGCATTAAGATGGAAAATTAAAAACATGTCGCACAAAGACGGAAAATCAAAATAAACAAAGTCGTACAGAGATGACGAAATCACAAAAGCAAACAAAAGAAGACAAATATATGTGAAAATCTCTTATTCAATTAGAAAAGAAGGAAAAACAATTCGGATAGATGATTTTGGGTCAATATTGACCCTAAATCACCTATTTTTGATATACAAAGAGAAGATAGAAGTGACGACTAAGATTTGAAAAAGAGAGAAGAGAATAGAGCAAAACAGATTCACATATTTAATACATTTATTATTATTTTATTCAAAATGATAAACTTGCCAAGACATAAGATTTAATAATATAATAAATATCATTATAATAAAAGTATAGTACAAATAAGATTTAATAATTTAATAAATTTTATTATAATAAAAGTATAGTACAATATAGAAAGGTTCCTATAAACTATGCTCTTTCTTAATTCAAAATATCAACGACTTGCTAGCTAATCAAAAATCTCTCTTCATCACATTCTCAGACTTCTTTGCGAAATTCGAAACTACTTTAGATGTTGACTTAATCATTCACCAAACGCCTCCAACTGACCTCCTTCCTTGCTCAAGGCTGACGCATTGCACACCTTCTTCATTAGGAGCTAGTTTTTCTTCTATTTCTGTTTTTTCTCTTTTGTTTCTGTTTGCATAATCCTGTAACAAAAAAAAACTTTAACATAATGTATTTGAATTTTTATTGTGCATAAAGTTCAACTTTATTTTTAAAGTTCTTTTTTCTACTATAATTCAATAGTAACTTTTATCCCTAAAAGAAAGTTGGGCCAAACACAACATTACATAATAAACATTGGATTTGTGCTCTTCCCCCAACACAAAACACTCGCACCCTGCAGCCATGTTCAAATTGCCCATGCGCATCTTAAGTAACGCAGAGTTACTGTTTTCGTACAAAACCCATCAGTTCATACTTCAAGCACCATTTTCTTTCCCTCCATCTTAAAAAACCTAAAAAGTGCAAATTTTTGGTCAAAATCATCATCCCAAACCATTGCAAATTGTTAGGAAGCAAGTTTCTACGCTCGTCAAGCATCAAATATCAGGTATTGTATCATCAAAACTCATCTCATTTTACTGGTTTTTGTGCTTGGTTCGTCTGTTTTTCGTAGGTAGTAGGGCTTGGTGCGCACGTTAACTTGCGCAAGGGTTAAAGGTTGCGTGACTTAAGTCACGCAGGAATTAAAGTGTTGCGAGACTTAAGTCACGCCACTGTAGGGTCCTGTTTTTTGAATTTTTTGCGCCACTTTTGTTCTAGGTTAGCTTGTTCCACAAGTAATTTATTTATTCTTCCTTTGTTATTTTTTATTCAATAGATATATAGTGAGATGATTAACAATGTCGCGGGTGATGACGTTGAACCGAAATCGGCCAGAAATGAAGCTTCTGGTGATGCTTCCGGCGAAGGTTCCGGTGATGTCAAACCAACCGTTAATGTGAAACCGTTTAAATTCAAAATTCCATTTCAAGCTCGCATTGGTAAAATTGAAGAACCTAAACCGGTACCTATCGGTGTTGTTTGTGAAGGTCGCGACACCGCCTCATTTTTTACAACAAATGCAAGATGAAGAGAGCGATAAGAGTTACTTGATTGGGTTCGTCGACAAGGGGTAAGGGCTGGATTTAGTGTTTGTATAGTTAAATCCGTTATAAAAAGGTCGTACTTGACGATACAATGTGAAAGGAGTGGGATATACAAGCCACCTAAGACGAGGAAGAAACCGAACCTTGAAGACATCAGCTCAAGGAAATGTAATTGTCCGTTTAGGTTGAAAGGTTTCTTTGATAATGATACAAATGATTGGTGGCTTGCAATGCTTTGTGGAATGCACAACCATGACTTGGATGAAAAGTTATCAGGACATCTTATTGCGGGTAGACTTAGTGCGGAGGAGAGGAAAAAACTTATCGACATGACAAAGAGCTTGACGGTGCCTCGGAATATTCTCACCAATTTGAAGCAAAATAACAAAGAAAGTGTGACAACTATCAAGCAAGTGTACAATGTGCGAACAAGATGGCGCAAGGGGGAGAGAGGTAACATGACGGAGTTGCAATACTTGATTTCGAAGTTGGTGGAGTATAAATATGTCTATTACACAAGATGCAATAGTAACGAAACCACTATTGGAGACATATGTTTTGCTCATCCGGAGTCAATTAAATTGCTCAACACTTTTCCGACCGTTTTGGTCATGGACTCCACTCACAAAACCAACAACTACTGAATGTCGTTGTTTGAGATAGTTGGTTGCACCTCTACAAAAATGACGTATTCCGTTGGTTTCGCCTTTCTTCACTTTGAACTAGAGGATAACTTTACTTGGGCACTTACGATGGTGAAAGGTCTTTTGTCCTCAAAAGACAACATGCCTAAGGTGATTGTCACCAACAGGGATGGTGATTTGATGATTTTCGTTGGCATAGTTTTCCCTGAAACATACACCATGCTTTGTTTTTTTTTTCATATTGGGAAGAATGTAAGGACTAAGTGGATCACGTATTGTAAATTTCACCCAAAGCCTCCTAAGGGTGCAAAAGTTGACAAGAAAGAATTGAAGAAGAACAAGGTGAAGAATAGATAGGTTGTTGAGAAAGTCGTGATCGCTTGGAGAGAGTTGGTTGAATCTCCTACGGAGGAATCATATGCAAGTAATCTATTGAAATTCAAAGAGGTATGCATGCCATTTCCGAAATTCATAACATATGTTGAAACCACGGTTTTGAACCTTAAGGAAAAATTCGTGAGGGCATGGACGAATAAAGTTTTGCATCTAGGGTGTAGAACCACCAACATTGTTGAATCGACTCATGGAGTGTTGAAAAAATATTTGAGGAGTAGCGTGGGTGATTTCGCATCATGTTGGGATGAAATAGACAAGATGTTGGTCGTGCAATTTGGTGAGATACAAGGAAGTTTTAGGAGGAACAAAACAGTCTTGGAACACAAATACATAAACATCAAGATGATGAGAGAGTTGGAGGGTTATGTATCTAGACGAGCATTGAAATTTATCTATGATGAATTAAAACGCTCCAAGACATTCACCTTTGATAAGGAAGATTGTGGTTGTGTGCAAAAGACATCGTACAGGTTACCTTGTGCGTGTATTATTGTCGTGAAGAGCAACCAAAAATTGCCTCTTGACTTGGATGATATATACCCTCATTGGAAAAGGTTAGGTCTACAAGGAGAATAGATTGATGATGATTTTTCCGTGATGGAAGAGTGGAATGGCATTCAAGAACGTTGATAAGTGCTCAAAAGTAACATATTTTATGTGTTAATCTAGGCATTTTAGTGACTTGTGCTGCAAGTTATCTAAGGAAAAGCTATCAAATTGTGTTTTTTTACCATTTATGCTTTACATGCCTTACTCAACTCTTTTTGTGCAGGAAAATGCAAGCAAGGATAAAAATGTACCAAGTTCACAAGATTTCGCTATTAGCGAAATCTGTGCCATTAGCGAAATATTTGGCAAAGTTCTAGTGAGGTTTCGCCATCAGCGAAGTTCAGAAGCAGAAGGCCAAACTTCGCTATTAGCGTATAGTTCACCATTAGCGAAATAGTTGGCAAAATTCCAGTGAGGTTTCGCCATTAGCGAAGTTCAGAAGCAGAAGGCCAAACTTCGCTATTAGCGTATATTTCGCCTTTAGCGAAGTTGCATCAGAGAGATTTCGCCATCAGCGAACTTCAGGAACTTCAAGTGGATAAGGGACACGTGGAGCAACTCCATTGGTGCAGAGGCAGATTCTATACATTTCGCTAATAGCGAAATA
>Ga0315914_1010183_pt1 | contig 11784 bp, 8 predicted proteins | sample MpolenodulesMG_FD_203920 | JGI IMG/M metagenome (GOLD analysis project Ga0315914, IMG submission 203920) | Medicago polymorpha root nodule microbial communities from Los Angeles, California, United States - elongated nodules | ecosystem: Host-associated > Plants > Roots > Nodule | place: USA... | reverse complement strand
ATGAATTAAGTTGTGATGAAGTTGTTGTTCTTTAATGAGTTTGAATAAAAATGGGTTGATTATGATTTTGGTGTGAACTTAATAATTTGAAGTGGTGTAAGTGGGTATTACAAGTGTTATGACCCTAAACAGTGTTTTGAATTGATTAGGGAGTGTTGTGTTTGAGTTTAGTGATTTAAGAGTGATTCTTAAGTGAAAAGCGCATTGTTAAGCTGATATTTGAACTGCTGTGAAGCCCAAAATCGGCCACCGATTTCTGAGCTGTTTTTCCAGTTTTGGTTCGACAAAAATCGGGCCCCGAGCGTTGCAATTCGGCCACCGATTTTCTGTTAGGAAAATCTGGAAAACATTCACATTTGTTTCCTTTTCTGTTTTAAATTGGCTTTTGGTGTAAACATGAAAGTTTTAGATAATTGTGTTAGTTTTTCAGTGACTTTGGTTTGACTTGAAAATGATTTTTAGATTTTGAGTTATGATGAAAACACTCAAAGGTGGTCTTGGTGAATTTTTATGAAAATTCCGCATAACTATTTCTAAGTCAACCCAAAAACTTATGGAATGTTTCTAAACCTCAAAACTAGAAGTACTAGGAGTTCAATTAAGTGGTTTAAGAGTATTTAACCTATGTCTTGTTGAATCTAGGGTTAATAGGTCTTTACCCCCTTGTAATATAGGTCATTTCTGGTTTTCCCCCCTGTAAATTTTTTTTTTTATTTACCCTCCTGTAAAATATTTTTGTTTTGATTTACCCCCTAATAGGCCAAACAAAAAACCTCTTAACCCTTGAATCTAACTTGGTTTTGTTTTGAAAATGATTTGGTTTTGCAATATAGAAGAAATGATACGAACTTATCGTGACTTTATGATTTTGATGATTTTGTCGTAGTCGGCCGGTGAAACGCACATGTATATCCAACTACACTCATACGTGATCTAAGTGTATACATAGTCGAGGCCCTAGAGTTTGTTTACTTGGTTTTAGTCCAATTGTTTCAATTATTTTCAAGTTGTAAAATGAGAAACAAACTTTGTCGAAATGGTTCTTTAAAGCCAATTACTTTATAAACCTTTCGTGAATAGCTTTATATGATTGAATGAAAATATGTTAATGATTGTTAGGTGTTGAAAATGATGTTTATCATAAAGTGTTGTATTTTCTCCTTTACTTGGATTATGAGAAAGTGTATGAAGTCGTGGAGCTATATTATATAGTTGACGTGGATTAATATATATATGGCGATTGACGTGGATGTTTGTTGATAATGTGATGAAGACTCTTATTTGAATTGTGAATTGTTGATTGTGTGGACGTAATACTTGATAATGCAATTGTTGTTGAAGTTGATCAATGTAAATGGAGGTGTATTTTTACATTGTTGTTGGTGGATGCATATGTTGATGGTTTTGCATTATTGGGTCTTTGCTTGTATGTCCATGCATCATAAATCATATTGAGTCATATGAGAAATGTAAAAGGAGGTGTACTTTTACATAGTTGAATTGTAAGAGGAGGTGTACTCTTACATAAGATGTACGGTTGGCATCTAGTTGTCGGTGATATGGTACCACATGCATATAAGTGTCGTATATAGGCGCATATCATATTGGCATGAGTCTTAAGTGTTGTATGTGAATGATGGTTGTTGTTGGTAAGTGTGTTTGATGAATATATACTCGTGACATTATAATTGTTGTGTGTACATGCATATGAAAGTTAATTGCTCCTGATAATGAATTGAGACTTAATTTGATTCATTTATGTCAAACTGTTTATGTTGATTATGATTGATGTGAAGCTTACCCCCAATGGTTTTGCCCGCCTACCTGTTTGTATGAATGGGTAGACGGAGTGCAGGAGTAGTTTGATTTTTGTGAGTGCTTGGATAGCGGTAGCTAATCTCCGTTATCGTTTCTTGGAGTCTTAGATTAGGCTCTGATTAGGACGTCGGTCTTCATGTTTTTGTTGGATTTATTTGTTATTGAGATTTGACCCATATGTCGGGATTTGGAGATTTATATGATGATGTATATTGAACTCATGACATGTATACTTTGGAGATGTATGATTTATATCCCCTGCGACTGTTGAGAATTTATATATGCATGCTAAAATTTATTTTTGTTGATGACGTAGCGTCTATTTCTTGAATATATACTTTATTCGCGTGTTTTATCGCTTTAATAGAAATAGGGCGTTACAAACTGCATTTAAGCTTATTATTTATTTACCAAATAGAAGAATTTTTTTAAAAAAGACTTGTATAATGAGACGTCAAATTTGAATAGATATATAATTTTGACTTCAACAATAAAAAATTTACCAACTTTTGTACAATGGATTAAAAAGTGGTATCTTAATTTAACAAAAAGGATCCAAAAAAATATGCTTGCTCTATCGAAAATAGATGCGATTATGCACAGATCACTTATCACCTTCTAAAAAATTTTCTAACCTAGGAAACCTCCACCAACCACCACTGTCATGCCTCAAACCACCACCTCTGCACCTAATCATGTCTTAATTCCTTGGCCATGCCTATACCAGACACCAACAACTCCAAATCTAAAGACTGATGATCAAAAAATTGCACCAAAACCTCCCAAATCCTTTGCCCAGGCCCTTACCAATGTTTGTGACACCAACTCACCAAAAGCAAAACGAGGTTAATCCAAAGCTAACCTCCAGCAACTCACCAAGCTAAAACAAACTACTCCTGTACGCCATCTACCCATCTATACGAATAAGGTAGGCGGTGAACCAAACGACCACTAGGGGTTAGTTAACATTTCACAATTAAACATAATCAAATGAAAATAAGTAGCATAATTTAAATTCACATGATTAATAACCTCAAAATCATCATAAGTATACAAGCACAATCAAGCAATGCATACAATTCACCTTTTTCGAGTATTCACAATAATCACCAAGAGTTCACCAATGCATATATACACCGATTCACATATCCAAGTATGACTCGACTCACCAATTATTAAATGCATGCAATGTTCTAGACTCAACAAAATTCATGTGGTACCATAGGATTTCGGAGATAATTTTACCGTTTGAATCCACACCCACGTAAGAGTACACCTCCTCCTACATATTTCACCTATGTAAAAGTACACCTCCTTTTACATTTCTCATATGACTAAATATGACCATGATGCATGGACTTCAAGTAAGACTCGACAATGCGCCTAACACCAACTATATAATCACCAAACAATGTAAAAGTACACCTCCAAATACATTTCTTCATAATCAACACCATAGACATCATCATGTTTTACAATCCACACAATCAACAAGTCATAATCTAAACAAGAGTCATCACCATATTATCAAATCAAAATTCACCAAAAGAATCATCTTTGAAAACAACATCTTTCGCCATAAAGAAATATTATTGCTTCAAGTTCATATTTCTCAACAAAGACGGACAACTAAGCACACTATGATAACCGTCACCTTAAACACCCAACCCGCATTAATTCATTCTTATTCTACTTTATAAGAATGAATCCAAAGTCTCCTACAAGTTATCCGACCATAAAGTATCAATATGACAAAGTTCGTCTATATTTTATAAAATTAGCATTTTCCGATTATTCCACCAAAATCAAAGTATCCAAGTTCAAATGTCTCAACCAAGTACATACACAATTCACATATGAGTGCAGTAGCATAAACATATATGTATCATAGGCCAACTCCGATTAATTCCGATATTTCACAAAGTTTGTCTCATTTTATCATTTTTCAAAAGAATTTCCATTTTCAAAGCAAGACCAAGTTAAAGCTCATGATTACCATCCATAACATTTTTATAAAACAAGATTAGAATAAACAACTCTAACCCTATTATTTTCCTCTGAGAAAAAAGAGTTTCGGAAAAATATATGTTCTTGAGCATTTTTCAAAGAGTTTTCAATTTGATTCACCAAATCAATTCCAATCCAAGTAAAAGAGATTATCCCATGTTTTTAAAGTAAGACAATAGTCAAACACATAAAATGGAATACTTAAAGTGTCCGAGAATGACCCAAAAGGCTCGGAATGCCAAAATCTAGGGTTCCTACTACTGAACAACTCGCCGTGGCGAGCTATCACTCGCTAAGCAAGTTTGACAGTAACAGGGAAACCCAGATTTTGGGTTCCTCTCGGGAAGACACCCAAAATTCATCAAAAAACCCCCCATTTTGATTCTCTATGACCCAAATTTGTCCCCAAAACTTGTACATTAGTTTATAAACATCAAAAGGCTTTCAAAACAACAAACAACTTGGAATTATAACACCAATTCACCTCAAATTCATCACCTAGTTCATTTTCCACCAAAATCCACAATTTTCTTAACAACAACAACAACAACTATGAAGTTTAAGCACATAACACGACAATTTCATGAAGTTTATCATACCCACAACTTCACTTGAATTAGGAGCAAGAATTTCATCATCCAAAATCACAAAAGTCACAATTAAAACAAAATCACTTAAACCCATAATTGAAAATAGAAGATTATAGCTTAATTATGAAAGGAAACCACCCCCCTTACCTCTAGTCTTCAAGAATCCTAACTTTGGCTTCACTTTAGCTCCTAGCTCCTCTTCTATCATCTTGATCCACTTTCTCTCTCTACCTCTTATGTTTTTATGAAATGAATAATGAAGGCTTAACCTAATTCTCACCAGAGTTATGCTTATATACCACTTTCTAATTGGGCTAGGTTTCTAATTCTCTTAATGGGCTCAATATTCTTACCAACTGATTCACCAAAGTTACTACTCACTTAAATCGTCAAAGTACCGAATAATTATTGTTTCTAAATAATTACCCCAACTTACTAGTAACTTAGTAAAAATAACTATTCTCACCAAAACACCAAAATAACCTCTGAATTAAAATGATTATTTCACCCTTGCTCACCAAATGAGCAAAATTTCCCTGAGTCTAAAAATGACTAAAATGCTCTTCTAGGAAAAGAAATCCACTAATCCCGAATAAAATACACACATAGACAATTAATCACATACAAGCGCATATAAACACACATAATAAATAAATAAAATAATTCTAGCGAAAAACGGGCTGTTACAGACGGCGTGCATGATTGATTTGCTTTTGCTTATGAGTTGCTTGAGGACTAGCTTTGGAGCTACATCTTCTTATTTCTTTTGCTCGAGGTCTAGTTTAGGGATCTGATTAGGGTGTCGGACTTATGTTGTTTATTTACGTCTTGTTGAGACTGGTTGCTCACTTATATTGAGATTTTATTTGATGATGTATTATGAGGCATGTGACATGGCTGTTTTGAGATTCTATTATATGTTAATGAGATGTTATGATATTATTCCGCTGCGAGTTTTGAAGAAATTATTCATGCATGTTTTGGAATAAATGAAGATGTAGTATCTAAGCTCTTTGAATAATTGAATAATTTGCATTATATATTGCATTAAGGGTTTAGGGTGTTACAATTAGTTCTAGCAAATCAACAATATTTTCAGGTTCTATTTCTCTAGCCAAGATGGAAAACATTGTTAAGCTATTGGTTTCAAGATTGTCACCTTACCTTTCACTTATTTAGGGGCTCACATTTTCAAAGGAAAACCTAAAGTAAGACATCTTCAACCTATTGCAGACAAAGTGAAAGCAAACATGTCAGCTTGGAATGCATCTTTGCTATCTATTGCAGAAAGAGTTCAACTGGTGAAGTCAATTATACAAAGCATGCTTATTCATACAATATCAGTTTATGATTGACCAAACTCTTTTATCAATGATTTGGAACAAGCAATTAGAAACTTCATATGGAGTGGCAACATTGATAAAAGGAAACTAGTCACTGTAGCATGGAAAAAGATTTGTAAATCTGTTGAGCAAGAAAGGTTAGGCATCAGATCCTGGAAAAAGCTAAACCAAGTTGTTAATCTCAAACTCTGTTGAGACTTGTTTCACAAGAAAGAAGAATGGTCTGAGCTAATTCCCAGTAGAATTATGAGAAATAGGAAAGTCATTTCACATAGGATGTCCTCCTCAATATGGTCTAGTATCAAATCTGAATACAATGTGATGATGGAACACTCAAGTTGGCTTTTAGGGGATGGTAGCAAAATTCATTTTTGGTCTGATAGCTGGTGTAGATCCCCATTTAATTTTTCTTTTGATTGATGAAGAGATTGTTGATGATAGCATTTTGGTTAGTGATTATATTCAAGACAATAGTTGGAATTTGCCTCTTGAGTTTTCGGTTGACACAACAAATGGAAGGTTATCTTTCTAAGATACTTATGACTTTAAAGAAACCTCTTCTCAGTCTATTTAGTGGGACAAATCAATTTGGTCCCCCAACATTCCTCCTTCGAAATCTTTGCTTGCTCGGAGGCTAATGAATGATAAGATCCCAGTTGATGAGAAATTGAAAGAAAGAGGTTGTGCTTTGCCATATGTCTGCAACCTTTGCATGGTTTCTTAAGAATCTTCCTTTCACTTATTATTTGAATGCTCATATGCAATTCATCTCTGGTGCTGGCTTGCTTTTGTACTCAATCAATCACTTCATTTTTCAGCTATGAAGAACATTTGGAGTCTGAGTGAGAGAGGTTGGTCACCACAATGCAGGTTATCCATCACATCTGCAATTATCAATATCTTTTCAGCTATTTGGAATTCTAGGAATCAATATAGGTTTCGGGATAGAAAGATTCACTAGAAAAGTGCTATCACACAACTCATTGTTAATGTTTCTTTGTTTACAAGCAACTCTAATTTACCATCTAGTTCTACTATTAAGGAATTCACAATCTTAAAAGCTTTCAATGTTTCAATCCATCCTCCCAAAGATGCTTATGGTAAAATAAGTTATTTGGTGTCCTCCAATTGCTGGTTGGATAAAAGGTAACTGTGATGGAGCCTTTGCTTCTGGTGAGGCTACTTTGTGGTTCCATTTTTAGAAACAAACATGGTCAATTCTTGGGATACTTTGATGATGGTTTGGATTTTGGAAACTCTCTCTTTGCTGAGCTCAGTGGTGCTATGAGATCAAATGAGTTTGCTAATTCAAAGAATTGGAGTAACTTCTGGTTAGAAATTGACTCCATGTTAGTGGTTCAAGCTTCCAAGAATCAAGACATTATTCCTTTGCAACTAAGGAACATAAGGGGTAATTGTCTTAGGATAACTTTCAACATGAATTTTCTTGTTTCACACATCTTTAAGAAAGGCAATGCTTGTGCAGATACTCTTGCCAATATTGGTTTAATTATGTACACTTTTGTATATTATTACTTTTGCCTTTACAAGTAAGGAGTGATTATGTTAAAAATATGTTTGGGTGGCCTATTATAAGTTTTTTATTTAATTACACTCAAATTTGGTTTAAACGGGAAATACTAATTCAACTATATTTTCTTTAAAAAAAATATTTCAATTATTTTATGTAATAAGTAAAAAAAAATATTAAATATTTAAAACATATAATATATTTACTTCAATTTGTCAATGTATCAAACAAATACATTTGAAAAGGTTAAATTTATGGTGTGAAGGGTTCTTCTTCATGGCCACGGGAAAGCTATCAGATTTTTTTTTTTTTAAATATGTGTAAAACTTTATGTAACTAAAATAAATATAATTTTCTCTATCTTTAGAGACTCTTAAATAACTGAAAAACATAATCCCTTATATTTTCCAAGGAACCTTATCCCTAAAATCTAATTTATTAGTCTTGTAATGAGCGTAAAATAACTAAAATGTAAATGCAAATATATGACATTAATATTCAAATTTTTATAATAACAAAAAAAAACACTATGTCATATTTAAGTAGTATTTTATATTAGCAAGAAAAAATCATTTTTCAAAAGGACCCAAACTTTGTTTTTCAGGAACAAATATTTGAAAGATTGAGTCTTGGAGCAAAAGAAAGGAGAATTGAAGCTGATTCATGCCAAAAATATGAAGATCTTATACAAAAATATCTTGTGTAAAGAATTAGAAGATCTTGTGCCAAAATATAGCATAGGCGCGCCCCATATTTCCCTTTTGCTGCTTTTGCTTCTTCGACAAGCTACCTATTTTAGTATTTCTGACCTAGAGCCCATGTTTTCTTGTGCAACACTTTAGTGATTTAATTCTTGGGCTCAAGTCAATGTTAGACTATAAATGGAGCAACCATCTAGTTTGTAAATCATCTTTTGTTCTTGGAATTCAATAGTGACAATTGTTTTCTTTAATAAAAGTTCTTCTTTTATTTTCTTGTTATTTTATTTATGTTCTTCTTCTTCTCTTCTATGTCTATGATGAACATGAGTGAGTAGAATCTTCTTGTCTTGGGATTGTTGGATGAGTCTAATGACCTAATCCTAATCAAACCAAGCCTCCAACCTTAATTTTATATAAATCTACTTTCTAATCTAATTTCATCATTTTTATAATGAATTAACAAGTATCAAACTCATAAAGCGACAACGGAGGGTTAATACTTGTTAATTCATCATTATAAATATCAAAACGAAGCATCGAAAGAAGAAGTTTTGATATTGGAACAAGTGAAATTAGACAAGGATTGCGAAACATGAGAATAGTCTAGCAAACCTTGAGACAAATAAAGTTTCATTCTTCAAGGATTATAATAGCAATCAACCATGAGAATAGGCGTGGTTGCTAGAGGAACACACTTACTAAAACCGAAAGGAGATGTGATAGGCTTAAGAGAAACTTCTCTTTAGAAAGTAGGTCCAATATAAAGTTCTAGGTTTAGGGTTTTGTGAAGGGTTTGTCATCAAGATGAATCAATAATCCCAAAGCGCTTTTTACTATTGTTATTTTAAACCTTTAAAAATCACAACTTTGCAACTGAAACTCTTTTCTAATCATCAATAAAAGTTAATTAGATTAAACAACTCCCTGTTGGAACAATACTCTCTTTTTACTACTTCGGTAAACCGTGCACTTGCGGATTTACTACATCAAGTTTTTGGCGCCGATGTCGGGCAGTTAACCAATTTAATTAACTTTTTAGTAGTGGTTAGAAATTTTCTTTTTCTTTTCTTCTTCTTCTTTCTTTATTTTTACCGTTAACTTCTTGGTTTCTTTCTCTTTTATGCGAAGAACCAAAAGTCTTGGTGAATTCGTTCCCGAGATCGAAAGGTATTTGCATAAGAGAAAGAGAGAGGCACAGAATAATATCGTTATGGCTAAACGCACTCTTAAAGAGTATGCGACACCTTCTACGGATGAGCCACATGCTATTATTGTGTACCCAACAGTTGAGGGTAACAATTTTGAGATTAAGCCTGCAGTACTTAACTTGGTGCAACAAAATCAGTTTTCTGAATCACCCACTGAGGATCCAAATCTGCATATCTCAACTTTCTTAAGACTCTGTGGAACATTGAAAGCGAACCAAGTGGCCGTAAGGCTGCACCTCTTTCCTTTCTCCTTAAGGGATAAAGCTAGTGCTTGGTTCCATTCATTGGAAGTTGGTTCCATCACTTCATGGGATCAAATGAGGCAAGCATTCCTTGCCCGATTCTTTCCCCCTTCTAAGACTGCTAAATTGAGGGACCAAATCACACAGTTCACTCAGAAAGATGGGGAATCTCTTTATGATGTGTGGGAGCGTTTCAAGGAAATGCTTAGACTTTGTCCCCGCCATGGTTTGGAGAAGTGGCTTATAGTCCACACTTTTTATAATGGCTTATCATATACCCCAAAAATGACTATTGATGCAGCTGCAGGTGGAGCTTTAATGAACAAGAAATATACAGAGGCATACGCTTTGATTAAGGACATGCCCAGAACCACTACCAATGGACTAATGAGAGAGCCATCACTACTTCTTCACCCTCTAAAAAAGAGGCAGGTATACATGAAATTTCTTCCCTCGATCATCTAGCTGCTACTCACACTAAAATTTGACAAAATGAATGTTAGTGGTGTCACTCCTGCTCTTGTATCACCTCCTTTTGAAATTTGTGGTGTATTTGGCCATATTGGTGTTGATTGCCAGCTAGGTAGTGCAATTGAAGGTGTTGAGTAAATGAATTACGCTCAATACAACCAAGGAATGAGGTAAAACCAAAACTTTTATAAAAACCCTCAAAATTCCTATGGGCAAATGGCACCACCTGGCTATGCAAACAATCAGAGAGTCCCTCAGAAATCTAGTTTGGAACTTTTAATGGAAAATTATGTTGTGAACCAATCTAAACAACTTCAAGAGCTTAAAAACCAAACCAGATTTCTGAACGATTCTCTTTCCAAACTCAATTCTAAAGTAGACTCTATTGCTACTTATACTAAGATGCTTGAAACTCAAATCTCCCAAGTGGCCCAACAGGTGGCTACTTCTTCTCAAACACCGGGAGTCTTTCCTGGTCAAACCGAAGCCAACCCCAAAGCCCATGTTAATGATATTTCATTAGGGGGGTAGTAAACAATTAGAGGATACCATTGCTAAGGCTGAAAACATTGAGGGAGAGAGTATTTAGCTTCTAGGTGAGAAAACCATAAAAAAGAGTGAGAAACCGCTTGATAAAACCAAGGTTCCTTTCCCACTAAGGCTTGCTAAGCCTAACTTGGAGGCACAATTTAATAAGTTTGTTGATATGCTTAAAAATATTTGAATTAATATTTCCTTTGCGGAAGCTTTGTCTCAAATGCCTCTATATGCTAAATTTTTAAAAGAAATTTTTTCAAAGAAAAGGAAGATAGAGCATAATGACACAATAACTTTAACTAGGGAAAATAGTGCCATCATTAAGAAGCTACCTCCAAAGCTCAGAGATCCAGGTAGTTTTTCCATCCCTTGTGTGATTGGGAGTGAAACCATAGATAAAGCCATGTGCGATCAAGGAGCTAGTGTTAGCTTGTTTTCTTTGTCCCTCTTTAAGAGAATGGGTATAAGTGAGTTGAAACCTTCCGAGATAACCTTGAAGTTAGCTGATCATTCTACTATCCACCCGGTTGGATTTGTTGAGGACATCCTCGTTAAGATAGAAGGGATGTACACCCCGACTGATTTTATGGTAGTTGACATTGAAGAGGACCCTGACGCCCTTATCCTTCTAGGAAGACCCTTCCTTGCTACTGTGGGTGTTATCATTGATGTTAAGAACGGTAGGATTGTTTTTCAAGTGAGTGATGAAATGGTAGGATTTGAGTTGGAAAATGTTATGAAAGGTCCCGCTCTTTATTCTTGCTGTATGATTAAAGATCATAAAGTGAAAGAACGCTTTATAGCGTCATCTGCACAATATGATCTCTTTGATCCTTTTTAAGGACGCTTTCTAACCGTCAAGCTAATGACTCTAAACGAGCGCTTCGTGGGAGGCAACCCACGGATTTAATTGCTTTCTTTTTGTTTTGTGTTATTTTTTTCATTTGTTTTGTAGGTTTTTGTCCGAATACGATGCGAAAAAGGAGAAATTTTTTGACCCCCTTGACCAGAAAGACTGGCACGGCCCGTGCCTGTGGTGGCATGGCCGTGCAAACCCACACCCACGAAAAACCCAAAAAAGGTAGTAAGACAGGCATGGCCCGTGCCTGTGGTGGCATGGCTGTGCCTCTGAGAACCTCCAAAATCCACCAAAACACCAGAAACCTGCACGCGGCCCGTGCCTAGGGGTGGCACGGCCGTGCGCGACACCTGATGAGTCGATAAATTAGTATTTTTAATATGTTATTTGAGTTTATTATATTTAGATTTGATTTAGTTTTATTTAAATATTATTTCCTTTTTGAGCTATTTTACTTCAATTGCAAATAAATATATT
>Ga0315914_1010182_pt1 | contig 11784 bp, 8 predicted proteins | sample MpolenodulesMG_FD_203920 | JGI IMG/M metagenome (GOLD analysis project Ga0315914, IMG submission 203920) | Medicago polymorpha root nodule microbial communities from Los Angeles, California, United States - elongated nodules | ecosystem: Host-associated > Plants > Roots > Nodule | place: USA... | reverse complement strand
CAATGATTAATTTTACTGTATTACCCCTATTTAATTAACCCTATTTAATTTAATCAAAATGTTATTTTCAAATACTTCTGAAATCAAAAACAACAGATCTCCCAAAATCTAATCTAATCCTATTTTCGCACCTATTTTTTTGAAATAAGAGATCGCTCCTATATTTTTGAAAAAACAGATCGCTCATATTAATCCAATCATTGCTTAACAAATTATCCTTTATATTATGCATATATTCAAACAAATGTGATTTATGAGAATTGAATCTTGGATCTCTTTCTTACTCCCATTTAACGTCTCAATACTTTAGCTATTGAGTAACATTTTATGAGATAGAAAATTCATTTAATATGTGTTGATTTATAAATAATTTATGCGAATAGTACGTCAACCCGTGCGACGCAAGGGTCAAAAGTCCAGTAAAAATTAGTAATTGCATACACACACGATAAACCCTAATCTCACAAAACCCTAATTCCCCTTTCCTTCTCCTTCAGATCCATCCATCATGGCGACAAGAGCAATTGCATCATCCTTCAAACGCCGCCTTCTCTCCACCTACACCACTACCGTCGCCGGATCACTCTCCAAATCTTCATCTCTCACATCCCCTCGATTCATCATCCCAATGTCCCAAACCATCTTCCAATCACTCAATCCGGCAGCCCATTTCGGCGGAATTCACCGCGCCGGTTACTGCAACTACTCGCCGCTGGTACCGGGGTCCAACACCTCCTTCAGTGACCGTCCGCCTACTGAGATGGCTCCGCTTTTCCCGGGTTGTGATTACAATCACTGGCTTATTATTATGGATAAGCCTGGTGGTGAAGGTGCTACCAAGGAGCAGATGATTGATTGTTATGTCAAAACCCTTGCACAAATTCTTGGAAGGTATAACATTTTCGTACTATTGATATTGAACTTTTAAGGTTTTTAATTTTGTTATCAAAATTTATGAATTTTAATACCCTTGTTTGATTTTTGTTTGTTGGGTCTTCTGGTTTGTGATAAAAATCCTTTTTTTACTTGTTAAATCTTCTGGGTTGTGATAAAAATCATTTTTTTACTTGTTAAATTTTCTGGGTTGTGATAAAAATCCATTTTTTTTGCTCGTGGTATATTTTTCTGTGATAGAAATGGAGGTTTTGAAACCGTAATTTTGGTTTTAGTTTGATAGGTCTTATTGTTTATAAGTGATTTTGGTTTTTGTCTTTCTAAATTTGTTGTTTGGTTTTCAGTGAGGAGGAAGCTAAGAAGAAGATTTACAATGTGTCTTGTGAGAGGTACTTTGGATTTGGCTGTGAGCTTGATGAGGAGACTTCTAATAAGTTGGAAGGTATAACAGATCCATTTCAACGAATTATTTTGCTTTTATTTTACTGCTGCTTAATGTGTTTTGTATTGTTTCTCTCTGAGCAGGAATTCCTGGAGTTCTGTTTGTCCTTCCTGATTCATATGTTGATGTTGAGTACCAGGACTATGGTGGTGAGGATTTAGTAGTTTTATATTTGAACTCTTTTTTCTCTTGCCTTTTTTAGCTGATAATAATGGTGATCTTTATACTGATTTTTGTTTTCTTGCTTTGAGGCCACCATTTTTTGATGCAATGATTTGTGACATTTACCTGTCTAAAAGAATAATCCTAGTAACAAGTTCTCTAACACAAACATCCCAACAAATTATGTGGGTCCTATACGGATTTGGTGGGACTAGTATGAGTTTTAACAAATAAAAGAGTGTGTTGTGTTGTTAGCACTCTTCAACTAAGTAATAGAATGTTTGTAGAGCACTCTTAATTGAAAGCATAATTGAGGGGCATTGAAGGAAGGATGTTCAATGTTTTTACTATAGTTTGCATTGCAAGCACTGTTTCCTTCTTTCTGTTCTCCCTTTCCATCTTTAGTCCATCTCGGCAAAGCTAATACCTCTCAATGTCATTTGGGTAATGCTAGCTTTGAATGCTAATGGACTCAAAAATCCTCTTTTCCTGATTTGTTGCTTAACATATCTATGGAAAATACATAATGTGTTTCTGAAAAATCCTCTCTTAATAACATTCTTGATAGTCCATCTTGGCAATGCTAGTAACTCTCCAAGTAATGTCTAGCGTTGAATGCTAATGGACTGATAGAGAATTCCCCTCCTCTTTCTGTTCCTTCACACGTTTATGGAGTTGCAGAGTCATTGGAGTTGATACATACATTAATTAGCATAGAATGTATTCACTAAAAGTTCATCTTGGCAATGCTAATAACTCCCCGAGCAATGTCTAGCATTGAATGCTAATGGACTGATAGAGAATTTCCCCTCCTCTTTCTGTTCCTTCACACATTTATGGAGTTGCAGAATCATTGGAGTTGATACATAAATTAATTAGTGTGTGCTCACTGTTCACTAGAAGTCCATCTTGGCAATGCTAGTAACTCCCTAAGTAATGTCTAGCTTTGAATGCTAATGGACTGATAGAGATTTCGCCTCCTCATGTTCTGTTCCTTCACACGTTTATGGAGTTATAGAATCATAGGAGTTGATACATAAATTAAATAGCATAGAGTGTGTTCAGTGTTCACTAGAAGTCCATCTTGGCAATGCTAGTAACTCTTTATGTAATGTCTAGCTTTGAATGCTAATGGACTCATAGAGATTTTGCCTCCTCATGTTCTGTTCCTTCACACGTATATGGAGTTGCAGAATCATTGGAGTTGATACATAAACTAATTAGCATAGAGTGTTCAGTGTTCACTGGAAGTCCATCTTGGCAATGCTATTAACTCTCCAATTAATGTCTAGCTTTGAATGCTAATGGACTGACAGAGAATTCCCTTCTGTTCTTTCACACATACGGAGTTGCAGAATCACTGGAGTTTATACAGAAAAAGTTACTTGGCATAGAATGTGTTTTTGTTTGTATTCCATCTTAGCAAAGCTAATAACTTGAGTAATGTCTAACTTTTAATGCTAATGGATTGACAGTGATAGATAACTTCCCTCCTGTGTTTTTTTCCAATCATATGGAGTTGCTGAATCATTGGAGTTTATACAAAAGTTAACTGTCAGTTTCTTGTCCTAGAGTATTAGTGCATTCTGTTTTGGCATTAAATCAGTGCTTATTAGTCGAATTTGACATTTCAGTATTTGTTATATAACTATGATGCGATTTAGTGGCAATCGTTGGTGGCTCATGTATTTTCATCTTTTCTATTTGGATTGTCTGGTGCAAAGAAGTCGATTTTATATTATTGTTCTTGTCCACCCTCAGTAGATTCCAGTTAATGTCATGATTTTCTGTGAATCCATCTCTCGGTTGTGTCTAGCTTCAAATGTTAGACTGACATGAATATCCCAATTATCAATAATTTATTTGTAGTCACACATTCAATTTTCTTCATCGCATTTCGCTTGTTTATTTGGGCTGTTTTTCTTCTTTTCTATTTTAATTGTCATGTGATAGGAATATGGTTGTCATATTCGTGCTTTTGACTCCCATAGAAGCACACTAAAGTTGATTAAGTAGGTTGAGAACAGAGTGTAAGGTCTAGTTCTTGTTATACAATATAAGGGAATGCATGCTTTTGTTCTTGTTTACCCAAGCCCCCTATTTCCTTACAATAATTATCTCTTAATTATGTTGGTGCAGCTGAGCTATTTGTGAATGGAGAGATTGTCCAAAGATCACCTGACAGACAGAGAAGGGTGGAGACACAGGCACAAAGGGGGGACGGCGGGAGACCAAGATATAATAATGATAGAACAAAGTATGTCCGACGCAGGGATAACCAGCGGTAAAGTGCTAGTTTAATAAGGAGAGGGACATGATGTACATAATGTGGAAGTAGTGCATTATATGCCAACTTCCTTAATTCGTGCCTATGGTATTGTGGTGGAGTGTTAACTGAATGTGTTTGTAGTTGGACCTTTATCAGGTTGATTCCTCTTTGTTATTGTTTTTATTCACAAGAACAAGAATAGAATATTATATTTATCGTGGACCTAAATTAATTTAAAATCTAGAACAAAAGAAGAACCTGAGCATGCATATTAATTGTTTGAAGTTGTCGTACTGTTGGCTACTACAATGCACAATTGGTTCACCGTAATTGTTTGCTAGGGAGGTGAATGTTGGTTTCACATGAAAAGCTCTTTTCTCCACCTGCTTTCCTACCATCTCCATTGTAATTATTTCCCTACCTATTCTTAGAATCGAACAGTTTAAATGAGCCATTATGGAATAAGCATTGTGCGTACAAGGGAATGAAAAGATTAATTTAATCCGAATGATTTTGTTAGCATGCATGCTTGACAGAATTTGTGTGAACAGAAAAATCTTTTCTTGTTCATTAGAAGAAAAAAAGACTTTTTGGCCCCTTAGGATCAGACATCTTCCATCCATTATATATTTTTCACTCATTTAAGCATGTCTTTGATGATTGTTGAGGCTTGAAGTTGGCGTGGTATTCTTGTAAACCATATACATATCCTGCCAGATATCGTATCGTGAAACTACATGGAATACTCCTGGCAATTTAACCACAAAATGCTAGTATTTCTTTTTTGTTGTGAAGAAAATGCTAGTAATAGACTATAATTTTCCAACAATGAAACTATTTTTCTAACACAGACTAATTTTTAGAAATATAAAAAAGGGACACCTAAAACTTGAATTTAAATAGTTAATGGAAAACAAAATATTTTATTTAAAAAAAAAATGAAAATGTAAGTATTTTTTTTTTTTTTGAAGGATAAAAATGTAAGTATTTCTGTGCACTCATAATAATGTAATTTTTATTTACCAGAGTTCAATCAAATCGCATTATAATTATAATACTATGGTATGGTGTTTCGTAAAAAATCCTCACAAACATCTATACGATGATATTTAGATTGAAGTATATGTAAAAAACCTATGCAGATAGTGCATATAAATCAAATGACAAATTAAAATGTTATATGGATTTTTTTTTTTTTTAACTTGAACATTTATAAATTGAAAAAAATAAAATATTAATACCGCCCAAACAAACTTGTGAACACTTGAAAACATCCAATTCAGTATATTTTTATTTCAATTTCAGGAGTTTTAACTATAATCTTATTTTCGGTGTTAAATGTGGACCGTGTTAAAATTATTTGTTTATTCATGTCTAAGCGAAACTTGTAATTTAAGTGTTAAATCTAAGTGAAAATTGGAGAGTACATGAAACTTGTATGTGGTACCAACAACCACTCTACTCAGTAATTTGGCATGAATTTAAACTCACAACAATCTTCTCACTCGTCTATCCAGCAGTTGCAACTGCCTACGAACCATTCCACATTACAACCTATCTATATATGCAACAAGACCAGTAATTCAATTTCCACCAAATTGAAGAAACAAACACCACTACCTTAATATACTAAAAATGAGGCTACAACATCTCAACATGTTTCTAGTGTTTTTTTTCTTGCTTATTCTTGCTTGTAGTTTTCCTACCAAAGGGTTACCAATGCCATCCATGGATTCCCCAAACCCTCTCTTAGCTGATCATTTCCCAGACCCATTTTGTGTCATGGAACAAACCTCCTTTGGAGTTGAGAAAGACCAACCAGCCATGACACTGTCACCGGTTAAAGTAGACTGGAAGGAAACTCCAGAAGAACATGTTATAACGATGGACGTGCCGGGGTTGAGAAAAGATAAGATAAAAATAGAAGTGGAAGAAAACAGCGTGCTGAGAGTGATTGGAGAAAGGAAGAAAGAAGAGGAGAAGAGAGGTGATCGTTGGCATAGAGCTGAAAGATCATATGGAAAGTTTTGGAGACAGTTTAGATTGCCTGAAAATGCTGATTTGGATTCGGTTAAGGCCAAGATGGAAAAGGGTGTTCTTACTTTAACACTTCGTAAGTTGTCACATGATATGATTAAAAGTACTAGACTTGTTAGCATTGACGAGGAGAATGAGAAATCAAGCAAGCTTAGCAATGATGGGGCTAATAACAATGGACTTTGAAATAATTACCATGTGTTTGTTTTGAATAAATGGATATCACCTAAAGTCTGTGTTGTTGTGAAGGAATTATCCTAGTGTGTGTGTTTAGAAATCCCTTAGAATAGACACTTTAGTTGGCTTTTGTGTGCTTTATATTGTTAGGTTTGAATTGAAAGTAAGATTGCATTTTTAGGTTTGAATTGAAAGATTGTTATTGAATATATTGATTCTTCATTCTTTACGCTATGAATTATGATATTATTTGTCATTTTGTTTTCATAAAATGATTACTTACAAAAACTAATATGAAACACTTGCCTTAGTACTTTCTCCTTTTACTATTTCATTCATCAATGAAGGATTTAATATACCAACTTTACAAGCACACCAAAACAAAAGTAAAAATAAAAAAGTGTTATTGTCTAAAGGGTTCAATGGGAGATGATTCTTCAAGAAAAACAGCTGCTTCAAAGCATTCAGCAGCTTCCAATGCTGATGTTCCCAAATCAGCTTTGTAGAGAAGTCCAAGATTGTACCATGCAGATGAGTTTGTTGTGTCAAGCTTTAATGCATCAGTGAGAAGGCTTCTAACAATTGAAGATGACGAGTGACCACCAAGTTTTCTCAGAACACAAGCTGTTGATATCAAACTTCCCACATGGTTTGGCTCAATATCTAATGCTTTTCTATATGATTTCAATGCTTCTTGATGAAGACCTCTTGCTTCATGAAGTAAACCTGCATAAACTTAACTTATTGATGAACTTTGCTACATGAAGAACATATTGTATCTGAACATGTTAAGCTTCGATAAAATTAAGTTCATGTTTGTATCTGTGGCAACATCGGGACACGAGAAATAGTGCATCACCATGTAACCAAACAGGTGCTAAGATTGCATTTTTGTTGTGGTCAATTATGTTCTTTCTAACATTACAATGCAGATTTTGTTAAGACAATTGCTTTTGGTATAAACTTATACAAAAATGTTGTGAAAGTTGTCTTGAAACGCAATAAATGAATTTCATCCGCAGTTCCAATCATAGGGTTAGAGGCAAAAGCTCCAAGTTCTAGCTTCAAGTCATAATCAATTAAGGAGTCGAGTTAATTATACTCGAAAACATCAAAACATGTCAAAATAAATTTTTCATACATTTGAAATCAATTTTGCCTCCTCCAAAAGTGTAACCAAACATACGCTACATTGTACACCGTCATGTTTGTGATTTGTTTGGAGTATCAAGAACTTAGAGTCTATATACTCAGACAAATGGCAAGAGGAGAACTGAACCTATAAGGGTTGTTATTGAAAAATCAAGCTAGGGAGTAAAAAATTTAAGATAAGCAGTATATATACCTGTGGAGTGCAATCTAGAAGCGGAATAAGGATCAATAGCTTGAGATTTAGCAAGACAAACTTCGGCATCATGCCACCGTGACAAGGCTGTGTACACATTGGCTAAATCATGCCAAACTTCCATTTCTAGTCTTCTGTCGCGATTTCTCTTACACTGTACGAAAGAGAAATCAGAGAACTAACATTATCATATCTGTATTAAAACATAGATTTAAAATGAAGCTTCTCTAAGTTTCCTTTTCCGTTGGTACTTAGTGTTATTCAAGAATCAACAAAGTAATATATTCTACATATATAAAAAACAGTGTACCTTCATAACCTTATTTGCAGTTCCTAGATTTTTATTATGGACTTGAAGAATCGCAAGAAAAAAAGTGTATGTCTCAATAGCATTTTTTAATCTTCCCTGTGCAATCTGAATCTTAGCTTTAGTTCTCAACAGTTCTCCTTGATCCCATTTTCCGCTTTGATCTAAAGCAGCATCAATAACAATCTCCGCATCAACAAACTTTTTTTGAGCCGATAAAATCCGCGCTAATAGTATATATCCGCTAATACTCGATCCACCTTCCAGCTTAATCAGTTTCTTTGCGTGATCATAAGCAACTCTTAACTTTCTATGCTCAGCATATTCTAGACAAAGATTAAGAACAATGTAAGGATCATTTTCCTTCATCAATTTCTCAGAAGCTCTTAAAGCACTGAATGCTTGAGATTGGATCAAAACTTTCTCTGATTCAGAAGTAACTGACTTCGATTTTGCTGACAGTAGAACACCTAATAAACAATTTGCAATAGCTTCTATTTGATTACATTTTCCATGCATCTGAGAAATTGCTTTGGTTGAAAATTTGATTCCGTCTTCGATACAAACCTTGTTGTCTGCACAAATTTTTGAAGCTAATAGCAATTCCTCTATGCAATCTGAGTATACCGAGTTCTCTCTATTTTTCAAAAAGTTCCTCAAAAGATCCAAAGCAACTATATGCTCACCTTCACCGCAGTAACAAAGAGCTAGAGTGTAATATCTTTCTCTTCTCTCCATTGTTTCTGGAAGTAATTCCTCAACTTGTTGAGCTAGTGTCATGAATTCACCACAAACACTCAGCGCGAAAGAAAGGTGGTGAATTATTGAACGATCTTTAGAATTTCTCAGCAGAATCAGAAGTAGAAGAACAGCTTCTTCTATGTTGTTTCTTGGCACAAACGAACCGTCCAACTGAGACCGAAGCGGAGGAGAGTCCGCTTCGTAGCCGCTGTACAAAAGAAACAAAGCAAATTCCTTTTGTATTCTTGCAGTTGATTCTGTGTCAAGATTCCAATGATAAAGCAAGGCTTTCCTAAATGATAGGATAACATCTTGAGGTGAGCCTGCGAGGTTCCATAACTCCGGAAGCAGTTCTACCGCATTTGTTACTATCTCTTGTAATTTACAATCTGAAACAAAGTTTTCGGGCCAACCTTCTGGTAATGCAGATTCAACGGTGTCTAAAATAGTTTTGCAAGATTGAGCAGCTTCTGCAGATTAATAATTTACAGTCACAATAAAAATCATGAAGTGCAAACCAACTGTGTTGTAAACTATGCATTGTTCGCGTCACATGGTTGAAGAATCATTACAGAAACTACAGTTTATGAAGCACTGTTACATGAACATCAGACATGACATTGATACTGACACGTCGACACAAGTAGTAATCTGAAAAAATAGAAGTAATTGAATATAAGCACACATGTTGGTGTTGGTTAGGCACCGGAAACACCTTTGATCTGAAGTGTTAGTGCTACGCACGCTACACAAATTAAGATGATGATTTCGTATATAGTTACTTAGGAATTAAGAAACAAGATAGAAAAGCACCTTGAAACCTTCCAAGAGTTTGCAATGATTTAGCCTTGAGAAAAACAGCTTCAAGAAGTAAACTAACAGCATGTATCGACATAGAAGGCACTGAATCACGTTGTGGACTGCGTTTATTATTGGATTCACATTTTCTAGATATAGACATTTTCATCTTTGGAATGACAGCAGCAATATCTATTCCTTCAAATACATGAAGTGCAGCTTCAATGTTGCCTTTTTGATACTCAAGTCTTCCTAACAAGGCTCTAGCTTCCTATAAGGAAAAGTTCATCTAGCTTCATCTTATAATCAAGAAGCTTCAAGTATTCATAAAAACACTTAAAATAACTAAAAACACTTAATTAAACTGTTCATCCAAACATCGTCTAAGTACCTGGGAGCTTCACATCATAAAAAACATACAATAAAAGATGAAAGAAATATGTTTATCCAACCTCATAGTTTAAATAACCACTTTCACGTAGAGAGGATTCAGCTTCTTCAATGTTACTATTATCCAACTTTGTATCATTTTCACCTGGACGAGATGAATAACCACTTGCTGTTGCTGAATAGTCCCTAGTTGCAAGGGACTCTGATGAATAATTCATTTCATCTACACTTAACTTCTCCTTTGAACACACACACTTTATCATCTTCCTCAATTCCCTTCTTATGCTAAACTTCTTCTTACTTATCAAACTCTTGGCTCTCATACTACTTTCCTGAAACATCATCAATAAAGCATCAAAACAAGCACTTTAAGTTACATCATCTTGTTATGTTACACACACATGAAAACAACTTTGAAAAAACATGGACTCTTTTTGTGCATATGCTTGTTTTGAATTACTTAACAATATTCAAGGTTTAAAACTATTTAGCCTATGTTTAGATTTACTGTGAATTTGGAAAAATCACGGTGACACTGATTTTGAGGCTCTAAAGTGTAACTTTTATCAAAATTACACTTTGACAATCTCACCATCAATACGAACATAACAAAACCAAATTAACTAACTCAAAGAATTTGGCAAAAAATTCATCATTTATATACCAAAATTTCTGATCAACAAATTAAAAAAAGAAATAAATAATAAAAATTAAGAAGCTATAAAACTACACCTATATTATAGATATTGAATTCAATGGTGGCTGCTGTAAAAGATGTTAGAAAACCCTTTTTATAGCAATATAGAAAGAAGAACAATGATTTCATCATAAGTTCATTACAACTCATAGAAGAAGTGGGATGAAAAAAAGGTAACTTTTCAATCAATAACACTAAAGTATAGGCTGAGCCCACAAGACAAAATGAAATAAGCATGCAAGTATCCTATTAAATTCACCCACAAAGAAAGTGTAACAATGATTTTTTTCTCTTGTTAAGCAAAGAATCCAAAGCTGCAAATACTTTCTACAACAACCTTTTATTTGTCTATTTTGGTAATTTTCAATGTTTTCATGAGTTTGACTGGTTGTTATGTTACAAGTTTTCAAACAATTTGTCATTGTAACAGTTATGTCACAGTGCATTAAATTATACATATCTAACATCTGAAGTCTGAAGTTTGAATGTTCAACCAAAAGTGTAGAACACTAAAACATGACTTGTTCAGAAATTTTGTCCTTTTACTTTTATTTAATTAATAATACTTTTGCTAAACACCACCGTTATACTCATTTGGAAAAAAATGAATTATTAAATTTAACACTATTATTAATTTTCTTAGTTGATGTGATTTGTTCAATGGATACTACATATAAAGTTAATAGTAAAATTTAAACTTTAGTAAATTTGACATTTTTTACTCGTAATTCTTTTGTTCTTGTTGTTGTCAACCCTGCGGTTCATAGGAGAAGGAGACTTAAAAAAAATAATGATAATAATAGGGAAAAGAGACCATAATAATCTAGACTTTAACCAAGAGGTAATTAAAACATACAAAAATTGTTCATCCAAAAATTGTTATGTTGCATGACGGTAGAAAAATCTTCCTTTGCTATGTGGAGTATAGTAGAGGTCATGATGATTGAATTTTAGCTCATGGTAAAGTTTTGACACAATTATTATTTTAGCTTTTGATACTCTAGTTGAAAAAAAATTGATGCATGTGGGTTATTTTAGTTTTTGTGAGTAATCCTAAAGCTGTAACGGTTTACATATTTGGTTTATTCTTTCCTATATCATTGAGCAATACGAAAGTGGATTGGTGTAAAAAAATTTCGGTCATATCATTGAGGTCCAGAAAGTTGATGATACATAAATTTGTGCATTTAAGACCAGATTGATTTGATGATACAAAAATTGATCACATAGAAATATGTTAGCTTCTTTCGATATCAGAATGAACAAAGGGAATAAAATTAAATGACGTATTATTGTATTTCTATATAGGACTTTCAATGTCAAGGGATTATGACTACATTAAGGATCTCAAAAATGATTTGGACATTTGGAAAATAGGATTTGGAGTGCTGGATTCTTGGATTGTGACTGGTAGTAATAAGAATCAACATATGAAGCTCATTATTTGTGATGCAAAGGTTAGATGAGTTAGTTAAGATTTGTTGTAATTTCCTTTATGATTTATCAATGTTACTTATTAGTGTAC
>Ga0315914_1010179_pt1 | contig 11787 bp, 8 predicted proteins | sample MpolenodulesMG_FD_203920 | JGI IMG/M metagenome (GOLD analysis project Ga0315914, IMG submission 203920) | Medicago polymorpha root nodule microbial communities from Los Angeles, California, United States - elongated nodules | ecosystem: Host-associated > Plants > Roots > Nodule | place: USA... | reverse complement strand
TTAGCAATTCAGCGATAGCATTTTCTTAAAATAATTTTGACATTCTTAATTTTCAAAAACGCTATTTTAAACGCTAAGTCATACACGCGAAAGCTGGTGACTGTGGGTTTAAAATACGGATTCAGTATTGCGAAAGCATACTGATTTCTTTAAATTAAAATTATTCTAAAAATAACTTTTCAAACAAGACTAGATTATTTTGAAATGAAAGGAATTTTGACTTTATAAGGCGAACACGCGAAAGCGGTCGAATAGATTATAAGGCCAAAATTCTATGTCGTGATCGTGAAAGCGAGACGACTTCTTTTTGATTTAATTCTTTTACGTGCGGAAATATTTTCCCACTATAAAAATAAACACTACTCAGCTGATACCAATGGTCGACATAAGCTATAATCCGGGCACTCGTTTATTAATCGATTAGAACAATTCAATTTTCTAGTTTTTCACCCATATCATTTACAATCGCCTTAAATAAACAACGTGACAATTAATTACGGTACTTGACATTGGTCTCTGTGGATTCGACAAACCTTTTATACTAAAACAGATATTTCCGTACACTTGCGGACCTATCAAGTGGGACAACAAATAAAACTAGGGGTGTATAAAATTTGATCCAAACTTGCAATCTGTCATGTCCCAAACGTAATGGACCGGGTTTTACCTGGTAAAAAAATCATTACGCACAGGATAAGATATAAAAAGAGGACATAATTGAAATAGGGACCGAGTTTGGGCTACATGTTCCGTCCCAATTTAGTTTGAGGGCAAAGACGTGTTTTTAATTTTATTTTATGTATTATTTTATAATACTCCGACACTCCGCTATGTTCTACTATTTCACACGCAAACTCACGCTTTTTAATCCATGAAGGTAGATTTGTATTCTTCAGGTTCATGTTAGCGATTTGATATTTTATATGTGTATTGCGTTGTGATTAATTATTTTACATGGAACCACGCATAGTGAGACAACAATTAATACCAAATTTGTATGTTGAAAGTCAAGATCCGATTTTGCTGTGGTTGATCCATTGATGCATGATTACAAACTTGTTGTGCAAAGAGGGTGAAGATCCTCTCCATTTCTTAAATAAATGGAGATTGTCAATTACTATAGTTTTGAAGTAAATATGTGATATTAATGTTTTTAATTCTTGAAATATGTGCATTTATATTACATATTTACTTCAAAACTATAGTAATTGACAATCTCCATTTATTTAGAAAATGGAGAGGATCTTCACCCGTGCAAAGAGGTGTTAAAATCAACAAATAAAATTACATTTTTAGTTCAAATATCTGTCTTGGTGATTCCACATATAACGGAAATGGTTGTTTTATTGGGTATAGTTATCAAATATTGTATCAAATCATTTTATTTTTTGTAAGTTTATTTATTGATGATTTGTCTTTAAACAAAATCCGATATTATCTTATTAGAGCGTCAACAATAGAAACACTCATTTTTGGATTCTTAAATGGATCTTACGTGTACATATCACTTATTTTTTAATAGTACCTAACAAGCACTCAATCACTTCAACCCCGATCTCACACAAAGTTCTTAAATTGGACACATTAATCAACTATCAATAACTTTATTTCATTAAATTTCAAAATTTTAATATTAAAAGAGTGCGGATCCCGCTTAAAATTAGAGGTTTTAAGTAAAACCCTGAGTCCTGTAAGACTTTGAAAAAAGTTTCTCCACAATGGAAATACCGGATCTTAAATATCCAAAATACGGTCTTATTGTCTCGTTCTCATGAAACCAAATCTCGTCAGATTTAAGTTGAATTCGTGTATAAAAATTGACCCAAATTAACGTTAAGTCAGAATCGAATTACATCATATACAACCTGGTATAACCCGTGTTATTTTTATAACCCTACATCAAACAAATAAAAACATGCATTTTTTTCTCTCGGTTCTGATCACTCAACAGTGTCGCGTGCAAAACAAGTCTGTGTGCAGACATAACGTGGTTTTCAATCCGTGGGATCGGTCACTCCCAAGTCCCAAATGGTTTTGGCTTTTGGAAGGAGTACGTTGTAAAAACAATGATAATCTAATAATAAATGAAAGTTTTTTTAGAGGATAATAATAAATGAAATATCTTTTCAAAAACAAATCAATAAATGAAAGACGTAATGTAACTAAAAATATTAGGTGTTTATTTATATTATAATTGTTTTTTTTTTAAAATTTTTATGTTGATCAAGTTTTAGTTGTGTACAAGTGCAAAGATTAATCCCACAAGTTTAATAGAAATGCAAAAGACGATAAAGTGTTGAGTTTCAAGTGGAAATGAAAGTCTCGCATAGTATATAAACGAATAAAATGTTGGATTTATAAGAGGCATGAGTAAAATACCTAACGTTCTAAGATTATATGTGGATACGTAGTGTCCCTCTTATGGCTATGAGAACAGTCTTGTTCCAATACTCATAGAATGTGTACAACGTGTGTGTCTATATACATAGCCATGTTGATGTCCTATAATTTTTTTAATTTTGGTCCTTCATTTTAAGTTGAATCATGTGCAACCTTTGTATTTTTCAATAAAATTGTGAAGAAATGTGTAGAATGTTTTAAAAATCACTATAAAAAATAGCATTTTTTAAGAAAACAAGAATTAAATATGAATTTTTAACTCCAAAAAATATATAAATTAATATTTAATTCATGTTTTGTTTAAAAATTCTAATTTTTTTTCCGAAGAGATTCATATAAGGGTCCCTTCTTATAATATTATAAATTTTTCTGCAAAATTTTATTGAAAAATATGAATTCTACATATGAATTTACTTAAAGTAAGGACCAAAAGTGAAGATGGAAGACTTTTGGGGGACTAAAAGTCAAAGAATTTTTTAGAGGAACTAAAACAAAAGTTGGTATATTTATAGGAACCAAAAACATATTTAACCCTGTATTATTTGATGAACTAGAGGTAGAGAAAAAAGGTTGATTCAATTTCATGAGAAGAGGTTATTCCCTCCGCCCAAATTATAAACGAAATAAAACTCACTTTTTTTTGTCCAAAATTATAGGCAAAAAAGACAAACTTTTATCATATTTAAATGTTATTTAAAAATATAATCTTTTCCAAAGTGAAATTAAATGAAAATTGCATTTAATTTACTCTCCTTCTCATTTTCTCCCTAACAAATGAAAAATATTTTTACATATTCTCGTAAAACTAATTCCAAAAAGAACACAACAAACTATATTGCAAATTATCATGTTTTAATTTTTATTTTTTTTAGAGGGACTAAAACGAAAAGTTGATATATTTATATGGACCAAAAAATATTTAACCCTATATTATTTGATGAACTAGAGGTAGAGAAAAAAGGTTGATTCAATTTAATGAGAAGAGATTACTAATGTACTCCCTCCGTCCCAAATTATAAACAAAATAAAACTCACTTTCTTTGTTCAAAATCATAGGCAAAAAAGACAAACTTTTGTCATATTTAAATGTTATTTCAAAAAATAATATTTTCCAAAGTGAAATTAAATGAAAATTGCATTTAATTTACTTTCCTCATTTTCTCCATAACAAATGAAAAATAATTTTACAAATTCTCATAAAACTAATTCCAAAAAGAACACAACAAACTATATTCCAAATTATCATGTTATAATTTTAAGTGTGAATTAATTTTTTTTTTTTTTTATAATTTAAGACGGAGGGAGTACGAAACTAAAACATCCTACGGTCCCTTTTCTTCTTTCTATTAAATCAAAGAGTTAGGGTTGTCTTACTCCAAATAATCAATTCTAGCCATCTCGAATTTGATTTTTCCATCTCTTTTCTGGTCTTAGATGAAGTGGTAAACCACTGAAATTAAACTCATACACAACTGTGAGGTCCCGGGTCCAAACCCGGGTCACGACGTCCGACCTTGCAATTTTAACATTTGTCAGTTGAGCAAAGATTAATAGACTCCAACTTGTTTTTCTTTTTTTTTGATGGTGTCTGAGGTTCGAACCCCGGACCTTGCATATATTATGCATTATCTTGTTTTTCTAACCAAGCACAATGATACACTCAAAATCAATATTTTAAGTGCACCGGAAAGTGAGATTTTCAATTTTGGGTTGCAGAAGATTCAACAGCTAATCCCAACACATGTAACAACTCCTCAAAGTTCTTTGCTCAATAGCTCTTAGTTTTAAAACATAAGGAGAAGATGAAACATAATTTTACAACCAAAAAATGTTTAACACCTCATATGATGGAATTCGTTGGAACTAGCACAGCACTTTAATGTTCTGTGTTTTATGACTGAGAAACAATAAAACACTGTCTTGCGAACAAAATAAAACAAACTATCTTAGACCAAATATGTATTGGTTTTTGGAAGAAGAAAAAAAACACTTTACCCAAGTGTCTCATGATCTAAACAAAGGTTAGTATCAAGTTTCAGTCAACAGAGTTCACCACACTAATGACTCAACTATATTATATTTGTACATCTATGTATTCCAATATCATTATACTTTTGTGTAGAATATAACATAGGGAAGTATCGAGTTTCTGTCGATATAGTTTCTTTCACTAAAGGCATAACTGTACTTTATTAGTATTAGTATATTGATGAATACCATCCTCTTTATGAAATGAATATGTTTTAGTGGCAAAAACAATCACAGGACATGACATCAAAAAAGCAACTCCCTTGGGCCTTTGGATTGGCCCTCTTTTGTACCAAAAAAACAACTCCCACATTTTGCAAAACATGCTGCATTAAGGGCAACATAGAATCTCATCATCATGCATTCAGAAATTAATTGCATCTGCCGATAAACTTGAATCATTCAAGAAGTTGATGTGAGCATGAATTAGCATCTAGGTATACGAGTTAGTGACACTCAAATGCACAACAGTACAAAACAAGTCGGTAAATTATGTTTCAAATGCACCTAATCAAGTTGCGCCAGTTAAAACACAGTATGGAACCTTTCCTACAGTTGCTACAAAGAACTGAAGACTGCTGAACCTAATCAACTGATTAAAAAAAAGTACATTCCCAGTTGGATTTCTCAGATATATTCACATTGGACCCTTGGTTTCTCCAGACCTGTAAATTGAATTGCATCTATCAATTTCATGACATACACACAATAAATGCAATTTTAAATTGCGAGCCCAGAGAACCTGAAAAAAAAAAAACGTGTACATAACATATAATCTATTGATGCCTTTGACAGCAAAGAAGTATATTCAAATCCATAACCAAAGGGCGAGGAAGTTTGCAATCAGTAACCTTGTTTTCTCCAATTTTTTAACCACGTCAAGCATAGCATATATAGTCATTTTCTTCACCTGTTATCAAAGAAACAGCAACAATCAGGAAAAGAATACATAAAATCCCAATAAGCAACTGTTGACACGTATTAGTTTACATATTACTTTGCTATTCTCATGATTTGTTTCTCTATTCTATTAGGATTAAGAGTTCTGTATCCTTATAAATACCAGTCGCTGGTCTAGTGCTTAATTTTTTGTATCATCAATCATAATTATTTTTGAAAAAATTCATCAATCATAATTATATAATGGTCTTTATTCTTTCTCTCCGTTCTTTATCTAAAACCCATAACTTTAACGTAAGCAGTACCATGCTCCAAGACCTGACTCCAACACATGATTGCAATCCTAAATTAGAGTTGTTTACATATTTTGAACAATACTAGATAATACAATAAAGAAATAAAAATACCACGAAACCTTTATGTCTTCACTAGAGCTTTTAGTGATTGTCCTCGTGAGCTTAGCTCAGTTGGAAAGGACAATGCATAATATATGCAAGGTCTGAGATTCAAACCCCGGACACCACAAAAAAAAAGAGCTATTAGTGATTTTCAAAGGAAAAAAGCAATTAAAAGTACAAATTGTCTACAACAACCAAACCTTATCCCCCACTAAGTAGCCACACATTTGGAGTGACCTAAAGCTCCCAATAAAGACGACTTGTTCTAGTAGATTTAGGATAGAACAGCTATTAAGCTACAGTCTAAAACTAAATCACTTTGAAAGAAGCTAATGATAAAATAGGAAATGCAATATACCAACACATATAAACAACAGGATAGAATCAAGATAAGTCGTATAACAGACCTCCAACCTGTCCTTGGTGGACCCGTGGTTTATCGGAAGCTTACGGAATTCCTCAGTCAAACGGAAGCACTCACCAACATTTTCAGGTGAGACAAAATCAAGTCCAACCTTGATGCATGACTACAAAAAGACAGTGCATACACTGGCATTAAAACAAACATTTCAAGCAACGATTAAGAGAAAAGAAATCAGGACATAAATAGCGAGTAAGTGATAAATGGCCTCAACAATATGCAGGAAATAATATGTTCAAGCCATCATGCTGATATTGTATAAAAAAAGTCATTGCATTTAATATTTCAAAAAGAACTGACATGTGCTCAACACATTAAATGATAACCATACGGATTCAAGCTTATATGATTACGAGGATGAAATATATCAGCAGAGTTGACTAGAAAAACATACAAAATATCATACTAAAATTTAGGAATCACATTCCTAGCGAAAATTTGTAGTCTTAATAAACTTCTAGGAAAACAAGGAAATTTGTACCATGCATGTATGTAGATTTTACCTTTAGATTTCTGACTTGGTGAGGACAACCGGCAGGAATGAAAACAGCATCTCCTAGCTTCTGAATAAAAGTCCAAGGCTCGATTCCTACAAGCCAATGGTGAATTGTCAAGTGTCAACAAAATGGTAGAATTTAATTGATCAAACCAGCCCACTTCCCAAAAAACATAAGAAAATAATAAACATTACTAACCATACTCCTCCTTAAGTTTCCTCTTATGCTCTCGAGTCAGATAAAACGTCTGGTCATGGATGGGGTGAATAACCTACATTACCAAAGGCTATGTCCATCAAGATATACATACATAATGACTGAGCGAGCATCAGACTAGCCAGTCCTCTATATACAGCAGCAATCAGCTGCCAAATACAGTTCAAACTATTCTCACCAACCAATGACCTTTTGGACTGGTATCTATATCTATAATGAATTTCCTTTCTTTCTGGTCATTGAACTGAAGCATATATTCTTATCATAATGTAAGGTCCATAAATTAACAAACTAGTCAAACTATATATAATATGTGTAAATACTGATAATCATATCTGTTAGATATTTTGTTTTATTTGAAAATGGTTAGTGGGGAATATAAACATTTTTACTTTGTTTATTTAAACCCCCACCAACTTACCTTTTGGATCAAGTGTGTTTCATTCTTTCATACAAAAGAAGCTTCCTCTTCTTCGTCTTTTCATGAGTTAACAATGAGAGTTCTATCGTAGTTCTGTTGCCCTGGAGTTCCCAGAATTGTGTTTCATTCTTTCCTACAAACAAAGCTTCCTCTTCTTTGTTTAATTCATGAGTTAACAATGAGAGTTCTCTCGTAGTTCTGTTGCCCTGGAGTTTCCCAGAAGGGGCTATTGAATCCTAAGGAATTTTGCTTTATGCGAACAAATCCTTGAGGATGTGTGTCTTCATTGCCTCATGCTTATTTATTCTTATAATTTGGTCTAGGACTAACTGGATTTTACAACATCAGCTTGTACGGTAATGATTGCCTAAGCTTTATAAGCACTACATAGGCCAGATCTCTAGTCGAAGTGGGACTCTTAACACTCCCCCTCACACTCAGGAAAAAACACCTGAAGAGCGGATGATAAATATGGAATAACATGGATCTCGACACACTCCGTCACGCACATGAATGCACATGTAGAGGTGGAATAACAAATAACTTAGCCCAATAAGAGATCTAAGACAAACTCTGGCACCATACTAAAATTTGGGTTAGGCCTAACTCAACCCTACAAAACTGACTCGTAAGGTAAAGATTGTATTACCATATAAGCACTACACAGGACATATCTCTAGTCGACGTGGGACTCTCAACCAGCCCCATCATGCTGAGGACTAGGCATCTGAAGCATGGATAATGCAGGTGGAATAACATGGATCTCAACATCTATTTTCACAATTTTTTTGTGTTGACCTTCGAGTTCCTAGGGGAAGGGGCCCTACTAATCTGGAGTTCGGCTAGAAGGTAATTAAAGTGTGACCAACAATTACTCTACCCAGGAATCAAACTCAAGTTCTCCTGAACAATTCGTCCTTTGGTGGAGCTCATTAACCACTTGAGAAGTGTTTTTTTTCTATATTTTCAGTTTGTGCATGTTGTGGGAGGGAAGGAGACTATTCCTTTCTTCAGAGGTTGAATTGTTTTCTGTATCGTTTCTTTTGTACTTCCTGTTCTAATTTTTGGCGCCTCTTTTGCTGATTATTAGTTTAAAAACAATGCTTGATAAAAAAATAACTACTCACAAGTCACAACTATTATGTCTTACTAGCTTGATGCTTCACTCAGTCCTTTGTGACATGTATATTTGATAAAAAAAAATGTCTGAACTCAGAAGAAAATGAAAGATGGTATCAATTTTATCATGGTGCAATCCACTTAATAAATTTGTATTAAAATAAATGAGTGTTGTTCAAATGTAAGGATATAGAGTTATCAGTGGAGTCCGTTGAGTAATTTATTTCGAGATGATGGGTTGGAGGAAGAGATTGCTTGTGAATATAAAAAAAATATATAAATGAGCGGATGTATAATAGAGGGACCCACATAAGAACCCAAATGGGGAAATCACTATTGTGGATGTCTATTTATAGGATACATAGACTTCTTAATTGATTAGGGAAATGAAGAACAAATAATAATAAGTAAAAGATATGGAAATTAATCCTAAAATATAATCAAAGATATGCCAATATTGAAAACAAGATCCTAGGAGATAAACCAAGATATTAATAATTTTACCTGCTTTAAAGGAGAGCAATGGACATGCCTGAACTCTCTGAAATGCTTCTTTAAATATTCCTCCAATTCAGGTACATCCTCTCTCCGAAAAATATCCCAGAGAGCACCATCTAAAGAATCACCCCCATTTTCCATGACTCGAACACTATTTTGCCCATCTGAAGCGTTTATGGAAGAGGATGAATCATCAAACATGTCAATGTTGGTCTCTCCATCTCGATCATCACCATGTAGTTCCCTCTTGTCTTGCTCAAGGTGCTTTTGTGTCAGTTTCTTAATGGCAATAATGCCCTCAGATTTCAATTTCACTTCAGCAATATGAGTCAACACATTTACCTAAAAAGCCAAATTATAAAAGAAACACATTTCATTTTCCTCATAATAGAGTATGCAGTAAAAGAATAATTTTTAAATCATTAGTAACAAACACACAAAGGTAAGTAACACATCAAAGTAAATTTCATTGAATATATAATCAAATGGGAGTGTTTTCGAAGAACAGTGCAACGAGAAAAAAATCAAGACGTACTTGAAACTACAAGCCAAACAGCTCATAATGCATTGGCTTACAAAGACATTGTATATATCCTAGAAACTATGCACCTTCCAATATGACATCCAATTAAAAAATAACAGTATAAACATTTAAAAAAAAAACAAATCACTAGACATTCTAGAAAAAACAGGCCAGGAAAGACAGAATTGAATCATACCGCATCAGACATATCACAGTGGAGCTTAGTCATAGAATCACCACGTCCAAGCTCCTGAGCAAATCCATAAGCAATATATGTTTTTGGGCCCATGTCTGGCTTTAGAACATTTCTAGGCAACTTCACAGCAAGGTTAAGAATGCCTTTGAAAGGATCTGTATATTCTTTATACGGCAAGGAAGATATGAACTCAGCACAATGACGAGGCAAACTTTCTTCAAATAAGTTAGAAGGAGGCCAATCTTTCAATTTCAAAACCTGAGGCCAATTAAGCCAATCAGGACGACCTTTTGTGTACCCAGTAAAGAATTGGTGCACATTAATATCTCCCTGCATTCAATCAACAACTCATAAAAATTGCAGAAATTACAGGCAACAGATAGACATGTCAAGTAAAGGAAGAAAAAAATAAGTAAAACTAGATTTTAATATGGTCTTTTAAACTATTGAAAGGAAAATGAATACAACTGGAGAACAATATTTTCATCAAGAGAACATAAAAAGGCGGTAAATCGTACCCCCAACATCAGTTAGATGATCCGAGTATGCACAAGAAAAAGGAAAAAACAACAACAATAAAAACATAAACCGGAGGATGCAAGGGCAAAAAAAAGTATCTGGGTAGATCAAGCAAAAAGTACAGGAATACTAGAATGCAAGAAATTAAGATACCTCTGAAAGATAAGATAATGAGAAAGAGTGAGACCTATGAGGCTATGACTAAGAGAAAGATGAGAGAAGTTATGATTAACATTGTATATACTGAGCACACCATATCCAGATATGTTTATAGTGTTGAGAGAACAACATTTTACACGCACCAAGGACTAAGACAAAATAACTTAGACAATTCAATTAGTAATAAGGTATATGTATATCAGCACACAAATAGAAATCAACCGTGTACTGATATCTCTTCATAACCCAGGCAGCAGACCAACTAGAAACTTTTTCTTAATGTGCAACTGTCCACCAAAAAATAGTTGGAACAGTAACGTGGTACTCCAAATCCTTTTCAAGACATTCATGACAGGTATGATGCATGAATTGAATAACAATAACAAAATTAAATACATTTAAGCTTCTATTAATCCCAGAAAGATGGAAATACCAAATTCCGAAAACGTGTATAAAATTCAATTACACAAACAAATTGTAACAACTTAATTATTCCCTAAAAGTAAAAAAAATATGTAAGGACCGAGTTTATGAAAATTATAGTAAGTTTTGAATTTTGGAAAAGATCAAAACAAGCTCAACTTTTATAAATCAAACTAAATTCATGCACAAAATTAAGAAATTGAACAAACCTCGCACCAATCTAAGCAATCAATTGCCTTCACATCCAAAAGTGTTTTGTGCTTGGTATTGCTTTTCTGACGGAATGCACGCCACATGACAAGCGGTTCCCAGCTTAAACCAGATGTACATTCAAGTACATTGCTGACAATTACAGGCTCCCCTTTGCTCCAGTGCCGTTGAAAATGTCGTAAATCCTCATTATGTAGATTTACAGCCCTGGGACAGTATAAAAGGTTATCACTGGAATCTTCACGAGAAGCTGCCTTCCTTGTGTTATTGTGTATATCTTCTTCATTCCTTACAGGCTTCAAACAAGAACACCTACTATCCAAAGTCTCCTTTGCATCTTGACGCGTAATTGTTGCTTCAAGTTCTTTTGCTTTACATAGTAACTCAGAGATGCAATTTGGTGGAAGTGTGCTTCTCAGCTCAAGGAAACCATGATCACCATCACCATCAGCTTTTGGACAGGGAATGCTACCATCATCATTTGCATGCCACCCAGATCTTGAGCATTCAGGAATCTCAGGCAGGGCAGCAGCATGAGGTTCATTTTTTTTTAACCTCTCTTCTTTTCCACCATGAAGATAATAACGCCCTTGGAAGATAAACTCAAACTCAATTGGATCTGCACCCCCTAGAAGCTTCCCACCACGAAGCTCGCAGCAACAAAGGAGACAAATGTTAAAAGAGCATTCTGTACAGCTTCTGTGGTAGTCGAATATTGACGTTTTGCAGTTGTCACTACAAAAAGTGTTAAATCATTAACAATATAGAATTAGAATAACTGAAATTATATATATATATATATATATATATATATATATATATATATATTGTGTGTGTGTGTGTGTAAGCACACACACAC